>Ga0157372_10004237_pt1 | contig 15340 bp, 12 predicted proteins | sample C55metaG_FD_115307 | JGI IMG/M metagenome (GOLD analysis project Ga0157372, IMG submission 115307) | Corn rhizosphere microbial communities from Kellogg Biological Station, Michigan, USA - C5-5 metaG | ecosystem: Host-associated > Plants > Roots > Rhizosphere > Soil | place: USA: Michigan... | reverse complement strand
TGGTCTCGAATTTGCCGTCCGCGCGATCCGCCAGGAACAGGGGCCGCAGCGGCTCGTCTTTCGGAAACTTGTGCTCCTGTGACTCGGCCATGCCAGGCGCCGATATCGAACCGGTGACAAAGGCGATCCCTATCGGCTCGAAGCCACGCGGCGGCAGCGATTTCGTCGCCACACCTGCCCAAAAGCTGTGGCGATCGCCCGCCACAGTGGCAAAGCCGGTAATGCCTTCGCGGGCAATCACCTCGTAGATGTCGTTGCGCTCGACATAGGCGGTGCAGGGCTCGCCTCCGCCAAATCCGCCATAGCCCGGCCCCGGCCATTTCGCGCGCAGGTGATTCGGCAGGTTTTGCGCATCGACGCGCATATCGAGCGTGGCCTGAGTGTTGCCCCAGATTTTCCACGTCGCCTGCGAAGCCTTCAGCCTGTCGATGAACCACGCCTTCTGCGTGGCGCCCAGGATGGTCTGCGGCGGCTGATCCTTCCGGAAGTTCGCAATCTCGACGGTGCCGAACTTGATCGTCGCCGGCGGCGTGCCGCCGTTTGCGGCGCGGCCCGCGTCCAGAACAATCTGGGCGTCCTCCGGGAAGAACGCCAAATCCTGCAGCGGCGCCGTGGCGGGATCGCCGGTGGGCTCCTTCGAGCGATAGGAGTGCTGGTCGGTCAGAATGAGCTCGACATTCTTTCCGAACCGCAGCGCGCGATAGCCGATGAGGCTGTTTACCGCGACGATATTGTTGGGCTCCGTGCCGAGCCCGTTTTCGTCAAACGCGGTGATTGGGGCATCTGTGACTTTCGGCGGATCGAATTTTTCCAGCGACAGATTTCTCTTCGTCACGCGCGCCGGGTGAATCTCGAACCAGGCCTGCATGGCCATGACCTTGCGCGTCTGCGCCGGGATGTTGCCTTTCCCGAAATTCTGCAGCGACTGCCAGCCCTGCCAGGAGAATTCGTGATTGTCCCACATCGTCACGAAGGGGAAGGTGGCGCGCGCATCCTGGATATCGGGATCGTGCAAATAGGCTTTGTAGACAGCGCGGTACTCCGACACCGTTGTCGGCACGTGGAAATCCGCGTGCTTTTCGCCGTGCTCATAACGCACGATGTCGCGGACCTTGCGATCGTAATATGCCGCGCGTTCTTCCGGATACCAGACGAGCTCGTAGATGAAATCGCCCAGATGGAGCACGAAGGCGAGCTTGTCTTCCGGCGCCGCGCGCTGATCTTCATAGATCATTCGGCGATAGGCGTTCTGGGCCCCGTAGTTCGCGTTCTGGCAGGACACGAAGGCGAAGTTCACGCGACGCGGATCGTCGTCAGCAGGCGCGGTGATGGTGCGCCCGATGCGGCTGCCGTTGCCTTCCGCATCCGTGAAGCGATACCAGTATTCCGTGGCCGGCTTGAGCCCGCCGACCAGCACACGCGCGGTCCAGTCGGATTCTTCCGGCGCATTCGCCTTCGCAGTGGCGACAACCTGGCGAAAAGCACGATCTTCCGCGACCTCGACGATCAGCTGCGGCGTTTTATGGCCGGCGGCATACGGGCGTCGGGTCCACAGAATGACACTCGTGCTGTCGGGATCGCCGGACGCCACGCCCTCTGGAAAAAATTGCCGGGCTTCGCGCCAGAGGCTGCGCGATTTCGTCGGGGCCTTCGCGAAGACGGCGGTTGCGCCAAGCGCCGCGGCCGTCGCCAGCAACGCCCGGCGGGAGATGTTCGTCATTCGACGCCCCACGAAGAATGCCGGGAAAGGCTATCACGCAGAACCCAGGTGCGAAGGCACGAAATTGTGAGCTAACCCGCTGCCGTATCGTGGGTCTGTGGTGTTGCACGGCCACGGCGGACGGTGCGACTTTTCGGTGGCACCGCGTTCGCGCTGATTCCCAATGCCGAACACACGCAGTGGACGTACAAGGTGCTGACAAAGTGCTCGAGCGCGGGAGATAGCTGTATCCAGGGTATGGTGCCGGAATCTCCGCTCACCTATGCCGGCGCCGGAAGCGGCCAACCGTACGACGGCACCTCGCCTCTGTACGGAACGACCCTCGAACGTGGGGACCAAATAGCCGCCACAATCTGAATTTTGGGAGGGGCTCGCTGACGACCACGGCCCTTTCTTTTTCCGCGGCCCACGCCAGCCCGGCACAATTGGCCGCTGCGTCGGCATTGCAATCGGTAGGTTACAGGGCAAGGATGACCCACCGGCCCGGATCAACGGGCGCACGGGGTATAGTGAGGGTGGGGCGCAGGCGGCCTGCCGCCAAAGCACAGGTCAGGTGCCCCTTCCTCTTGTCAGCTCCGAGAACTGCGAAACCGAGGGGAGAAATTTGATGTCACACGTGAGAGCCAGTTTGACCTCTGCGCTACTCGTCGCGGGGGTGTGTGCGCTTGGCGCAGCAATCGCGTCGCCCGCATTCGCAGACTCAGCGCGAGAGCGGCCTGCGACTGTTCATCTCGAAAATAGCCCGTTATCGGGCGGCGTGCTGATGTCACGTGCGATCAGGGCCGGCGGAGTCAAATTGCCGGTCGGGTTGCCGGCTGGCACACACCCTGCACTCAATTGCAAACCGGCGCCGTGCACGCTGCCGAACGTACAAGCCTCCGAGGGTGGTAGCCCGGTCGATGAAGATCCTGTCTCGATCGACCCGAACAATATCAAACATGTGCTGACAGCAGGAAACGACTATAACTGCGGCTCCAGCCTACAGGGCTATTTCGCTTCGACGAACGGGGGAAAGGCCTTCAACCATTCCTGCGGCACACTGGCCAGCGGCGCGGGAGGCGGCGATGGCGATCCCATTGTCGGCTGGGATCTTAACAGCGTGGCCTATCGCGGCGGCATAGACTCCGCCAGCAATCTGGAAATCGTGGTCGGAAAATCCACCGATTTCGGCCAGACCTGGTCCACCCCTGTGGTCGCTGCGGCAGCCGCCGGCGTGGATATGGATAAGCCCTGGCTCGAAATCGACACCAACAGCGCCAGCCCGCGGAAAAATACGCTCTACATTTCAATGACGCAGTTCTACTCGAACAACGACACCCAGATCGGCGTGTCTCATTCCACCGATGGCGGAGCGACCTGGCACCTTGTGAGCGTCAGCACGCGTCAGATCTGGCCGAACAACGTAGATCAGTTCAGCGATCTGGCGATTGGTGACGACGGAACCGTGTACCTAACCTGGCAGCGCTGCCCGGTGACCGGCCAGACGGGCGATTGCGGCGGCACGACGGCCACCATGTACATCTCCAAGTCCACGGACGGTGGCAGCACATGGTCCGCTGAGCATGTCATACACACCGCCAACCTAGCACCTGACACCTGCGGCGCGTTCTACGGCTGTCTGCCGCACACCAGCGAGCGCATCGCGAACATTCCGGTGGTCGCGATCGACAACAGCGCTGCCAACCACGGCAGGCTATACGTCATGGACTACGACTGGAACGGCACCTACATGAAAGAGCGTGTGTCAAGCTCGGGTGATGGCGGCGCTACCTGGGGCAGCCCCGTCGGCGTGACGCCAAACTCAGACACGCACGACCAGTTTTTCCAATGGATCAATGTGAGTTCGAAGGGTGTGCTGGGCGCCACATGGCTCGATCGCAGCCTCGATCCAAACAACGTGAATTACGATGCGTTCGCCGCGACATCCAAGAATGGCGGCGCGAGCTTCGGCACCAATTACCGGCTCTCCACCGCTTCCTCAAATCCGTTCAACGATGGCTTCGGCAGTGGCTTTATGGGTGACTACACCGGGAATGCCTGGGCTGGGGGCAAACAGAAGCTCTACATGTCGTGGCCCGACACGCGAAGCGGCACCGACACGCAGGACGAAGTCGGTGGTCTGAAGCCATAAATCAGCATCACCCTCAGGAAGAAACTTGGCCCGCTATCGACGGCGGGCCTTTTCTTTCGGATATGTGGGTGCTGTCCGTCTTTGAGCAACGTTGTCCTAATTGCACGCCGTTAGCCGGACGTGAGTGGACACAGGCGGACGCGCCTTAACGGACTCGCTGTCCGCCACGAATTTAAGCCGCTGAATCTCCGGCTGATCTATTCGGGCCAAGAACGAGAAGAGCCGCGAACCTCGATGATCGCAATCGTGAACACATTCGTGTTGTGCTACGCGGCCCTGTTTCCGATCGTCAATCCGGTCGGAAGTGCACCGCTCTTTTTGGGACTTACGCAATTTACAACTGAAAAAGTACGCAATGCGCTCGCCATGCGAGTCGCCATAAGCAGCTTCTTCCTGTTGCTTGGCTCACTTTTCATGGGTTCGCACGTGCTTGAATTCTTTGGGATCAGCTTGCCCGTCGTGCGGATCGGCGGCGGGCTGGTTGTCACCTCCTTCGGCTGGAAGTTGCTCAACTCGGATGCGAAGCTCGATGGGGAGCACGCGGGAGAAAACACGGTCTCAACCGTGCCGGATGTTTTCTATCCTCTGACGATGCCACTCACCGTCGGGCCCGGCTCGATCTCCGTGGCCATGACTCTCGGTAGCCAGCGGCCGAAAATTGGCGGGCTTTCTGCCCTGGCGCAGTTCGGATGCGGGGCGGTCGCGGGAATTATTGCGATCGTCGCTACCGTTTATCTGTGTTATCGCTTCGCGGAGGCGACAGTTGAGGCGCTTGGCAAGTCGGGGACGAATGTCCTCGTGCGACTTTCCGCGTTTATCATGCTTTGCATCGGGATACAGATCATCTGGAGCGGCTGGAAGGATCTGGGCCCTTTTCTTCACTAGCCGCCCTTGCGCCGAATGGGGGCGCCTCCGAAGATAGAAGCTTCGTCATTCCCCCGCGGCGACGGAGCACCCGGTCTACTCGGCGGGTGAGAGGCACTGCAGTTCCGTCTTGAACGCGAAACGGAATTGCGCGCCTTCTCGTCGGTGAGAACAGCATCAGCTAAAAAGGACATGGTAACATAAGCGAAGCCCGCGGCGGCTCAGCGGCGCGATTCCGCCGGCGCGCAGCTCAGTGAAAATCTCTGCAGCCGCCCCGAACTGTCCGCCCCCGGACAATATACAGCGCTGATTCCGCCCCGAATAACTCGCGTGTTTCGCGCAATGCACCCAGCACCGCCGACAAATCCTCACGGAATTCTCGATCGGCCATAACGACAGTTCTGGGCCCCCATCCGTTGAAAGAAATGGCTCCCCGGGCCGGACTCGAACCAGCGACCCAGCGGTTAACAGCCGCTTGCTCTACCGACTGAGCTACCGGGGAACAGGCGCGTTCTCTAGCCAATCGCCGCAGCAAATGCCACACCAAAATCGCCAGCTGTTACTAGAGACCGCATGCCGCAAGGTCCGTTGATCGAACAGAACAACTTGCAAACTCATGGGGCGCAGCTTCGGGTGGGAAAATTCCGCATTCGGCTCCCACGCTCCCGGGTTGTCCGCATCGCGCTTGGCGTCGCGCTGCTCACAGGTGGGATGTTATTCTTTCTCCCGGTGCTGGGACTCTGGATGCTTCCTTTGGGTGTGGTGATCCTGTCGGGAGAATTCGCTGCCATCCGGCGATGGCGGCGACGCCTGGCGCTCTGGTGGGGGCGCCGCAAGAGGAGCGGCGAACAGATATAAGAAGGGGCCGGATGGTGGGTCCGGCCCCAAGGCGTTGGGTAATGGTGGGGTGTCTTCAAGGGAAGACGCTGGTAGGGTCACACCTTAAGGTTAACAAAATCTTAACAGTGCCACAAAATTTAGTGAACGGGTAAGAAAACCGTTCAAGGTCTTGGGCCGCGCCGCCTTTGAGCGCTATCGGAATCCACCACCGCGTGCCGGTGGGCGGCTAGTGCGCCGTAACAAGCGCCAGATGGAACGCAGCAGGAAGAATCGGATCACCTGCCGGAACAATCCGAACAAGGCACGTCCTCCTCCTGGCTGTTGGTTGCTGGCGATTACCACCGGCGGCAATAGCGGTGATGATGGTGCCAATACCACCCGCCGCGACAATAGCGGTGGCGATAGCGGCCAACACCCACCCCGGCGGAAGCCCCGACCGGGCCAACGTGGGCGCCGGCGGCCACGCCACCCGTGCCCACCCCGGCACCAACGCCGACGCCACCGACCTGCACGCCGGCGCCCACGCCTTGCGCCAGAACGGTAACCGGAACGAGCAGTCCGGCGGCCAATACGATTGTTCCAAGCTTCATGAGCGATTTCCTGCTGAAAGGTTGTTCTAGGGATAACGCAGCCCGCGGGACTCCGTTCAGCAGCGAAAGGCCTTCGAAAGAGGGTGGGATAACAGTAGAAGATCCTGGAGGCCACGCCCGGAATTGAACCGGGGTACGCGGTTTTGCAGACCGCTGCGTCACCACTCCGCCACGTGGCCTCGGGAGAACTAGAGGACGGTGAAGTACTTTGGTTCCGCGCCCGGTGCAACACCGGGCCGCGAATGCCAAGAAACTCGAAACCTGCGCCAACTGCTGCCCATCTTCAGGTTTAACACTGACGCAAGACATCGCTGGGTTATCGTGCTAAGGTCAAACTGGGAGACCGTAAACATGATCCGCATCCCCGGATGGCAATTGCTGGCCGTAGCTCTTCTCGGCCTCATCGCCCTCGCGCCACACGCTTCTGCCTCCCGGTTCCAGGTGCTGCACGCCTTCAAAGGCGGCCGTGACGGCAAATTCCCGGAGGCAGGTCTGGTGCGCGATGAGCAGACGGGCAACCTCTTCGGGACGACATTCGGCGAACTGCAAGAAAATTTGGGTAAGCACTGCCCAAAGAGTTGTGGGAGCAACGGGAGTGTATTCGTTATCAGTCCTGCCGGGGCGAAAGCGCCGAGTTTACCGTACAGTTCGCTATATCAGTTCAAGGGTGGCGAAGATGGGGCTTTTCCGGCTGCTGAAATGGCTGTTGCTGGGACCGAGTTATTCGGCACCACCGAGTATGGCGGCGGAACGCTTTGCGGGGGGCTGGGCTGCGGCACGGTTTTTCAGGCAGCGGAGGCCGGCAACACACCCGACCAAATCCTGTTCGACTTCTGCACACAGGCAAATTGCAGCGATGGCGCATTCCCTCGCGGAGGGCTGATCAGCGACGGCGTGAACTTTTATGGCACGACGCTCCTGGGCGGGGCTGGAAACGGCTTTCTTTGCGGCAGCAATCTCGGTGGCTGCGGAATTGTCTATTCCTTCGCTACAGGAGCTACCCAGCCGGTGATACTTTACAATTTTTGCACTAAGGCCAACTGTACGGATGGAGCTGTCCCCATCGGCGGACTGACGAGCGATTCAAGTGGCAATCTCTACGGCGTCACGCAATTCGGCGGTGATCATTCTGCGGGCACGATTTACGAACTGACTAAGGACGGTGACAGCTGGACCGAACGAGTTCTCTATTCTTTTTGCCCCGACGCGGGCTGCCCGGATGGCAGTGTTCCTGAAGCCGGACTCTTGCTCGACAGTACCAGCGGGAGTTTCTACGGCACGACGACGTTTGGCGGTTCGGGCAACAACTGCCCTGAAGGGTATCCCGGTTGCGGCGTGGTGTTCCAGCTCAAGCCAGACGGGCAAGGTGGATTTGTAGAGGCAGTCCTGCACAGCTTTTGCAGCCAGGACCAAAGTTGCGATGACGGTGCATTCCCGCAGGCTCCCCTCGAAATAGATGAGAACGGCATCCTCTACGGCACCACGCTGCGCGGCGGCGGCGGGAGCTGTGTCAAGGAAACGCCAGGCTGTGGCGTACTCTTCAGCCTGTCGCTCGGGAAGGGAGCCTGGGCCGAAAAAATTCTGCATGCCTTTGGCCTGATCGACCACACCGACGGTGCTGAGCCCGAGGGCGCTTTGTTGCTGGATGGCGGCTACATTTATGGCGTGACACGGATAAAGGGATTCAGGTCCGGCCAAAACGGCACGCGCTTCGGCACACTCTACAGATATCAGTACGCTCACGCGCCTTCACGCGCGCAGCATTGAGGTAAGCAGCATAAACCCGTGACCCACGGGGGTTCCCCTCCTAATTCAGATAACGGTTTTGGCCGGAACGGGTTTGTCAGAGCGGGAGCAGGCCAGTATAAGCCCGCACCGCCATTTTCCCGGGGCCGCTCGAATGCCGGACTACCTGAAACAGCGTCTCAACATGGTCGAGTCGCAGGTGCGCACGAACGATGTCACCGATGGGCGTATACAGGCGGCAATGCGCGAGGTTCCGCGCGAGCGGTTCGTTCCGGAAGACAAGCGCCCGCTTGCCTATGCGGACACCGTCGTTGAGGTGTGGCACCGGCGATTTCTGCTCGATCCACGCACGTTTGCAAAATTGGCAGAGCTGGCGGAGATCGCGCCTGCGGATCGTCTACTCGATGTGGGTTGCGCATCGGGGTATTCTACCGCGGTGCTCGCGCGACTGGCCGGCACAGCCACGGCTATCGAAGAGGATGCGGAACTGGTGACGCGGGCGTCGGAGTCGTTGGCCGAATGCGGCTGCGATGCGCGAGTGCTTGGCGGCAAGCTGAGCGATGGCGCAGCCGCTCACGCCCCTTACGATGTCATTTTCATCAATGGTGCCGTAGAAATAGAGCCGTTGCGGCTTCTGGAGCAGCTTGGCGAACGCGGCCGGCTCGTGACGGTGGTGCGCAATGGGGGACAAAGCCGGGCGAATGTGTTCGTGCGTGACCGCGGGCGCGTCGGAAATCGCACGGATTTCGACGCCTATGTGCCGGTCCTTCCCGGATTTGCGCGCGAGAAAGCCTTTGTATTTTAAAGGCTTTTCTTTTATTGGAGGGCAATCTGGCGTTGTTAACGCGATATTTCCTTCTCTGATTAACTATCCTATTGTTTTCAGTGAAGTTGGCGGAGCGCCACGATGAGTTCTTCAGTCCCTCAACAAGAACCGACCATGGAAGAAATTCTCGCTTCCATCCGGAAGATCATTGCCGAGGATACGAACGAATCACCGGCGCCGCCGAAGCAGGAAGCAAAGGTTCTCGAGCTGACGCAGGAAGTCCACCACGAGCCGCAACAGACGCAAGTTGCGCCGCCGCCGCCCCTTCCGCCGATGCAAGAAGAACCGGAGCTATCTGCCGCTTTCGCCGAACCGGAATCGGTGTCCATGACAACCGCTCCGTCGGGTAGCGTCGATGCTGAATACGAAACTTCAACTTCCGCAAACGAGGATACGCAAGTGAGCAGTTCCGCACAGGCGCTTTCGCACGAGGGCATCTTCTCCGACAGCACACGCCAGGCCATTGAGCAGACCTTCGCAGGTCTCGATCAGGTGAATGTCCAGCGTGCGCCCGAGGCACGGCCGTCCTTCGCTCCTGTCGAAGGAAACTCGATCGAAGCCGTGTTCGAGCGCGCGGTGCGGGCGTCGGTCGATCCCGGGCTGCAGCGGTGGATGGATAGTCACCACGACGAGATCCTCCACGCCGTCAAGCCGCTGCTGCGGGACTGGATGGATGAGCACTTCCCGGCTCTGCTCGAAGGCGCGGTTCGGGAAGAAGTCGCTCGCGTCATCAGGGCGCGCGGCCGGTAGCTCCCCCCAATTTCACCTCCCCCTTGTGGGAGGTCGAAATTCATGAGCGTCGGCGAATGAATTTCGGGTGGGGGTTGCTAAATTCCCCCCACCCGGAGAATTACTCATTCCATTCGTAATTCTCCGACCTCCCCCGCGTGGGGAGGTGATATGGCGCCCATGCTCGACAAGACTTTCAATTTCAAGGACATCGAACCGCGCATTTATGCGCAGTGGGAAGAAAGCGACGCCTTTCGCGCCGGCCGCCGCGCGCACGCGGAGCCGTTCTGCATCGTCATTCCGCCGCCCAATGTGACGGGGCGGCTGCATGTCGGCCATGCGCTGAACAACACGCTTCAGGATGTCCTGGCGCGCTTCGAGCGGATGCGCGGGCGTGATGTGCTGTGGCAGCCCGGCATGGATCACGCCGGCATCGCCACGCAGCTGGTGGTGGAGCGGCAACTGGCCGAACGGCAGCAGAGCCGGGTGGCTATGGGCCGCGAGAAATTCCTGGAGGAGGTGTGGCGCTGGAAGGAGGAATCCGGCGGTGCCATCGGGCGGCAGCTGCGCCGGCTGGGCGCTTCGGCCGACTGGTCGCGCGAGCGATTCACCATGGACCCTGGCCAGATGAGCCAAGCGGTCATCAAGGCATTTGTGGACTTTTACAACACGGAAGGACCAGACGGGCGCCGCCTCATTTTTAAGGACAAGCGGCTGGTCAACTGGGACCCGCGGCTGCAGACGGCGGTTTCCGATCTCGAAGTCGAGAACATCGAGATGAAGGGCCACCTCTGGTACATCCGTTACCCGATCGAAGATGCGCCGGGGCAGTTTATCACGGTGGCCACGACGCGGCCGGAGACCATGCTGGGCGATACGGCCGTGGCGGTGCATCCCAGCGACGAGCGGTACCGCGATTTGATCGGCAAGCACGCGATTTTACCGCTGGCGAACCGGCCCATTCCCATCATTGCCGACGAGTACACCGATCCGGAAAAGGGCACCGGCGCGGTGAAGATCACGCCCGGCCATGACTTCAACGACTTCGAAGTCGGCAAGCGGCATAACTTGGAAGTCATCAGTATCTTGCGGAAAGATGGGAAGCTAAAAACCAGCGGATTTGAAGATTTCGAATTTGGCCATCGTGCTCCTCGCCCAGATGGATTGGTGTTTGCAGACACGGAGCTGAGAACAACACCAGCTGATCGCCTGATCCCGGAAAAGTATCAGGGTCTGGATCGGTTCGAGGCACGGAAACAGATCGTCGCGGATTTGGAAGAGCGCGGATTGCTTGAAAACGTTGAGCAGATCACCCACGCCGTCCCGCACGACGAAAAGACCAAGACGATCGTGCTGGAGCCGTATCTCACCGAGCAATGGTACCTAAATGTGGCGCCGCTCGCGGAGAAAGCCCTGAAGGCTGTCGAGGACGGCCGCACGCAGATTGTCCCCGCGCAATGGCGCAACGTCTACTTCGGATGGATGCGCAACATCCAACCCTGGTGCATCTCTCGCCAGCTTTGGTGGGGTCATCAGATTCCGGTTTGGTACGATAGCGAAGGGAATGCCTACTGCGCCGAAACTGAGGAAGAAGCGCAGGCTCAAGCCGGCGGCAAGCCGCTGACGCGCGATCCGGATGTGCTGGACACGTGGTTTTCGTCCGCGCTGTGGCCGTTCTCGACATTGGGCTGGCCGCACAAAACGCCAGAGCTTAAGCGCTACTACCCGACCTCCGTTCTCGTCACCGCCTTCGACATCATCTTCTTCTGGGTCGCCCGCATGATGATGATGGGGTTGCACTTCATGGACGAGGTGCCGTTCCGCATGGCCTACATCCACAACCGCGTCCTCGACGAGAAGGGCGCGAAGATGTCGAAGACGAAGGGCAACGTGGTGGATCCGCTGGAGCTGATCGACGCCTATGGCGCCGACGCGCTGCGCTTCACCCTGGCGCTGGCGGCAGGGCAGGGGCGTGACATGCGCATCGGGCCCTCGCGCGTGGAGGTGAACCGCAACTTCGCCACCAAGCTGTGGAACGCGGCGCGCTTTTGCGAGATGAACGGCTGCGTCTTGCAGCCGAATTTTGACCCGGAGCGCGTTAGGCTAACCATTAATCGTTGGATAGTGGGAGAGGTGTCTTGGACCGCGAACACGGTTGCTTCGGAACTAGAACGGCTTCGATTCAATGGGGCAGCAGAAGCCATCTACCATTTTGTCTGGGATTATTTTTGCGATTGGTATCTCGAATTCGCTAAGCCAATTCTAAATGGTGCCGACGAACAAGCTAAAGCGGAAACGCGGGCTACTGCGGCTTGGGTTCTGGATGTCATCTTGAGGACACTCCATCCGTTCATGCCGTTCATCACGGAGGAACTTTGGAGCCACACAAGTGAGCGGGCCGAACTACTGATTGAGAGTAATTGGCCGCAGCATCTGCAAATCGCCGATGGTGAGGCAGATGGTGAAATGCGTTGGTTGATGTTCCTCATATCCAGCATCCGTTCGATCCGCGCTGAAATGAATGTGCCACCTTCGGTTAAGGTCAAACTGGTCCTGAAGGAAGCGAATGACGAAACCAAGGAACGGCTTCAAAGGAACCGTGATGCAGTTCTCATTATGGCAAGGCTTGAAAGTGCGGAATTTTTGGACAGCCTTCCTGCGGGTTCAGCGCAGTTCGTGATTGAAGAAGCTACGGCGGGTATCCCGCTTGGCGATGTGATCGATTTCGCCAAAGAACGCGCGCGGCTGGAGAAGGAGCTGGCCAAAGCGCAATCCGAAATCGGCAAAATCGACGCCAAGCTGAACAACGCGGAGTTCGTCTCCCGCGCGCCGGACGAAATCATCGATGAACAAAAGGAACGCCGCGCCCACGCCGCAGCGCTGGCGGAACGCCTCAATCAGGCTCTCCGCATGCTGGGCTAGCGGAACGCCCCTGTCCTTTCCGGCATTTTCTCTCTGGGATAGCCGTCAGGGAGATACCAATGAAAAAGATTGTTACAGCGGCGCTTGTAGGAAGCTTTTTGGCGCTGGGAACCGCTGGCGCTGGCGCTGTCTGTGAGCGGGCCAAAACCGCAGGAACGGCATTGGGCGCCGTGGGCGGCGGCGTCATCGGCAATGTGATAACGCATGGCAGCGTCATCGGCACTTTGGCCGGCGCGGCCGGCGGCGGATATCTAGGTCATCGCTACACCGGCAATGGCTGTCGCCACGTGGCGTATTATCACCACCGCCGTTACTGGCTGGATCGCTACGGCCACCGTCACTATTACCGGGTCGCTACCCGCTAGTTGCAGCTTGCGCAGCGCAGGGCTTGAGGTTCGCCATGCTGCGGCCCGCGTGCCAGAGCAGGGGCATGTGTGACGAAATCGCTATGGGCCACCGGGGCGCCCTGGGGTAATATCCCGCCCAGAATGTTTGGGCTGCCTTGATGAGTTTTCCCTATCAGGCGCGTTTCCGCAGCCTCCTCGCGGGATTGAGGCGGGAAGGGCGCTATCGCGTCTTCACCGATATTGTGCGGCAGGTGGGCGCCTACCCATCGGCTCAGCTTGAGGGTGGCACAGCGCGGCCCATCACGGTGTGGTGCAGCAACGATTATTTGGGCATGGGCCAGCACCCGAAGGTGCTCGCTGCCATGCACAAGGCGCTCGACCGGGCTGGAGCGGGGGCAGGCGGCACGCGCAACATTTCCGGCACCACGCATTACCACGTGGAACTTGAGGCCGAGCTTGCCGATCTGCACGGCAAGGAAGCGGCCCTGATCTTCACCTCCGGTTTCATCTCGAACGAGACCACGCTTGCCACGCTGGCGAAGCTGCTTCCCGGGTTGATCGTCTATTCAGACGAGTTGAACCACGCATCGATGATCCAGGGCATCCGTCACGGCGGATGCGACAAGCGCATTTTCCGCCACAACGATGTGGCGGATTTGGAATGGCACTTGAAGGATTCCGATCCGCTGGCGCCAAAGCTGATCGCATTCGAATCTGTCTATTCAATGGATGGCGATTTCGGCCCCGTGGCCGCGATCTGCGACCTTGCGGATCGGTACGGCGCGATGACCTATCTCGACGAGGTGCATGGGGTTGGCCTTTACGGTCCGCGCGGCGCAGGCGTGGCCGCGCGCGATGCAGTCATGCATCGTATCGACATCATCGAGGGGACGCTCGCGAAAGCCTTTGGCGTGATGGGCGGCTACATCGGGGCGAGTGCAGAAATTATCGATTGCGTCCGCTCCTTTGCGCCCGGCTTTATCTTCACCACTTCTCTCGCGCCTGCGTTGGCGGCCGGCGTTCTGGCGAGCGTGCGGCATCTGAAATCGAGCGAGATAGAGCGCAGCGCATTGCACGATCGCGCCGCCCGGCTGAAGCAGCTGCTGAAAGAGGCTGATCTTCCTGTGATGAATTCGCCGAGCCATATCGTGCCCGTGCTGGTCGGCGATGCGGTGCTATGCAAATCCGTGTCGGACGCGCTGCTGCAGCAGCATGCGATTTACGTGCAGCCGATCAACTTTCCGACAGTGCCGCGCGGCAGCGAGCGGCTGCGGCTCACGCCCTCGCCGGTCCACACCGACCAGATGATGAGCGAACTGGTACGTGCCCTCGACGCGGTGTGGACGGCTCACCGATTGAGGCGAGCGGCCTGATCCTCAGTGGCTGCGGCGCCGGCTCTTGCTGGCGGGCGGTGTGCGCCCGAGCCCGATCTTCTTCGCGAAATCAGACCGCTGTGCAGAATAGTTGGGCGCAACCATCGGATAGTCGGCCGGCAATCCCCATTTGGACCGATACTCTTCGGGCGTAAGCCCGTAATTCGAGCGCAGATAGCGTTTCAGCATCTTGAGTTTTTTGCCGTCCTCAAGACAGACAATGTACTCCGGCGTGATGGAGCGCTTTACCGGCACGGCGGGCTTCTGCGATGTGGTGCTTTCGGACGCTCCGCCGGAGGCCAGTCCGCCCAAGGTGGCATGGACGCTCTTGATCATTCCGGGCAGGTCCGAAACCGGCACGGGATTATTGCTGACATAGGCCGCGATGATCTCGCTCGCCAATTTCAGAAGCTCGTCGCTCTTGTGGACTGCGTTGTCCATGGCTGGTGGCATTTTTGAGAGCCCTTCGTTCATGCAAGGTGGGAGTGCTAGGTCAGGCGACACGAAGCCCAAAAGAACAACCCAAGTCAATCGTTTCTGAAACTCTTTGCCTCACTTAAGCGTGGCATGAGGGACAGCTTTCGATAATTGACTATCCATATTGGAAGAACATCCAGAAGTACGGTCGTTACAAATATCGAATAATAGTGATGCTGCTTTTGGACATGCTACGTCGCTTTTTGTATTACCGGAAGGCTCGGCCCGGCGGCTGTGGAGGGGTAGCCGCTGGCTCTGGCGCGACCTTTCGTAACGCGCTAGGGCATACCCAGCGGAGGCGGTTATTCAGTGCCATGAATGCAAGGCAGACAGGAGCTATGCGCATAACTGACTTCTTCGGGCAAAGCCTTGCCGCGGCAGACCCGGAAATATCCGCCGCCATCGGCGATGAACTAAAACGCCAACAGCAAAAAATCGAGCTTATTGCCTCTGAGAACATCGTCTCGCGCGCCGTTCTGGAAGCGCAGGGCTCCGTTCTGACCAACAAGTATGCGGAGGGCTATCCGGGGCGGCGCTACTACGGCGGCTGCGAATACGTTGATGTCGCTGAACAGCTGGCGATCGATCGAGCAACCAAGCTCTTTGACTGCACCTTTGCCAACGTTCAGCCGCATTCCGGTGCGCAGGCCAATCAGGCTGTGTTCTTTGCGCTGCTTCGCCCGGACGATACATTCATGGGACTCGACCTCGCGGCGGGTGGCCATCTCACGCATGGCTCACCCGTCAACCAGTCGGGGAAGTGGTTCACGCCTGT
>Ga0157372_10004235_pt1 | contig 15341 bp, 13 predicted proteins | sample C55metaG_FD_115307 | JGI IMG/M metagenome (GOLD analysis project Ga0157372, IMG submission 115307) | Corn rhizosphere microbial communities from Kellogg Biological Station, Michigan, USA - C5-5 metaG | ecosystem: Host-associated > Plants > Roots > Rhizosphere > Soil | place: USA: Michigan... | reverse complement strand
TCGCAAGGCGCTGCGCTGCATGCGGATTGCGGAGAAGTTCGGCCATCCCGTATTTACATTCCTGGACCTTGCCGGCGCGAATCCTGGCATTGGTGCAGAGGAGCGCGGTCAAGGCGAGGCGATCGCCCGAAATCTGCTGGAGATGGCACGACTGCGAGTTCCCACCATCGCTACTATTACCGGCGAGGGTGGGTCCGGAGGCGCGCTGGCGCTTGCCGTCGCAGACCGCGTGCTGATGATGGAAAACGCTATCTATACCGTGATCTCTCCGGAAGGCTGCGCGTCGATCATGTGGAAGGACGCCTCCAAGAAGCAGCAGGCCGCGGCCGCGCTGCGCTACACCGCCTTCAGCGCGAAGGAGCTTGGCGTTATCGACGACGTGGTGACCGAGCCCGAGGGAGGCAGCCACATCGATCCGGCATGCGCGATCGAATTGATCGACAGGAAGCTCGAGTACCATCTGGCGCAGCTTGAGGGCACTTCCATCGATCAACTGCTGAAGCAGCGGTACGAGAAGTTCCGCAATATCGCGCAGTTCTACACGACGGAGCAGTCCGCTTAGGCGAGACCGCGCCGACATGCTCTCGCGCGCTCCTGAGTCGCGTCCGGAATCCGTCCAACGCATCGAATCACTGATCATGCAGCCCATCGAGCCCTCTACAACCGCGACTCCGCCACCGCCTCGACCGGCGGAGACGCCGGGTGCGGCTCAAGTCCGCAAACGGCCCCGTTCGCTGCATCTCGCGTTGTTCTTCGGATGCATTGCGCTGTACCGCGTGGCGTTGGTGGTGGCAGCCGGTGCGGCGAGCGGTTTTGCCGGGCGTTTCGATCTCGGCGACGAGCAGCCCCTGCTGGAAGCTGTCGCATTCCTGTTTCTGGTCGTGGTTGGGATTGGGGCGATGCACAGCGCAGAGCGCAGGCTGGCACCGTTGCGCTGGAGTCTCGGGCTGCCCAAGCGCCCCACCGCGCGTGAGGAGTGGGGCACGGGCGCGGCGCTCGGCTGGGGCATCGCACTGGTTTCTGTGCTGGCGATGGTGCTGGCGCGGAGTGTCAATCTCCAGCTCTGGATGGCCCCGCGCGCGCTTTGGCTGCTGGGCATCGGAGCTGTCGGTCTCGCACTGACGACTCTCGCCAAGACGCTTGTGCTGTACGGCTATGGGTTTCAGCACCTCATCGAGGCGACCAGTCCGGCGAAGGGGACCCTTATCCTCGTTTGCATCGTCCTGATCGACGCCATCCTGACGCCCTCGCCGGAGTCGACGGCGAACGGCGCCCGCGTGCTGGTGACCGCGCTGGGAGCGCTGCTGCTGTGTCTCTGCTGGATTCGCACCCGTGCCGTGTGGCTTGGCTGGGGAGCCTGGTTCGGCTGGGCCGCGTCCACGGCGCTCCTGTTCGGGCTGCCGCTTGGGCCGGGGATGGCCTATACCGCCGTTGTGGGCACGCGGGCCGGGCAGCCAGTCTGGCTGACGGGCGGCGATTACGGCCCGGCGGCGTCGGGGTTTCTCGTCCTGCTGCTGGTGGCAGCTGTTCCCGTGCTTGTCCGCCTAACCAGCGACTATGCATGGAACTACACGCGGAAGCCGCTAGTGCCGGCGGGCATCCCGGTCGAGATTCCCGCGCCCGCTGCACACGCATCCATGGAGCAGGCGCCGCCTCCGCCACCCCCAGCGCTCGTCCAGATTCAGCCCCTTGGTCCGGCGTCTGAGGATGCAGGGCTGGAATAGCTGCGCAGGTCAACCTACTTTCAAAGCCGCCGCCGCATCCGAGTTGGATAGGAGCGGCACCCTTCTCTACCTCAGCCGAGACTTGCTGGCGATCTCCTGGAGCCAGCCGGAAACCGGGTTTCTCTTGCAAATTGGGTGAATAAGGGTGCAAGATTCGGGAATCAGGGGTGCGGGGCCATGGTCCATCCTCCGGCGAGACTCTCTTCCATTCAGGCCATCACAGTTGCGGCATTATGCGCCGGGTCGGTGTGGTTCGCGTGCCGGCCAGTCGGCGCGCAGGTCTTCGTCGTGGGCGAGAAGACAGCGACCGATGATGTCTCCACGGACTTCAAGCCGACTCGCCTTCAACTTCCGACGACGCCGATCACAGAGCGCGGACGGCGCGATCTGATCCGCAACCTGGAGTCCGAACAAGGCTTCGCGCACCGGCCGCTGCCGCTCGGGACGAACCTGACGCTGCTTGCCAATGGCAATCTGACGCCGGGCGGCGACGAGTACAAGGCGATGCTCTATAAGAAGGGGCAGTTCGCCGCGCCGGGCGACCGCGTCGCCATTACCTCGGTGGTTGTCCGCAACGACCGCATCGTAATCGACCTAAACGGCGGACCTCACCTGAAGCATCGCTTCCTCCGCCACATCGACATTGGAGACAACCCGCTGGTGCCGGACGATGGCGCGCAAGTCTCCGGCTGCCGTGTGACGCTGGTCTTCGAGGGCGGTCTGCCGGAGGTGAGCGCGCCCGAGGTGAAGGCGCTGCTGGATCCATTGATCGACTTTGGCGTAAAGAGCTCAGTCCAGGCGTATGCCGATACCTTACCGGCATTTCTGAAGGACGCGATTGCTCATCACGATGTGCTGGTCGGGATGAATCGGCAGATGGTTCTGGCTGCGATGGGTCCTCCGGCCTCCAAGACGCGCGAGCTGGTTAGCGGCTCGGAGGACAAACACTACGAGGAGTGGATCTACGGCCAGGTGCCGCAGACGGTTCGCTTCGTACGCTTCGTCGGGGAACGCGTGACGCAGGTCCGGATTGCCGCGCTGGGGCAGCCGATTGCGGTGCACGACCAGGATGAGATGAACGGCTACTTCAACAACGGCGATCCCGGCAACCGGCGTGAAGTCGCCATGGGTGATGCGCCACCTACAGAGGGTGACGGCAGCCGCTCCGAGAAGCCAACGATCCTGAAGCCCGGCGAGGGCGCACCGGGTGCCGAGCAGCGTGTCCATCTGCCGGACCCGGACCTCGGTCCTCCGCCTGACAAGGCTCCGCCCTCGGACTCCACACCGGCCCCTCCGGCTGGCACCGTGCCGGCTCATCCGGACGCCTCAGCACCTGCTCCGACACGGCAACTAGCAGCTGCAAATCACTGAAATAGTGAGCTTTCCAGTATGATCGCAACTTCGGGCCGGGAAGCCGGGCCGCCATCGCATCTAACCTCCACAGGCGCTCCAAGCAGCGTCGAGGAGGTAGGAATGAATTGCAGCCGCGTATTAAGAAGGATCTCCGGAGCAGTCCTGGTTCCGGTATTTGCCTTCACGCTGGGTTCCAGCGCGGTTTACGGGCAGGATCGTGACGATCACCGCGACATGCATCATGACGATGCACGCGATCACGACCGGGACCGTGGAAGAGATTTTCATTTCGATGACCGGTATCGAGAACACTTCTCCGAACACTACCGTGGGGACGCCGACCACTGGCGCGATCGCCACGACCGCGTGCGGTTCAGCCGGGGCGAAAGAATTCCGGCGGGTTACCGGCTTCAGCCCGTACCGGAGAGCTACTATCGCGACGTGGCTCCTCCGCCTCCGGGCTACCGGTATGGCTATTACCAGGGCTACGTCGTAGCGTATGACCCGACGACACGGATCGTGGGAGACGTGCTCGACCTTGTCGGCGCAGCCACATATCACTAAGCACTTTAAGACGTGAGTAGAACCCAAAGCGAAAGGCCCGCCGCTCGTAACCGAGCGGCGGGTCCTTTTTTTGCGTGAGAATTTTACGTGGCGGAATCCAACGCCGCCTGCTGAATCTGGAACAGCTCGCGAATTCCCTTCTCCGCGTGGTCGAGCATGGCGTCGAGCTGCGGGCGCGAGTAGGAGACGCGCTCGGCCGTCGCCTGGGTTTCGACCAGGCCACCATCGGCCAGCATCACTACGTTCATGTCCACCTCGGCGCGCGAGTCCTCTTCGTAGGCCAGATCGAGCAGGATATTGCCGTCCACAATGCCGACCGACGTGGCGGCGATCATCTGCTTCAGCGGCGAACTCTTCAGCGTGCCCGCCGCAACCAGCTTCTTGAGCGCGATCGCCAGCGCGACGGAGGCTCCGGTGATCGCCGCAGTCCTCGTTCCGCCGTCCGCCTGCAGAACGTCGCAATCGAGGATGATGGTCCGCTCGCCCAAAGCCTTCATATCCACAATGGAGCGGAGCGAACGCCCAATCAGCCGCTGAATCTCATGCGTCCGGCCGCCGATCTTTCCGCGCTCCGACTCCCGCGGCGTCCGGGTCAGCGTCGCCCGCGGCAGCATGGAGTACTCGGCCGTGACCCAGCCGCGGCCCGAGTTGCGCATCCACGCCGGAACGCCTGTCTCCACCGTTGCGTTGCACAGCACGCGAGTATTGCCCGCCTCGATCAGCACCGAGCCTTCCGCCATCGCGACAAATCCCGGCGTGATCCGCACTGGACGCAGCACGTCGGCGGCGCGTCCGTCAGGCCGGAAGACCTGAGCCGAGGAAGCCGATGCAGAAAGAGGAGCGTGAATCGAAGCCATCTCGCGATTATAGTTGCCGCAGCGCGCGGCCCGCTGCCTGGCGCTTCCGGTCAATCACCCGGACGCGCGATGCCCGGCATGACAAATCGCTGGCATTTCGCGAATCTCCGGTTATGATAAAAGCGCCTTCCGGCTGCACCCGAAGGCGTCTCTTCCCCGGGGAGTAGCACGTGCGGACATCGCAGAGTTTCGCCGCCCATAGAGTTTTCGGCAGTATAGGAATCACTAACCACCCCACAAGCGTTGCCATCAGTGGTCGCATGAGTTTGCCTCGGAGCGTGTCACGATGAGCGCCTCGGCCCCTCTCACGGATCACCCTGCATTATCGATCGATCTGTCCCCTGTCCCCTTGCGCCTGCTCGTCGTCGACTCGGAACTGGAAACCCAACAACTAACATCCGGCATCGCCTCTACCGAGCAGTTCACCGTCTGCGCCGCCGGCAGTCTCGCCGAGGCGCGTCGGCTGCTCGCGAACAATCCGCTGGACATCGTCCTGCTCGACGTTGCCCTCCCGAATAACTCCGCACTGACACTGCTGGACGAGATCGCAAGCCAGCATCCGCGCACCGACGTCGTCGTGGTGACTGGAGTTGAGACGCTAGCCACCGCGATGGATGCGATGCGAGCCGGCGCCAGCGACTACCTCACGCGGCCATTCACTGCTGACAACCTGAAATCCGTGCTGGGCCGCGGCCGCCAGCGGCTGGAACGCGATGTCGAGAGCCGACGGCTTCGCGAGCAACTGCGCACCGCGACGGGCATGGGCCCCCTCATCGGCACCTCGCCAGGTATGGAGAAGGTCTACCGCATCCTCTCGAAGGTTGCGCTGTCCCAGCATCCGGTGCTGATCGTCGCCGAGAGCGGCTCCGGCAAGGAGCTAGTGGCGCGGTTTATGCACTCGATCGGGCCGCGTGCGGCGAAGCCATTTGCCCCGGTCGATTGTGGCGGTTCCCTCCCGGTACCAGCCATCGATAGCGAACTGTTCGGCCACCTCAAAGGAGCCTTTGCCGGAGCGGGCCGGTCGAAGGAAGGCGCGCTGGTCGCGGCGGGCAGCGGTGTCGTCTTTCTCGATGAAGTGGGCGAGCTTCCGCTCGAAGTGCAGGCAAAGCTCGTTCGCGCGCTGATGGAGAAACAGGTACGGCCCGTCGGCGCGACTGAGGCAGTTCCCTTCTCCGTACGCGTTGTTGCCGCCAGCAGCCGGAACCTAGCCACCGCGGTCGAGCAGGGACAGTTCCGCAAGGATCTCTACTACCGACTCAATGTGGTCAAGCTGACGATTCCTGCGCTGCGCGAGCGCCGAGAAGACATCCCCATGCTGGCGCAACACTTTGTCGAGCAAGTGCAGCTCCAGCGCGGCGTTTCGTTTCGCTTCTCCGATGCCGCGCTGCGCCTGCTCTGCGACTACGACTGGCCGGGCAACGTCCGCGAGCTGCAGTCGGCCATCGAGCGCACCTGCGCGATGTCCTCCGGCCCGGTGCTGCACACCGTCGATCTGCCGACCCAGCTTCAGGACTTCCACGCGCATCTGCGCGCCAGGGCGGAGCTCGCCCCAGGAACGGATCAGGCGGGCGCAGACTGCCCCTCTCCAGTGCTTTCCATCGCCGAGATGGAAAAGCAGGCGATTCTCAGCACCATCCAGCAGCTCCACGGCGACAAGCTGATGGCCGCAAAACTCCTCGGCATCGGCAAGACGACGCTGTACCGCAAGCTGAAGGAGTACGGCGAAGACTGCTGAAGACTGAACCGCCAATCGGCACTGGCTATCTCGGTCGCCGGGCCGACCGCTCGTTGCGACTGCTATGCTTGGTCTGCCGGTATCCGACTGGCGGAGTACAAGGATTCAATGTCTGAAGCTGTGAAGATTACGGTTCGCCCCAACGGACCGCTGCGTGTGGAAGGCCCGATTACCCTGACTGACGCCGATGGCCGCGAGTGGGACCTTACGGGCAAACCCGCCATCTCGCTCTGCCGCTGTGGAGCGAGCGCCAACCGTCCTTTCTGCGACGGCTCTCATAAAACGATTGGCTTCCAATGCGCCGCGAGCCCCGGGAACCTGACCTAACCGGCGCGACGCGCCTCACAATCCGCCAGAGCTCGATTCATTGCAAGCGACGGCTCGCCATGGCACTCGCCTGCGCGGCCTCGTATGCGCTAGTGCCGTGCGTCGTCCTTCCAGCGCAACAACCCGACGCACTCTCGCAGTACGCGGGCATGTATCGCAACGGCTCGAATCCGGACTCGGTGCATTCCGTCTATGCAGAGGGCGGCGTCCTCTACTCGGAGAGCGCGCAGCGACCGCGCCAGCGGCTCACGCCCGATTCCGCGCCGGGAGCGCCTGACCGCTTCCGCATTCAATCGCCCGAGGCTCACGTCCTCTTCCTTCGCGATGCTGCGGGCGCGGTCACCGGGCTGCGCGTGGTCCTCGATCGCAACGGCCAGGTGCTGGATGAAGAACAGCGCTTCAGCGATACGCCCACGCGCCTGAACCACTACCGCGAATACACGCGTGAGCAGACGATGATCGCGATGCGCGACGGAGTTCGTCTGCACACCGTCATCCTGCGCCCCGCGCATGTTGAGCCCGGCGAAGACCTGCCGTTTCTGCTGAACCGCACACCCTATGGCGTGGACGACTCCGACTCGATCAGCATCAACCGCGCCACGCCCGAGCTCGCCGCATCCGGCTACATCTTCGTCTTCCAGGATGTCCGCGGCCGGTACGGCTCCGAAGGCAAATTCGTGATGAACCGGCCACTGAATCCGAACCACGGGCCGACCGACGTCGACGAGACGACCGACACGCGCGACACTATCGACTGGCTGCTCAAGAATGTCCCCGGCAACAACGGACGCGTGGGCGTCTATGGCGTCTCGTATGACGGATTCCTGGCCACAATGGCCGGCATCAACGCTCACCCCGCAGTGAAGGCCATCTCGCCGCAGGCGCCGATGACCGACGTCTGGCTGGGCGACGACTTCTTCCATAACGGCGCATTCCGCGAGAGCTACGGCTTCGACTACGTCCAGCAGATGGAAGGACAGAAGACGGATGCGCGCGTCGAGAGCAAGCAAGACACCTTCGACTTCTTCGTCCAGCACGTGAACTTTGCCGGCGCCGCCTCCGCCGCGCACATGGACAAACTGCCCACCGCGCGTGCATTCCTGACGCAGCCAGCCTACACACAGTTCTGGCAAGACATGGCGGTCGAGACGCACCTTGCTTCCATCACCGTTCCCACGCTTGAGGTCGGCGGCTACTGGGACCAGGAGGACATGTGGGGCACGCAGGCGCAGTATGCCGCACTGCATCAGCACGATTCACCCCATCACGTGTACCTCGTGCTGGGTCCATGGAACCACGGCGGGTGGGAAGGCTCGGGCAGAACGCTCGGCTCCGACTTTGGTCGTCTCGACTTCGGTGAGCCCACCGGAACGGAGTTTCGCAAGGAGATCGAGTTTCCCTTCTTCGAGAAGTGTCTGAAGGACCGCTCCGGATTCGACTTGGCCGATACAGCAAGCTTCCGCACCGGAGTAAACCAGTGGGAACGCTACGCACTGTGGCCTTCAGCATCGGCGGTTCAGAAGGCGCACCTATATCTGCATCCCGCCCATCAGCTCAGCTTCGCCGCGCCTGCGCGAGACAGCAACGACGTGGCCGCGTCCTACATATCCAATCCTGCCGATCCCGTGCCATACCGGCATCGCCCCATCCAGTCCACGTATGCAACTGGGTCCAAGTGGTACACATGGCTTGTCGAGGACCAGCGCTTCGTGACCACGCGCAAGGATGTCGCCGCGTTCACAACGGAGGCGCTGGACCGCGACGTGACGGTCACGGGCGATGTGATGGCCGATCTCTTCGCCGCAACCACAGGCACTGACGGCGACTTCGTGGTCAAGCTGATCGATGTCTACCCTGACGACGCGTCCGCAGAATCCGGCTACGAGGTGATGATCGCGGACGAAATTTTTCGCGGGCGCTACCGCAAGAGCTTCGAGCAGCCACAGCCACTCACGCCGAACGAGGTGGACGAGTACCGCTTCAGCCTCCACGCTGCGGACCACACCTTCTTGAAGGGGCATCGCATCATGGTCGAGGTGCAGTCCACATGGTTTCCGCTCTATGACCGCAACCCGCAGACCTTCGTGCCGAACATTATGACGGCGCCGAAGAAGGCATACAGGCCCGCGACGATCACGATCTACGGTTCCCCGCAATATCCATCGAGTGTAGAAGTTCCGATAGTCTCTGCGCCGAACTAGTCGGCTGCTTCAAGTGGCGGACTCGGCGGCGGTGCGCAACCACTGCTCCATCTGCGTATGGTTGACGAGCCCGGCCTGCTGGAAAACGGTCCGGCCGCCGCGGATCACCACGAAGTTCGGAATGCCGCGGACCTGAAACCGCGCCGAGAGTTGCGGGTTTGCCTCGGTGTCCACCTTCACAACGATCGCTTTGCCGGCCATGTTCGCTGCGGTCTGAGCGACCTCGGGCGCAGCCATGCGGCACGGGCCGCACCACGCCGCCCAGAAGTCCACCAGGACCGGAACGGTGGCAGTCTGAGTGATCTCGTCGAAGAGGGCAGCGTCGGCGGCAAGGGGCTCCGCGATAGGCGGCAGCGGCGATTTGCACGAGCCGCAACGGCCGGTATCGGCCAGGTGCTTCGCCGGGATGCGGTTCTTCTGCTGACAGTGGGCGCAGGTGCGAATGACAGGCACGGCAGACTCCTTGAATCTCCCGCGTGCAGGAGCGAATAGCATGTGGGCAATTGCCCCACTGAACTTTAGATGCCTACGTCCTTCCGATCGCTCATTGCGGTAAGGCGAAGGCGACGTACACGCCGCCCTTCGGTGTGCTCGGGTCTCTATCGCCTCCTGCCCCGATGACGACGTACTGGCGGCCGTTCACCTCATACGTTGCGGGCGTGGCGTTCGCCGAAAGAGGGAGGGATGCCTCCCAGAGCAGCTTGCCGGTAGCCTTGTCGAACGCACGAAACTTCTTGTCTAGAACAGTCGCGCCGATGAATAGAACTCCGCCTGCGGTAACAACCGGCCCGCCGTAATTCTCCGATCCGGTATCCGGAAGACCTTTGGCTACAAGTTCCGGATACTGCCCCAGAGTGACCTTCCAGACATACTCTCCGGTGTCGAGGTTGATCGCGTTCAGCGTGCCCCAGGGTATGGCATTCGCCGGATATCCGTCAGGGTCCAGGAACTTCTTATAACCGGTCGTATCGTAGGTTCTGATTGTTCCTTTTTCCGGTGCCGCTGAAGCTGCAGCTAGAGGTTCCTCCAGGCTGCCGGCGTTCCGCAGGTACTCGACCAGGTGAGTGAGTTGAGCTCCCTTGATATTCGGAAAGGGCGGCATCCTTCCCTTGCCGTGCTGAATTATCTCTGTGATCTGTTCCGGCTGCATCTTCTCTTTTATGCCAACAAGCGACGGCAATACCGGAGGAGTGCCTTTCAGGTCTGCGCGATGGCATACGCTGCACTGGCTTTGGTAAAGCGAGCGGCCACCCGCACCAGGAATGTGCGGAACTAACGCGTTAGTCAGACCAACATCATTGGAGTTGATGTAGATGATGTGGGTCTGCGGATCAAAAGCAGGCCCACCCCACTCGCCGCCGCCGTCATAGCCGGGAAACATGACCGTCTGCTGGCCGATGCGGTTAGGAACAAACTGACCATCGCTGACAAAGGTGCGGAATTGTTCCAGCGCCCACTGATGTGCCTCTGGAGTTCGCGTCGTGAGCAGGTCCTCGGTGAGCTTTTGACGCGCGAATGGAGCAGGTTTCATCGGTACTGGCTGCTCCGCAGCAGCGACTTCTCCGGGCACAGTGCTGGCCGGAAATTTTCGGTATTCGATTGGGAAGAGAGGAGTGCCATCCAGACGATTGAAGACAAACAAGTATCCCTGTTTTGTGGTCTGGGCTACAGCAGGAATTTCTTTTCCATTGCGTTGAACGGTGACCAGGGCAGGCGGCGCCGGAAAATCCCGGTCCCAAAGATCGTGTCGCACGCCCTGGAAGTGCCAAATTCGCTTTCCAGTTTCAGCATCCAGAGCCAGCAGAGTATTCGCGAAGAGGTCGTCGCCAACGCGATCGGCGCCATACCAGTCCGTTGCGGCAGAGCCGGTTGGTACGTAGACAATGCCCCGTTCCGCATCGAGCGTCATGCCGCACCAGTTGTTTGCGGCTCCGCTGTAGGTCCAGGCATCTTTCGGCCACGTGTCGTAGCCGAACTCGCCCGGATAAGGAATAGTATGGAAGGTCCAGCGAAGCTTTCCGGTGTGCACATCATAGGCCCGGATATCGCCGGGAGGAGCTGGGAGCTGCTCGGGGGTTGCGTCACCCAGAATCAGCAGATCTTTGTAGACAACACCTGGACTGGTAATCGAGACCGACTGATCCTTTGGATCGCCTCGCAGATCCTCACGAAGATCGATGCGGCCGTCCTCGCCGAAAGTAGGGATTCCCTTCCCGGTCGCTGCGTCGATCGCATAGACATAGCTCGCAACTCCGGCAAAGATCCGCGCCTCCTTCCCGTCGTGCCAGTAGGCCAATCCTCGTTCCGCCCTCGCGGGCACCCCTCCACCCGGCGACGTAAATTTCCAGATCAATTTTCCTGTTGCCGCATCGAGCGCAATCACTTTCTGAGTCGGCGTATACGCGTAAAGCACGCCACCAACGATCAGGGGCGAGGTCTCTAAACCGCCCTTCTCTCCCGTGTCGAAACTCCATACCTTCTGTAGCTGAGTCACATTTTTGGTGTTGATCTGCGTCAGGCTCGAGTAGTGCAGATTACCGGGAGAACCGCCATATACCGGCCAGTCTGCCTGCCCATTTTTCGCCGATGGGATCTGGTCTTTGTGGTTCTTAAATCCACTCAGAATCGCCAGAGCTGCGACACAGAGCGCTAACCACGCAACGGGAGCCCATTTGTTCTTGAAAGCCAGCGTTTTGCCGATCAACTGTTTTCTCCCGTGATGCTTCTCCACTTCGAGATCATCTATTGATTCTCGGGTCCCAGGGCGAGCACGAAATACTTAGCGTGAGTATCGTCCGGGTTTCGAATCCCGTGCAGATCATTGGAACCTGCAAAAAGAACCGAGCCAGTGCCTGCACGCGTTGGCACCCCATTGAGAGTGAATTCCAGCGTTCCTTCGCGTACAAAGACCATCTCCTCGTGACGATGCCGATGCGGAGGATGAGGAGCGCTGTGGGGCGTCAGATCCGATTCGTGAAGAGAGATGCTAGTGCCCTCGAAAATGGGGCCACTGAACATGTTGCGAATTGCAACACTGCCTGAGGAGTGTTCTTCCAACTCATCCAACTGATAGATCTTCGACGGCAACGTCGCCTTTGCCTGCGCGGAGGCCTCGCACATTGCCAAGAGCGCAGGCATCGCAGCGCAGATTTTTCTTCTTGACCAGTTCATCCTCGCACTCTCCTGTCGCATTCGGTCTATCGCTGCTGCCCCAATTCAATAACGAAGTACTTCGCCGGAGCGGCGCCCACATTTCGGATCCCGTGCTCATCGCCAGAGCCGATGAATGCCACGCCTCCTTTGGAGATTCGTGAGGCTTTCCCGTTAATGGTGACCTCCAGCGTCCCGTCAACCATCAGAAACATCTCTTCGCCCGTGTGGTGATGAGGGGGATGCGGTTCCTGATTCGGAGAAAGAGCGGACTCGTGCACAGAGAACTTGCATCCATCGACGGTCTTCCCATCGACGATGGGGCGGTAGTCAACCGCCTCTGTGTGACGAAGAGGCAGTTGCTCAAACAGATAGACCTTCGATGGCACATGTCCCTCCTGTGCCTCGACTGCGGGTGCCCCCGATAGCATGCTGAACGTCGCCAATTCTCTTCTTGACCGAACCATCGACTCCCCTTGAGCGCTCGTTCCCTTTCCGGATTTCCAGTCGCAACATTCTATCGAGTTGATCCCCGTTCGACACTCCCAGGCTTAATCGCGAGATCTGCCCTGCCATGAAGGCTTTTTATCCGTGAGGTCCCGTTTGTCCGGATTGAGTTTGGCAAGCTTCATCCAGGACGAGACGGCGTTAGAGAATCGCGACCGGTGGATTTCTCTTTGCATGGCCGATTGGCTCGTGCTATAACTACGTCATGCGAAGTACTACGCAACACGTAGGTGAGGTTGGATTTCAGCCAGAACTGGGGCATTATTCCGATCCCCCACTCCTCGTTCTTGCAACCCTGGCAAGCGGATCAAAGCTCTTTATCGCGATCAAATGGCCTCCCGAGCTGCACGAGCAAGCGCTTTGTGTGCTTGCTCCGCAAGCTGTAGCCTCGGAGCTTCAATGGGCTCGTGTTTTCCTTCTCAACTGGTAGCTCCGGGAGAGAACATGCGTGTGCTGAGGAGAGTCGGAAGAATTCTGACCGCAATCGTAATCTGCACTTTTGCGGGAATCGCGATTCTGCTTTGCGGGTTGTGGCTTGATCATCATCAGGAAACAAACCTACTTGCGCCGACCGGACACTATGCTGTGGGGCGCATTACCTATGATTGGCGCGACCCCAATCAGCAGGAACCTTTGGCACCGCATGCGGGCGTACCTCACGAGATTTCCGCATGGATCTGGTATCCAGCGTCGGCGCAAACCGCAGCGAAGCCTGTGGACTACTTTCCGCTTTCCTGGCGGAATGCGCTCAGTCAACAGCGGGGCTGGTTTTTGACCAACTTCTTATGGAGAGACTTTTCACGGGTCCATGCGCATAGCCTCGAAGCGCCGCCCCTCGCGCCAGAGCAACAGAGCTATCCAGTCTTGCTCATGCGGGCCGGCGCGGCGGCAGAGATTGCCGGATACTCAAGTCTTGCGGAAGATCTGGCCAGCCACGGCTATGTCGTCGTCGGTTTCGATGCGCCTTATCGCAGCACAATGGTGGTTTTGCCGGATGGAAGGAAGATCGCTAGGACATCGCAGAATAATGCTGACCTGCTGAGCGGAAACCAACAAAAACAACTCGGAACCTTACTGGTGCAAGCGTGGAGTTCTGATATGAGTTTTGCCCTCGATCAGCTCAAACAATTGAACGCATCTGATCCGACTGACCGATTCAAGGGGCGGCTCGATCTGGCAAGGGTTGGTGTTTTCGGCCACTCGCTGGGGGGCGCTACAGCACTTCAATTCTGTCACGATGACATGCAATGCAAAGCAGGGGCCGATGTTGATGGCGCTCCGTTGGGCACTGTTATCAACGAGGGCATAAAACAGCCGTTCCTGTTTCTTCTTAGCGACCACAGCCGGGAGCCGAAATCTGAAACTACTCCAGTGTTAGCCGATCTGCACTCAATTTACGACCGGCTGCCCGCGGATCGAAGACTTTGGATTGAGCTTAAAGGTGCAGGGCACTTTGGCTTTACGGACCTGACTGTCCTACCGTTGCATATCGCTCATCTTCTAAACATCGTGCCGATGAGCGATGATCGGCAGGTTGAAATCACTCGAGATTGCCTTCGCACCTTCTTTGATGTTTATCTCAGGGGCGCGCCACCATCTGCCTTAAGCTCCCTAAGCACGTATCCCGAGGTCGATCACTCGCATTAAGATTCGTATTTGCCCCGAGTGAGGACGCCACCTCTGCCGTGACAATCTTCCCATCTAAGTCTGCTCTGGCGAGGCGGTTGCTTCCACCTATCAGAAGAAGAATTCCGCAAATTCTCGTTTAGCGATCCCTTCGGAGATTGCCGTGGGATATCCGGAGTGCGTGCCCAAAATTCCATGGCCATCTCCGACTCATCGCCAAGCGCGTCGTGCCAGACATCCGGCTGGTCCATCAGTGGCTTACAACGATACCCACAGGCCGGACTATTGACACACCGTTCTATACTTAAATTAGGAGAGATATCGCCAAAAGCCCGGCAGTCGCCGGGCTTTTGGACTTAAGACTTCATGTTAACCAGAAAGGGACTCCCCACCACTCGTCTTGGTCCTAAACCAAGCTGCAGCCATAACTTAGACCTGTTAACTCGTAAGGGACTCCCCGGGGGATGGTCGAAAACTGGTGACCCGGGCAGGAGTCCAACCTGCGACCTTCGCGTTAGGAGTGCGCTGCTCTATGCAACTGAGCTACCGGGCCTTCCCCCCAGTGTAACTGGTAAACTGACCAAGGAGAACTTATGCCTCAGATACAGCGTCGGCGCGCGGTTTCGGTCAAGATCGGTTCGGTGGTGGTCGGGCCGGATGCACCGGTCGTAGTGCAGTCCATGACCAACACCGACACCGCCGACGCGGAGTCCACCATCCAGCAAATCGCCGCGCTGGCCCGCGCGGGCTCAGAGCTGGTCCGCATCACGGTGAACACTGAGGCTGCCGCGAAAGCCGTCCCGGCCATCGTGGAAGGCATCCGCGCCAAGGGCTGGACGACACCGATCGTCGGTGACTTACACTACAACGGCCACCTTCTGCTGACGAAGTACCCGGACGCTGCCGTAGCGCTGGACAAGTACCGCATCAACCCCGGCAACGTCTCCATCGGCCGCAAGGACGACGACAACTTCCGCACCATGGTCGAAGTCGCCGTGAAGCACCAGAAGCCTGTGCGGATTGGAGTCAACTGGGGCTCGCTGGACCAGGCGCTGCTGACGCGCATGATGAATGAGAACTCGAAGGCCGCCAATCCCCTGCCCGCCCGCGACGTGATGATGGAAGCGATGGTCGTCTCGGCCCTGGACAACGCCGCCGCCGCCGAGCGCTATGGACTCCGCCGCGACCAGATCATCCTGAGCGCCAAGGTGTCCGGCGTACGCGACCTCATCGATGTCTACACCGAGCTCGCCAGCCGCTGCGACTACGCCTTGCACCTCGGCCTCACCGAGGCCGG
>Ga0157372_10004230_pt1 | contig 15350 bp, 17 predicted proteins | sample C55metaG_FD_115307 | JGI IMG/M metagenome (GOLD analysis project Ga0157372, IMG submission 115307) | Corn rhizosphere microbial communities from Kellogg Biological Station, Michigan, USA - C5-5 metaG | ecosystem: Host-associated > Plants > Roots > Rhizosphere > Soil | place: USA: Michigan... | reverse complement strand
TCAAGCAGTGGGGCGAGTACGACTCCAAGCTGGACTTCATCCAGTCAGAGATGCCATTCCAGGTGATGATTCCCCTGGACGACGGCACCAGCATCGAGTATGACGGAACCTTTGATGGTGTCTTCATCGACAAGAACGATCGCAACAAGATCAAGCTTCTGGAGAACAAGACGGCGAAGGCGATCAGCGTCAAGCACCTGTCGCTGGACCCGCAGGCCGGTGCGTACTGGGCCATTGCACAGACGATCCTCAAGAAGCGTGGTGTTTTGACCGGACGACAGAACATCGCCGGGATCATGTACAACTTCCTCCGCAAGTCGATGCCTGACGGTAAGCTCCGCAACCCGGACGGCTACGCAGTCAACAAGCCGACCAAGGCACAGTACGTCGCGCAGCTGATGAAGAACACGGCCGATGAGGTTCGGCTGTCCCGGCTGAAGATCGATGACCTGGTGAAGGTCGCCGAAGAACGCGGCATCGAGGTCTATGGTGACATATCCAAGGTGCAACCCTCCCCACTATTCCTGCGAGAGTTCGTGAAGCGGACTCCTCGCGAACGCACCTCCGAGATCCAGGGCATCAAGGACGACGCGTTGCACATGAACGCCGTGCGCAACGGAGTCCTGCCTGTCACCAAGAACCCGACCAACGACTGTTCCTGGGACTGCAGCTTCTTCGAGATGTGCGAACTGCGACAGCAGCAGGCCGACTGGGAACAGTTCCGTGACTCCGTCTTCGTCGTCGCCGACCCGTATGCGGACCACAGGAAGGTGGCATGAGGCCCCTAAAAGACGCGGGTCTGGCAGAGGTACAAGGCCTGCGCCGCAGAACCAGGAGACAGCACGCCATGGAGCGGATCGGGCAGGCTGACTTCGAGTACATCGATAAGCGTCTCAATGAGGTTGAGGCGAGGATCGTGTCCATGCAAGAGTTCGATGAGTACGGAAAGGAGGCTTGATGGCAACCGCTCTCCCGCCTGAGATCATCGATCTCATGGACTACACGGAGTCCATCAACTGGTTGCTCTATGGGCATTCTGGTTCGGGCAAGACTGTCATCGCCGGCAAGCTGCCAGGTAGGGTGCTGATCCTCGCCAACGAGCAAGGCACCATCTCCGCCAAGCGGCAGGGCTCGAAGGCGAAGGTGTGGCTGATCCGGAGATGGGAGGACCTTGTTGAAGCCTATGAATGGCTTGCAAACAACGAGCACCCGTTTGACTGGGTCGTCGTCGACACCGTGACCGAGATGCAGTACAAGTGCATCCGGTGGATCCTGCGAACGGCGGTCGCTGCCAACCCGCAGCGTGACCCGCACATCCCTGCGCTCCAGGACTACCAGAAGTGGCAGTTGTCCATGAAGCAGATGATCGTGGACTTCAACGAACTTCCGGTCAACGTGCTCTGGACCGCACAGGAGATGGTGCGAGAGGACCCGGACGGCGAGGACATCATCCTGCCGCTGATCGAGGGTAAGGATTACCAGATCTCCTCGTGGGTGTGCGCACAGATGGACGTTGTCTCCCACCTCGCATTGAAGTCCGTCAAGAAGCGCGTCAACGGTAAGGTCGAGAAGTCGTTTGTCCGACGACTCACCTGCAACGAATCCCCACCAATCTTTGCCAAGGACAGGTATGACGTCCTCGGCAAGGTGGTCGACAGCCCTGACATCGTGGAGCTGGTGCAACGCATCAAGGACACCGAGTCGGGCCGTCCGGCCGCACGCAAGACCGCTTCCCGTCCCGCAGCACGTGCCGGTGCGGCGAAGCGAACACCAGCCCGTAAGACGGCTGCACGCAAGCGCGTGAGCGCTTAACCCTCCCAGGAAGGAAGACCATCAATGGTCGCAAGAGCCAAGGTTGTCACCGCCAAGTGGGGCGTCCCGTCCACCGAACCGGACGACCTGCCCGACTTCCTCAGCAACGAGGAGATCGCGGAGAAGATGGGCGGTGATCCGCGCGGCGTGTTCCGCGTGTGGATCAAGAAGATCACCGTGGTGAAGAACAAGAACGATGACGACATGCTGAAGATCACGGCCGAGATCTTCGACACGGCGAAGGACAAGAAGGGCTACAACGGCTACGCGTTCTGGGAGAACCAGAACATCACCGAGCAGGGTGCGCCGTTCCTCAAGCAGTTCCTCAAGTCCATCGGCGTGTCGTGGGCCGACTTCCAGCAGCGCACCAAGATGACTGCCGAGACCAAGACCGAGCCGCGCACGATCATCTCCATCGGCAAGGTCAACCTGGCCGGCAAGGCGAAGGTCACGGCGAAGGTCACCACTCGCGGTGACAACTACCAGGGCAACGATCGCGCCGTGGTCGGCCGGTGGCTCCCGAAGGACTCCGACACGGACGTGGAGGAGGAGATCGAGGACGACGACGAACTGCTGGAAGACGAGGACCTGGAGGACGAGGACCTGGAGGAGGTGGAGGAAGACGAGGACCTGGAGGACGAGGAGGACGAGGACGAGGAACTGGAGGAAGACCCGGAGGAAGAACTCCGGGCCGAACTCGCCGACCTCTCCCTGCCCGACCTCCGGAAGCGCGTCAAGACCAACGACGCGTCGGCCAAGACCACCGGCCTCAAGAAGGATGCCCTCATCGACCTCATCGTGGAGCAGGAGTCGCTGCTGGACGAGGACGAGGAAGACGAGGAGTTGGAGGAGGACGAGGAAGACGGCGCGGAGGACGAACTGCGGGAGGAGCTTGCCGGCATGACGATCGGCGCGCTCAAGAAGCGGGCGAAGGACAACGGCGCAAAGGTGGCCGTGCTCAACAAGATGAAGGTCAAGGACAAGGTCATCGACCTCATCGTGGAGCAGGAACTCTCCGGCGACGAGGACGGCGACGAAGAACCGCCGTTCTGATCTGACGCAGTACCGGCGATGGGGTCGTGGGTTTAGTAGCCTGCGGCCCCATCCGTTCATCCCTACGCGCGTAGCATCGTACCTCCCGACCGAAAGCCGATTGGGGGTGTAATCAATGAGTAAATTCGATGGGTTGGACGTCAACCCTTTGCATCTTCCTAGCTCATACCAGGAGGAATTGTGGGGCAAGTACGTCATTGCCGGAGACGGTACAGACCTGGATGGCGACTGGCACGGATGGTGTCCGCTGCATGACAAAGCGGAGGACCCGGAGCGGCCGACAGCGTTGTTCAACTTCCAGTCTGGGGTAATGGTTTGCATGGGCGATCCGTCGTGCCATGAGGGGAAACGGGCCATCTCCCTCACCAATGTATTGATGAGGATGCACACATGAGAAATGCTGACAAGTACGTTCGCGCGTTTGAACGTTTCCTTGTTGGCAAGCCATCGTCTGACGGCGAGTGGAGGAGCTTTTGCCCGCTCAACGAGGACCCGGAGAAATCCAAGTCTCCGAGCGCCAGCTTGAACTTCGAGACTGGCGTTTGGCATTGCCAGTCATGCGGAAGTGGTGGGTCAATCCGGTCGCTGTACCGGACGATGCGAGAGCAGCGGGGAATGCCTTCACCGGCTGCGCGAAAGGTTCGTGGTGACAACTCCAACGTCATCCCGATCGACAAGCGCAAGGCCAAGCTCAAGCCTCTGCCGACCGCAGAACAGGTGGAGTTCTGGAACAAGACGCTGATGGGTTCGGCTCGCGCTCACAAGTACGTGAGCGAGGAGCGCGGCCTGTCAGATGAGACCATGCGGAAGTTCCTCATTGGCTGGGATGGACAGCGCTTCACCATCCCGGTGTATGACGAGGACGGCGAACTGGTCAACATTCGCCGGTACAACCCGCGTGCCCGCAGCCACAAGGACAAGATGATCAGCTGGGGTCCAGGCCACGGCCAGGGCCGGATCTACGGATTGGAGGTGCTTGCGGAGCATGATGAGGTTCTGTTCGCGGAGGGTGAATGGGATCGCCTGATTGCCATGCAGAATGGGTTCCCTGCCATCACCCACACGTCCGGCGCGAGTGTGTTCAAGCCGGAGTGGGCCCGCCACTTCAAGGGCAAGGTGGTCTACTGGGCCTATGACGAAGACAAGCAGGGCGATGCTGGTGCCATGAAGGGCACACAGTACATGAAGAATGTTGCAGCCGGTTGTTACCGGATCAAGCTCGGCACCGAGATTGACGGAGGAGACCTGACAGACTTCTTCGTGAAGCTCGACCGGTCAGCCGAGGACCTGTGGCAGCTTCATGATGAGGCAACCCCGTTGTGGGTGCCGGAGGAGAAGCATGAGGTGCCTTCCTTCGGTCGGCCGGTTACTGTCGAGGAGTCGCAGAACGTCAACTATGCAGAGCCTCTTGAGCTCACTGTGATGATCGTCGGCAAGCAGACTCCCGCTTTCATCGCACCCAAGAAGATCGTTGCCACTTGCTCGATGAACGCTGGGCCGGTGTGCAACCTCTGTCCGTTGATGGTCAATGACGGGAAGCTCGCCAAGACCGTAGAGCCGGACGACGAGACCTTGCTGAAGTTCGTCAACATCGGCGACCTCCGCAAGAAGGAGTTGTACGGCGAGATCATGGGGTCAATGTGCAAGAAGTTCGTGGACTTCGATGTGGCCCAGGCGTACAACATCGAAGAACTCGTGGTGACGCCGTCGCTCGACTACCGCAGCGAGGACACGGAGACCCCGATCCAGCGGCGCGTCTTCAACGTCGGCACGTACTCCACTCCCATCAACCAGACGGTCAAGATCATCGGGAAGCAGGTGGCAGAATCACAGACACAACGTGGTACATTCATGGGCTGGTCTCTGACTACGGTGAACACGGACCTGGAGGAGTTCAAGATGACTCCCCGGATCATGACGCAGCTGAAGCGCTTCCAGACCAAGGAAGGACAGACCCCGCTCCAGAAGTGCATGGAGATCGCTCGTGACATGGCGTCCAACGTCACTCACATCTACGGGCGGCCGCTGATGCATGTCGCCTATGACATGGTGTGGCATTCGGTGACGCAGTTCGACTTCGACCACAAGCCTGTCCGTAAGGGCTGGCTAGAGGCGCTGATCATCGGCGACACCCGTACCGGCAAGAGCGAGGCGGTAACCCATCTGAGACGCCACTACGGGGCCGGAGTCATCAAGTCCTGTGAAGGGGCCTCATTTGCCGGTCTTGTGGGCGGCGCGCAGTCCGTCCCTGGTGCGCGCTCCGGCTGGATGGTGACGTGGGGCGTGCTGCCGCTCAATGACCGGCGACTCGTGGTGCTGGATGAAATGTCTGGACTCATGGCCGTCAAGGAACGCAACATCCTTGGTGACATGTCGTCGGTCCGCTCCGAAGGCAAGGCCGTCATCAGCAAGATAGTCCAAGATGAGACCAGCGCTCGCACGAGGATCATCTGGCTGTCCAACCCTGCTGATGGAACGCGTATCGCGGACCTGCCAGGATCGGCGCTGCGGGCGATCAAGCAACTCATCCGCAACCCAGAGGACATCGCCCGTCTCGACTTCGCTATGGCTGTTGCAAACAACGAGGTCGATGCCGACATCATCAACTCCACCGAACACAAGCCAGTTCGGCATCGCTACACGTCGGATGCTTGCCACAACCTCATCATGTGGGCTTGGAGCCGGAAGAAGGAGCAGGTGATCTGGGGCCGTGGTACGGAGCAAGCCGTGTACGATGCGGCGATCAACATGGGTTCCCGCTACGTCTCCGACCCTCCACTAGTACAGGTGGAGAACATTCGCGTGAAGATCGCCCGTCTCGCCGTCGCGATGGCAGCACGGACCTTTTCCTGTTCGAAGAACGGCGACAAGGTCTGGGTAAGGAAGATGCATGTTGAGAGTGCCGTCGAGTTCCTGGACTCGGTTTATTCGTCTGAGGCGATGGGTTATATGCGTAGCAGCAGGCGAGTCCTCGTCACGCGTCAGGAAGCCCAGGACTCCAAGGGCAAGGTCCGTAAGTTCCTCAAGGGTGAGCCGCATGTCCTTGCGGCCGTCCGGGCGATTGGTGCGGAGACGTTTCGTTCCAGGGACTTTGAGGAGCAGGCGGCGCTGACGAAGGACGAAGCGAACTTGGTCATGAGATCATTGACCGAGTGGAGAATGATTAGCCGTGAGGCGCGCGGAGCCGTGCGCTTCGAGCCGGCAATGACCGAAGTACTGAGGGAGTTGGAAGATGCCGGATACTGACGCGATGTTCCCGGAAGAGAACGAATGCGATGCAACCGGAACCATCATGGTCGGCCGGTTCACCGAAGCCGACGTGACTTGTGGAAAGGACAAGCACAGTGTCGAAGAGGCTCACGTTACCCGGCAGCAGACGGAGACCAAGGACGGCAAGCCCGCTCACATCATCTACGTCTGGCACTGATGTGCCGGAGCTTCGTGATGTGGTCACGGTGCCGCATGCTGAGGACATGGATGACGAGACGTTCCTCAAGCACATCGATAAGCGGCACCGACAAGACACCAAGCACGACGGGCAAAACGTCCTATTCCCCAAGTCGACATGGCATGCATGGGTGCCGTTGTATCGCACCTGGCATGAACGTCTCCACGAGATCTCGATACCCGGTCAGTATGACCATGAACACTTACCCCCATCCTGGTTGGAGGACGACGAGTGAAGGTTGCGATCCTGGGGTCAGGCCCGGCCGGTCTGATGAGCGCAGCTGCGGTGGTCGAGGCGCAAGGCAACCCGTTCGGTTGCAACATAGACATCTTCTCCAACAACGGCAAGTCGTCGCTGTACGGCGCGCAGTACCTCCACGAGCCCATCCCGAGTTACACCAACGAGCGCTGGCCACATGCGAAGCGCGTCATCAGCTATCAGCTGCTTGGTGAGGCGGATGAGTACCGGCGCAAGGTATACGGGCCGATGTGGGATGGCACGGTCTCTCCGCAGGAGTTGGATGAAGCCCACTATGCATGGGATATCCGGCAGACGTACGACGCGCTGTGGGAAGACTTCGAGTCCATGCTGATCCCGATCCAGATGGACCCGGCTGGCATGCGGATGCTGGTCGAGGGGCGAACTCACTACGGCGCGTATGACCTGATCATCAACACGATCCCGCGCCCGTCCCTGTGCGCAGAAGGCCACCAATTCGCCAGCACATCGATCTGGGCTGCGGGTGAAGCGCACGACCGAGGCATCGGGCTGAACCGGTTCCAGTGCCCGGACTTCACCGTCATTTGCAACGGCGAGGAATCCCCATCCTGGTACAGACTCTCCAACATCTACGGCCACAAGACTGTCGAGTGGCCGGAGCACATTCGCCCTCCGCTCCCGACCGCAGCAAACGTCATCAAGCCTCTCAAGACCAACTGCAACTGCTGGCCCGGAGTCCTCCACGTCGGCCGGTACGGCAAGTGGCAGAAGGGTTACCTGACTCACCATGCATACAAGGAGGTCCTGGAGTATGCCAAGGCCAAGGCATGACGCGCCCATCGTCGCCCTGGACATCGACGGCACGCTAGGCGACTACCACGGGCATTTCATCCGCTTCGCCGAACAGTGGCTGGGCAAGGAGTTGCCTGATCCGTATGCGATCACGAACGGCGTGCCGTTGTACCGGTACCTCCACATCAGCAAGAAGACCTATCGCGAATGCAAGCTGGCCTTCCGGCAAGGCGGCATGAAGCGCTCGATGCCGGTGTACGAGGGTGCTGCGGAGATCACGCGGGCAATCCGCAAGGCCGGGTGCCAGGTATGGATCTGTACGACGCGGCCATACCTCCGGCTGGACAACATCGATCCCGATACGCGCCATTGGCTACGAAGGAACGGCATCCAGTATGATGGTCTGCTGTTCGGCGACCAGAAGTACAAGGATCTCCAGAATGCGGCCGGAGGTCGCGTGCTGTTCGTGGTCGATGACCTTCCGCCGATGCTCAACCAGGCGATGGATCTCGGTATGCACACGGTCCTCCGGCAACAGCCCTACACCGAAGGCTGGTACTACACGACTGATCATATCATCACCGAACTCCCACAGTTGCATGACATCTTCCAAGTAGAACTGGAGAAGTACCGTGGCACGAGATCCTGACCTCAACAACAGAGGTCACATCGATCCGGGCAACCCGGACCCGATCAACGCCTGGCGGCCGGGCTCCGTCGCAGACCAGCGCAGCCACATCACCCAAGCGGAGATGGGCCCGGTGCCGGATGCGGAGTACACCGACCGGGACGTGATGCCAAAGGCGAAGCCGGAGCGGGAAGGTCCGGACTACGCGGCTGAGGAAGACTTTGGCGAGCTTCCGGCGCTGTCGATCCACGTCAACATCCCCACTCGTGAACGCACCATGCACATCCTCCACGGCCCGGCCCATGAAGCGTTGCGGCACTTCATGCGTATGCAGCAACAGTACCAAGACACGGATCAGGCCCTGGGTGCGCAGGGTCAGTTCTCCGAGATCTACCACGACACCGCGAAGCTCAAGCGGATGATCTGGGACCGACGCAACCCGCAGTCGGTCACGGTCGATGAGGTGACGGAGACGTTGAAATCTCTCATCGGTCATGCACTGTTGGCCATGAACCTGATCCAGGAAGGAAACAAGGATGGAAAGTAGGCCTGCTGTCGAGCCGGAGTTGAAGCGCCCGCTCTGGATCATCGGAGCGGAGGACTACAACCTGGGCATGACGGTCGCGAAGGTCGCCAGCGACGACTGGTACTACAGGGCGATCTACACCACCGACGAGCAGACCGGCGACGTGACCTCGCAGGAGGGGCTGATCAAGTTCCTGCGGGAGGCGCGAGAATACTCGCCGGAGACCGGCATTGACATCGCCTATTGCGCCGGGCTCAACATGCTCGATGCAATCGAGGACGTGGACGAGATCAACCTGTGGTCCACGTTCAACGTCAACGTCCTCGGGTTCATCCGGCTGATGAAGGCGATCATCCAGGTGTACTACCGTGAGCCGTATCCGCTGACCCTGCCGACCCTGACCCCGCAGATCACCACGAATGTGGTTGCTGTGGCTTCGGATGCGGCGAGGGTAGCGATGCGCCGGTCCATCACGTACTGCGCCAGCAAGGCCGCTCTCGTCCAAGCCGTACGTGTCGCGGCACGTGAGTGTGCGCCGTACATCCGCGTCAACGCCGTCTCGCCGGGAATCATCGAGGGCACGCCCATGACCACGAGCATCGATGCGGAGGTCAGGGTCCAGCGCCGATGGACGGAAGAACAGCACCTGGACTACGAGCGCTCTCAGATCCCCATGCAGCGTCGGGCCACGAAGTTCGAAGTGGCCGACCTCATCATCCAGACCCTTCTTGGACCGGCATACCTGACCGGCTCCAACATCGAGATCACCGGAGGCAAGTGACCATGACCAACCTGCGACCGCTCAGCTATGCTGTGCCGCTGGCCGGCAACATCAAGATCGATCAGCTGGCGTTCTGCGCCCGTTCGGACGAGGACGAGAAGTTCATCAAGAACTTCCTCCACCTCAACGACGCCAAGTGGATCGAGGACACCGTCACGGCGCGCGGGCAGGTCGGCGCGCTGGAGGACGTGACCAACGTCGCCAAGCTCCAGTTCAACTACGATCTGGAACATGAGGTGGAGATCCTGCGCTACATGTCCGGCCCGAACTACATCGACCTGGCCGACATGGCGGGTGGACGTATGTGTCACATCGGCTCGCACTTCATCGGCGAGGGTGACGTGCCGCGCTTGGACGTGCCGATCATCCAGCAGCTGGTGACGCAGATCCACACCAACCCGTTCCAGGCCGAGAACAACCGCCACTACCGGTACACCATCTACAACACGTACCACCGGCTGGGCATGTTCTTCAAGATCATCGAGCGGCTGGAGCGGTGAGCGTCGACATCCCCGGCAAGCTGCGGGAAGCGGCCGGAGTCTTCGAGTCTCGCAACGCCGTGTACCAGGATGCCTACATGATCGTGGGCAAGGTGACGGAGGCGCTGTTTCCGAACGGCGTGCGACTCATCACCGAGGAGGACCACACCCGCTGGCATCTTCTGGAGCTCATCATCGTGAAGCTCACCCGCTACACGGCGAACTGGAAGAACGGCCACAAGGAGTCGATGGACGATCTGATCGTGTACGGCGCGATGCTGGCGGCGCTGGACGACGAGATGAACGGCCGGGAAGCACTACCGGAGTAGGCCATGGAGAAGGAATACATACAGCGCCCGAAGGGAGCCAACAAGTTCCTAACTGTTGGGGATCTGTTGGACTTCGCCGATGGGCTCCGGCGCGATGAGGTGCCGCGTGAACGGATCGTGCTTGCAGAAGGCATCATCAGCCTTCGGAATGAACTGCGCGGACTGAGGATCAAGAAGGGCTGACATGCGTTACGTATCCCTCCACCACCACTCGACCTACAGCTACATGGACGGCTTCGGGCCGGTCAAGGACCATGTAGCGCGGGCTGCCGAGCTTGAGATGAACGCACTGGCGCTCACCGAGCATGGCAACGTCTCTTCGCACGTTCAACTGGAGAAGGAGTCGCAGAAAGCAGGCATCAAGCCGATCTTTGGGCTGGAGGCTTACTGCGCTCCGGAGAACATGCGAGAGGTCAACAACCGGCGCAAGTGGCACTTGACGCTGTTGGCCGAGACTCCGGAGGGATACCGCAACCTCATGCGGATCGTCACGAAGTCATGGGCGGATGGGTTCTACCAGTGGCCCACCGTCCATGGCAAGTGGCTCCAGGAGCACGCTGAGGGGATCATCGCCCTGTCCGGGTGCGCAGACTCGCACCTCAGCTGTACCCTGCTCGGAGGCAAGGGCAGGGAGAAGGGCGATGAGCGGGAAGCCCTTGCAGTCATGAAGGCTTACAAGCGCATCTTCGGCGATCGGTACTACGTCGAGACTCAGATGTTTCCGGAGCTTGAGCGGACGCGAAGCCTCAACCCGTGGTTCGCCCAGGCGGCGAAGAAGCTGAACATTCCTCTGGTTGCGACCGCAGATTGCCACTATCCGTTGCCGGATGACAACAAGATGCAGACTATTCTTCACACGGCTGGTCGTGGGCTCGGGACCGTGGACACTGCGGAGAGTCAGTGGGAGTACAACATCCGGCTGTGCCCGCCGTCCTCCGACAAGGTCGTGATGGATCGGCTCACCGCTACCGGGCTGTCACGGCTTCAAGCCAACCAGGCTCTTGCCTCCACCGAGGAGATCGCGGCGCGTTGCAACGTTGAGCTCCCGAAGATGGAGATGCTGAAATTCCCGTTGCCTCGTGGGGTGAAGGACAACGTGGAGTTGATCTGGCAGTGGCTGCGCGACGGCTGGCGGTATCGCTGGAAGACCAATGCCAACATGCGGGCTAACCGCAAGAAGTACAACGAGCGTGTGAAGTATGAGATGGAGCTCATTCTGGACAAGGGCTTCGTGGACTACTTCCTCATGCTGTCAGATGCTGTGCGCTGGTGTAAGGATCGTGAGTTGCCGGTCGGCCCGGCCCGTGGTTCCGCCGCAGCATCCCTGGTGTGCTACCTCCTCCGCATCACCGAGATCGATCCCATTCCATTCCCCAACATGCTGTTCGAGCGCTTCATCGACATCAACCGCACGGACCTGCCTGACGTTGACCTGGACTTCGATGATGACCGGCGACACGAGCTTGTCGAGCACATCGCTGATCTGTACGGTGAGGATCGCGTGGCCAACATTGGCACCTACACCAAGTACAGAGGCAAGAACAGCCTGGATGATGTAGCGCGTGCACACGCCATCCCGCCGTGGGAGATCCAGCCGGTCAAGGATCTGATGATTGAGCGCTCCGGCGGTGACTCCCGGTTGGACTCCTCGATTGAGGACACCGTGGACATGTTCCCGGTTGCACGCGAGGTCTTCGACAAGCATCCTGAGTTGGAGTACGCGCTTCGGCTGGAGGGCAACTACAAGTCCATGTCGGTCCATGCGGCTGGACTCGTGATCGCCAACAACCCCATCACGGAGAACGTGGCGATGTACGAACGCAAGGACAAGCACGGCAACAGCCGACGCGTGGTGAGCGTGGACAAGTACGATGCTGAGTACCTCAACATGATGAAAGCCGACTTCCTTGGCCTCACCACGATGGGCATGATCTCTCGTGCCATTCGCGAGATCGGGATGCCGCTGGACGACTTGTACCACTTGCCGTTTGACGACCCGGAAGTGCTGGATGCATTCCGCAACAACGACGTGGCGGGCATCTTCCAGTTCGGCGGTGGTGCAACCAAGATCGTCAACGGGGATGTGAAGCCGGACAACTTCCTGGAGTTGTGTGACATCAACGCGCTCTCCCGGCCTGGCCCGCTTCACTCGGGGTCAACCTCCGACTACATCGACATCAAGCACGGCCGGAAGAAGCCAGACCACCTCCACCCGCTGATTGACGAGATCACCCACCACACCTACAACACGATCATTTACCAGGAGCAGATCCTCCGAATCATCAAGGAGATGGGTGGTCTTCCCTGGACGCACGTACAGGAGATCCGGCGCATCATCTCCCTCAAGCGAGGAGTCGGCGCATTCCAGCAGCGCTTTGAGGACTTCGTTGCAGGGGCGAAGAAGTACGGGGTTGACCGGAAGCTAGCGGACACGATCTGGAAGCGGCTGGTCACTGCCGGCCAGTACGCCTTCAACCAGTCGCACTGCGTGAGCTACTCGGCCCTGGCCTACTGGCAGATGTGGCTGAAGGTCCACCACCCGCAGGCTTTCTACGCTGCATGCCTCTCGAAGTTCGACAAGCAGCAGTACATCCTGATGCGGGATGCGATGAAGCACGGACTGGAGATCGTTCCTCCGGACCTCAACACTGCGGGCGTGACGTGGTCGGCGGACGGCGACAAGATCCGCGCTGGCTTCTCGCAGATCCCTGGTGTTGGTGTGAAGATGGCAGAGACCATCATCGCCGACCGGGAAGAACGCGGGCCATTCAGCAACTGGAACGAACTCATCCGCGTCAAGGGCATCGGCGACAAGACCGCTCCCAAGTACGCCCACTGGGCAGCCTCCGATGACCCGTTCCAGATCCACCGCGTTGACCTCGTGCTGGAGCGCGTGCGGAAGGCGATCACGAGCGGACGGCTGATGGATCAGGACATGAAGGGCCGGATGATCCCGCTGCCCACGCCGAACTACCGTGGTGCTGAAATCCCCACCGATCAAGGTGATGTCGCCGTCACCTACATCGGCATCCCGCAGAAGCGCAACCCGCAAGACGTTATCGAGGATGAGCGCGCACGTACGGGTAAGAGCATGGCGGAGGTCACGGCGGCGATGAAGGACCCGCACCTCTCCAAGAAGATGACCGTGGAGTGCTTTGATGACACGGACGTGTTGGTATATGTGAGGTTTAGCCGGTACGACTTCCCGCGCTTCGAGCAGGCACTGTGGAACATGAACATGAACCACGATGTGCTGATCGTGAAGGGCATGAAGCGGAAGGGTTTCGGCACAGGCATCCACGTCAAGGCGGCGTGGTGTATCGATCCGGATGAACTGCTGGAGGACGAGGAGGACGACGATGTCGCATAGCTTCAGGTGGTGCACGGCATTCACCTGGGGTCCAAAGAGGCACATGCATAAGTGCTGCATGACTGACAAGCACATGGTGCGCAATCAAAACGAACAGCAGAAGCGCGCGTTGTTGGAGCACTTCTGCGTATGCGGAGCGACGTGGAGATGATCTGGCTCATCGGCGGTATGGCAACGGCGGTTGGAAGCTCCCTGTTGGGCTTCGCAGTCGGCGTGTACATCACCAAGCGATACACGGATGCAAGGAGTTACTGGTATGGCCCTGGGGAGCAAGAACAGCAAGCAGCCGACCCGCAAGCAGATCCTGGAGGCTGCGGCCGAGCAGGACGGGCGGCGTCAGGAGCAGATCGACAACCAGGTCAAGATCATCAATCGGATGCGTGATGAGCTTCTGGCGCTCGACAACTTCGTCACGTTACTGCGCGACGATGAGGCCAACCCGACTTGGCTGCGGGAAGCCTCCGCTAAAACCCTGGCGCTAGTTGACGACATCCGTGCACAGCACCGCAAGCAGAGCAAGGAGAACAAGGACAATGGCTGAGGACTTCGAGAAGATGTCGGCTGCGGAACTCCTGGACTACATGGGGCTGGACGCGGCCGAGTGGGCGCGCGTGTTCGTGAAACTCCAGTCCGGCAAGGCAGTCGGGCAATTTGGCCCGCTGGGGCCGGGTGAGATGGTGGGCTGGTTCGCCAACGCGATCGAGGCTGGCCGGGCTGCTCACTACAACCGCAGCATCCCGTTTCTCGCCTATCAGGCCAACATGACGGCCCAGGAGAAGGGCTGGTGGGACTCGCAGCGGTCCTTCGGCGAGGTCATCGCCCTCATCCACAGCGAGGCCAGCGAGGCGCTGGAGGAGTGGCGCGACAACCACAGCGAGGATGAGCGTTACTACTCGGTGGCGAAGTACCGGCCGGAGCCGTCCGGAGTGCCGGAGGAAGTGCGCGACATCGCGGCCATGCTCGACCGACGTGGTGACGGCGCGTACGTCGCTCCGGGTGAGATGGACGACCACGAAGCCGAAACCCTTGTGCACGCTGGGTTCCTCAAGCCGGAGGGTGTACCGGCCGAACTGGCGGACATCTTCATCCGCATCGCCGACGCGGCATCGTCATACGGCATCGACCTGGAAGCGGAGATCATCCTCAAGATGGCCTACAACTCCACCCGGCCGAAGAAGCACGGAGGCAAGAAGGCATGAGCCACAGCATCTACATCGCCGGGCCGATCATGGCCCCGGACGTGGACGGCGGGCTGCCATCCCGGCTGACGGTGGAGCGGCGCAAGGTGAAGTTCAACCAAGTCTCCAAGATCATCCGTGACAACGTCCACCCGAACACCCTCGTGATCAACCCGCTAGAGATTGAAGCCTGCAAGTTCGGCACTACCAGCCCGATCTGTGAAGGTGCTGAGACCGGCAAGCACACATGGCGTTGCTTCCTCCGGTATGACCTGGAGCAGCTGGTCATGTGTCACGAGATCGTCATGCTGGAGGGTTGGGAAGGTTCTCCCGGCGCGACGGTTGAGTTCAAGGTGGCCGAGATGTTGGGCCTGGAGATCAACTACTGGTGCGACGAGCACGTCTCAGCGCATCCCACACCCTGCAAGGAGAAGAAGTGAGCCAGGTATTCATCCCCGAGTGGTTGGTGGTTCGGCGCGAAGCCGAAGACGGCCACCTCATCCCGGCTGCGAGCCGTCTGGACGAGGACACTGCGGAGCACGATGTTCTCACCAGGGATGTGGCATTCAACCGCCACTCCAAGAACGACGGGCACCACGTCTCGCCGTACGACAACAACACCATCCAGGTCGGCTCCGACAACATCGAGGCCGCGCTGGTCCAGGGTATCGATGAGGAGAACTTCCGGCGCGTCCTGTCCGCAGCAACGCGGGCAACCATCGGCATCGACATCAG
>Ga0157372_10004229_pt1 | contig 15350 bp, 11 predicted proteins | sample C55metaG_FD_115307 | JGI IMG/M metagenome (GOLD analysis project Ga0157372, IMG submission 115307) | Corn rhizosphere microbial communities from Kellogg Biological Station, Michigan, USA - C5-5 metaG | ecosystem: Host-associated > Plants > Roots > Rhizosphere > Soil | place: USA: Michigan... | reverse complement strand
GTCGGCGCGTGGGCGGTAGGGACGTGGCGACCCGCGGCGGTCCGACGCGGCGGGTGGCGGATTGGTCAGCTGCGGAGCAATCGGCAGGTCGTCCGCGGGCGGCTCGGAGATCGGCTCCATATGTCTCGGAAGTGGCACAAGGTGAGCCATACTGACCGAGTTGTCTCTGTCGAGCCGGCTCGGGACGCTTGCGAGGGCGAGTCCCGTCGCACATGTTGGCCGCCCAGCCTCTAACCGGCTCCTAACTACCAATGGCGACGCAACTTCTCCAACTCAAGTATCCCGAAATCCGCAACTATCTGGGCGGATCGTTCGTCGACGCGCATCTTCCGACGCTCGACGTCTACGACCCATCGCTCGGCAGCGTGATCTCGCGCGTTCCATTGTCGGGCGCCGAGCAAGTGGACGCGGCAGTGCAGCATGCGGCAAAGGCGTTTCCTGTCTGGTCCCGCATGCCGATCAAGGAACGCGTTCAAGTCTTTTTTCGATATAAGGCGCTGCTCGAGCAGAACATCGACGAGTTGGCCGCACTCGTCACCGAAGAGAACGGCAAGATCGCGAGCGAGGCTCGCGCCGAAGTTTTGAAGTCGGCCGAGTTGTCGGAGTTCGCGTGTTCGCTGCCGCAGATAGCGCAGGGCGAGGTGCTCGAGGTGAGTCGTGGCGTCGAGTGTCGCGTCGAGCGATTCCCCGTCGGCATCGTTGCGTCGATCGCACCGTTCAACTTTCCGAACATGGTGCCGAACTGGTCGATCCCCAATGCGGTCGCACTCGGCAACTGTATGATTCTGAAGCCGTCGGAGCTGGTTCCGCTGAGCGCGGGGCGCATCGCTGAGTTGCTCAAGGAGGCGGGTTTGCCCGACGGAGTATTTCAGGTGGTGCATGGCGGACGCGACGTCGTCGAAGCCATCTGCGATCATCCGAGTATTTCGGCCGTCAGTTTTGTCGGCTCGACGAAGATCGCGAAGGTCGTATACCGTCGCGCCACGTCGAACTTGAAGCGTTGCCTCGCGCTCGGCGGCGCGAAGAATCATTTGATCGTGATGCCCGATGCCGATCCGGAGATGACGTCGACCAACGTCGTGGCGTCGATGTCGGGCTGCGCCGGTCAGCGATGCATGGCGGCGTCAGTGATGATGGCGGTCGCGAAGACGGATCACATCATCGAGCGTATGGTCGAGCAGGCGCGACGCATGACGCTGGGGCGCGATCTCGGTCCAGTGATTTCGGCTGAGGCGAAGGCGCGCATCACGCGCTACATCAATGAAGCTGAAGCAGCCGGCGCCAAGGTGCTGGTCGACGGACGCAACGTGCGCGTGCCCGGTCGCGAAGACGGATACTTCGTCGGCCCGACGATCATCGATCATGTCACGCCGGAAATGGCGATCGCTCAAGAAGAGGTATTTGGTCCGGTGCTCGTGATCATCCGTGCGAAAGACGTCGACGAAGCGCTGCGCGTCGAGAACGCGTCGCCCTACGGAAATGCGGCGTCGGTGTTCACGGAGAGCGGTGGCGTCGCGCGTCGAGTGATGGAGAACGCAAGTGCTGGAATGGTCGGCGTGAACGTTGGTGTGCCGGTGCCACGCGAGCCGTTCTCATTCGGCGGATGGAATGAATCGCGGTTCGGAGTGGGCGACATCACGGGCCGCGGGTCGATCGAGTTCTGGACGCAATCGAAGAAGATGACGACAAAGTGGAATCGTGAGGCGGGAACGAACTGGATGTCGTAACAGTCCTGACAAACACGGAGCAACCATGCCCAATCGAACCGTTACGTTCACCGGCATCAAGTTCGACAATCCGTTTCTCCTCTCGTCCGCGCCGCCGACGGAATCGGAGAACAACATTCTGCGCGCGTTCGAGGCGGGTTGGGGCGGAGTCGTCGTGAAGACGATCGGCTTGCATCCCGTCGTCAACGTCATCGGCGCGCGGACAAAATTTTTCCGCACCACGCCCGACGACAACGCGGTGTCCATGAAGAAACGCACCGGCGCGGCGTTGCATGGCTCGTGGAACTGGGAGCTCATCTCCGACAAGGGGCTCGACTGGTGGGTGCCACGCATCCGTCGCATGAAGGAAGCGTTTCCGACGCGCGTCGTGATTGCGTCGATCATGGCTGGATCGGGAAGCGACAAAGAGCTCCGCGCGTGGCAGACGCTGACGCATGCGGTGCAAGACGCCGGGGCCGACGGCGTCGAGTGCAACTTCTCCTGTCCGCACATGGATCGGAAAGACATGGGCTCGAACATTGGCAAGGATGAAGGCCTCTGTTCGGTCGTCACCGAAGCGGTGAAAGAAGTCGCGAAGGTTCCGGTGTGGACCAAGCTCACGCCCGCGACGCAAGACATCGTCGTTGAAGCGGCCGCGTGCTTCCGCGGCGGGGCCGATGCGATCGTCTCGTCGAACACGTTCCCGTCGTTGCCGATCATCGATCCCGAGACGCTCGAGTTCGAGATCAACGTCGACGGCCTCGTGTCGAGCGGCGGGTTGGGCGGCCCAGCGATTCTGCCGATGTCGCTGGCGAACATGGCCCGTATGTGCCAAGCGTTCCCGGACAAATCGTTCTCGGGAATCGGCGGTGTTTCGGATTTCAATCAGGCGCTGTCGTACTTCTTGCTTGGCTGCGGAACGGTGCAAGTATGCACGGCGGCGATGCTCGACCAGGCGATTGGACCGAACGTCATCAAGCGACTGCTGTCCGGTCTCGATGCATTCCTCGACAAACACACGGCTGACGGTTGGAATTCGATCGAGGATTTCCGTGGGCTTCGCCGCGATCGCGTGGTTGCACAATCGCAGATTCGGCGGCCGGCGGGTGATCAATACCAGGGCGGCTACGAACCCGTCGAAGGCTATGCGGTGCCCGAGATTTCGACGACCGTGTCGTCATGAGGGACTCCGCGCCGGGCCGTGACGACTAGCCGCGGATGGCGCCCGATCTTTTCTTTGGACGGCCACTCGGGATGCTTCTTGTGGCATCCCGAGCGTCAGTCTCAATAAGTAATCCCTAAGTCACGCCAAACGCTGTCACCGTGCCGATCCGCCCGAGTACTCGCTGGAGTGCCGGCAGATCCATCGCTCAGGATGGCTACAAGGAGCACCGAACCATGACAACGACCGCGCCCGAGCGACCGACGATCGCCGCTCACGTCGAGATGCCGCCGTGCGACCACACGCCGCGACCATACGCTGGCCCGACTCGCGACGAAGTGATCGCGATGCGTCGCCAACACATCAATCCGACGATCTTCACGCTCTATCACGATCCGTTGATGATCGTCGAAGGGTACATGCAGTACCTTTTCGACGAGACAGGCCGACGCTATCTCGACTTCTTTGCCGGAATCGTCACCGTCTCGGTCGGCCATTGTCATCCGAAAGTCGTGAAGGCCGTGCAGACACAAGCCGAGATGTTACAGCACGCGACGACGATCTATCTGCATCCGAACTTTCCGCTGCTGGCCAAGAAACTCGCGTCCAAGATGCCGAAGGGCGCCGGCCTCGACGTCACATACTTCACCAACAGTGGCAGCGAAGCCAACGACCTCGCGGTCATGATGGCTCGGCTGTTCACCGGCCACACCGACGTGATCGCGCTCCGCAACGCGTATCATGGCGGAAGCCCGGGGTCGCTCGGACTCACCTCGCACAACACGTGGAAGTATCCCGGCACGGGAGACGGTCGCGTCCATCACGCCATCAACCCCGATCCATATCGCAGCCCGTTCCGCGGCACGCCCGAAGAGATCGCTACCAAGAGCGTCGAGGACATTCGCGACCTCATACGCTACTCGACGCCAGGCAAGATCGCCGCGTTTATCTGCGAGCCGCTCCAAGGGGTCGGCGGCGCGACGCATGGCGCAGCGAACTATCTCCGCGAGGCGTATGCGGTCGCGCGTGCGCACGGTGGCCTTTGCATCGCCGACGAAGTCCAAACTGGTTTTGGCCGCACCGGCGACCACTACTGGGGTTTTGAGAACTTTGATGTGACGCCCGACTTCGTCACGATGGCGAAGGGCATTGGCAACGGCGCTCCGCTCGCGGCCGTCACCACGCGGATGGACATTGCGCGCAGCCTCACGCAGCGCCTTCACTTCAATACGTTCGGCGGCAATCCCGTCTCGATGGCGGCCGGTCTCGCGGTGCTCGACATCATCGACGAGGAAGGCATTCAGCAGAACGCGCGCGAACGTGGACGCCAGCTCAAAGCCGGACTCGCGCAGCTCCAACGCAGCCACGCACTCATCGGCGACGTACGCGGCATGGGTCTCATGCTCGGCGTCGAGCTCGTGCGTGATCGCGGCACCAAGGAGCCCGCGAAATCCGCCACGCTCGACGTCCTCGAATCTGCACGCGAACAAGGTCTGCTCATTGGCAAGGGCGGGCTCGATGGAAACATTCTCCGCATCAAGCCGCCGATGTGCATCACCGCGGCCGACGTCGAGTTCGCGCTCGACGTGCTCGACCGGGCGTTCAGCAAAGCCGCCGGCGCCTAAGAGAGGATCAACGCGAGGACCAAGCAGATGAGATACGACACGGTGATCAAAGGCGGCAACGTCGTCACGCCAGCTGGAGCGTTCGTCGGCGACGTCGCCATCCGCGGCGAGCAGATTGCCGCGCTCGGCGCGGAGCTCGATACCGAAGGCGCGCGTGTGATCGACGCGCGCGGGCATCACGTGATTCCTGGCGTGCTCGACGTCCACGTGCATCTCGAGCTGCCGTTCTGTGGCACCGTCTCCGCCGATGACTATCGCAGCGGCACGCGCGCTGGTGCGCGCGGCGGCGTCACGACCGTCATCGACTTCGCGATTCCGCCGGCGAATGGCTCGCTCAGCGAGGCCGCTGACATCTGGATGAAGAAGGCCGAGGGAAAGTCGCTCATCGATTACACTTTTCATATCTGTATCACGCGCTGGAACGATCACAAAGATCAAATCAAGGGAATGGTCGAGCGCGGTTTCACGACGTTCAAAGAGTTCATGATCTACGAGTCCGAAGGGTGGCAGTCGGATGACCGCGCGCTCTTCGGCACGCTCGAGAAAATGAAAGAATACGGGACGATGCTGCTCGTCCACGCGGAGTCGTCGCGTGTTCTGGACGAGCTGATTGCCCGGCATCATACGCCCGAGCTGATGAAGAAATACGGCGCGCGTCTGCATCGCATGACGCGCCCAAACTTCATCGAGGCCGAGGCGATCCAGCGCGCGGTGCAGTGGAGCGAGGCGACGCATGGTCAGCTGTACATCGTTCACATGTCGACTGCCGAAGGCGCCGACATCATTCGTGCCGCACAGGCGCGTGGCGTGCCGGTGATCGCTGAGACGTGCGTGCAATACCTGGTGCTCGATGACTCGGTGTTCGATCGACCCGATGGCCATCTCTACGCGTGCTGCCCACAGCTCAAGAAGCCGCAAGACTCCGAGCGTTTGTGGAAGGGCCTCCGCACGGGCGACGTGTCAGTGATCTCGACCGACACCTGTACGTTCACGCGCGAGCAGAAAGCAATGTGGGAAGGCGACTGGACGAAGATCCCGATGGGCATGCCCGGTCTCGAGACGCTGATGCCGCTCACGTACACGCACGGCGTGCTGGCGAATCGTCTCACGCTCGAGGAGATGAGCGCGAAGCTCAGCACCAACCCGGCGAAGATCATGGGATTGTATCCGCGGAAAGGCGCCATTCAGATCGGGGCCGACGCGGACATCGCGATCATTCATCCGACGACGCGCCACACGGTCTCGCCGTCGACACTGGAGACGAACGCCGACTGGTCGCCGTATGAAGGGTGGGACCTCGCCGGATTTGCTCGGACGACGCTGTCGCGGGGCGAGGTGATCGTCGACGACTATAAGGTTGTCGGCCGCGGGGGACGCGGACGCTGGCTGCCACGCACGAGCGCCGGGCTGCAAGGTGCGGCGCCCGCGCCCCCATCTTCACGCATGACAGCCACGACTGTACCCGAGCCGGCCGTCGCGGTATGACGACTGGTTCGGCGTCGCCCGCCGCGACGTACACGCCGTCGACGGACTTCGTCACCACCGACGAAGATCTGTCGGCGAGTCCGCTCTGGAATCACGATCTAGCGCCGACGGCGATCGAGCGCCGCACGTGGTCGACCTATAACATCGCTGCGCTCTGGATCGGGATGAGCGTCGTCATCACAACCTACACGCTCGCGAGTGGCCTCATCTCGCAAGGCATGACGTGGTGGCAGGCGATGGTGACGATCCTGCTCGGCAACTGCATCGTCCTCATCCCGATGGTGCTCAACGCTCACGCGGGAACGAAGTACGGCATCTCGTTTCCGGTGTTGTGCCGCGCGAGCTTTGGCGTGCGTGGCGCGAACATCGCCGCCATGCTTCGCGCGATCGTCGCGTGCGGTTGGTTCGGCATCCAGACGTGGATCGGCGCGCTGGCGCTCGATGCACTCCTGGGGGCCGCGTGGGCTGGATGGAAGAACGTTCCCGGTGGCGTGGCGATCGCCTTCGCGATCTTCTGGGGAATCCAAGTTCTCGTCATCCTTCGTGGTACCGAAGGTATCAAAGTTCTCGAAAGCTGGTCGGCACCGTTGCTGCTTGGTGGCGGCGCACTGTTGCTTGCATGGGCGATCAGTCGCGGCGGTGGCTTCGGCCACGTCCTAAGACAATCGGCGACGCTGCAGGCGGGGCACGCCGCGTTCTGGACGATCTTTCCGGCGGCGCTCACGGCGAACGTCGGCTACTGGGCAACGCTGAGTCTCAACATCCCCGACTTCACGCGCTACGCGAAGAGTCAGCGTTCGCAGATGCTCGGTCAAGCGCTCGGCCTGCCGACGACGATGACCGCGTTCGCTTTTATCGGCGTCGCCGTGACCAGCGCAACGATCATCGTGTTCGGGAAGGCGATCTGGGATCCCGTGGTGCTCGTCAGCAAAATCGGCGGCGCGGGGGTAATCATCTTCTCGGCGCTCGTCGTCCTTGCTGCACAGCTCACGACGAACATGGCGGCGAACGTTGTGTCGCCGTCGAATGATTTCTCGAACCTGAATCCCCGGCGCATCAGCTACGTCACCGGCGGATTGATCACGGCGGTCATTGGCATTGTCATGATGCCATGGAAGCTCTACGCTGATGCCGCGGCCTACATCTTCACCTGGCTCCTCGGCTACTCGAGCTTGATGGGTGCACTCGGCGGAATTCTCATCGCCGACTACTGGATCGTGCGAAAGCAAAAGCTGTCGCTTCCGGACTTGTTCAAGCTGCAAGGTCGCTACACGTACGATCGCGGGTTCAATTGGCGCGCGATCGCGGCGCTGGTCATCTCGATCGCGCCGGTGATTCCGGGTTTCGGGCACGCGGTGATGACGCCGGGTGGGGTCGTCGCGAATCCGGATCTGTTCGATCATCTGTATTCGTACGCGTGGTTCGTGACGTTCGCTTTGAGCTTCATCGTGTATCTGGCGCTGATGACAGGGCACAGGGAGAATCAGTGAACTGTCAACCGCTAGCCGCAGAATGACACGGTTTGCACGGAATGACTTCCTGTGGCGCACCGAGCTTTGTCGGCGCGGCTCGACAGCATTTCTTGATTACTCCTGTTGTCGTGGAATGCTGTCCCGTTCCTCTCCGTTCAAGTCCGTTAGTGTCCGCTTGTCATTCGTTGATCGCGACTTGGCACGCTCCATTGGAGCGCCCATAAATTGTCGCTCAATGCGACAAAGCCCTCTCACCCGTCTATCACATGCCAAGAATCGTAAAATGCGGCCTCATTCAAGCGACGCACGCGTGCGGTACACAAGAGTCGCTCGACACGATCCGAGAGGCGAATGTCTCCAAGCACGTCGACCTCATTGAGCAGGCCGGCCGCGAAGGCGTACAAATCTTGTGCATGCAGGAGATCTTCACCGGCCCGTACTTCTGCGCCGAGCAGACGCCGCGTTGGTACGAGGCGACTGAGCGGATTCCCGACGGTCCGACGACGAAACTCATGCAGACGCTCGCCAAGAAGCATCAGATGGTGATCGTCGTACCGCTGTATGAAGAAGAGACGACCGGCGTCTACTACAACACCGCTGCCGTGATCGACGCCGACGGAACCTATCTGGGGAAGTATCGAAAGAATCACATCCCGCACTGTGGGCCTGGATTTTGGGAAAAGTTTTATTTCCGTCCCGGTAATCTTGGCTATCCGGTATTCAAGACGAAGTATGCTGACGTCGGCGTCTACATTTGCTACGACCGCCATTTCCCCGAGGGCGCGCGTGAGCTCGGACTCAACGGCGCGGAAATCGTGTTCAATCCGTCGGCGACGGTCGCCGGATTGTCGGAGTATTTGTGGAAGCTCGAGCAGCCTGCGCACGCGGTGGCGAACGCGTTCTTCGTCGGCGCGATCAATCGGGTCGGCGTCGAAGGTCCGTGGAACATCGGCGAGTTCTACGGGCAGAGCTACTTCTGCGATCCTCGCGGCCAATTCTTCGCCGAGGCATCGCGCGATAAGACGGAGCTCATCACTGCCGACATCGACCTCGACAAGATTCGCGAGGTGCGCAACGTCTGGCAGTTCTATCGCGACCGTCGTCCGGAGACGTACGGCGGGCTCGTGAAGCTTTGAGGTCGATCGAGTGTTTCTTCGGGCCATGAACTGTGGGCCATGGAAGAGGCGGGGGGCGCTATCGAGCCGATGCCGGCGCTCGAGTTGGAATGACTGTAGATTCGCGGCATGCCTCCAACATCCGCGCGCTCGTACTCACACTACATCGACGGTCGGTTCGTCGAGTCGAATGCCGACAACTGGATCGACGTCATCGATCCGTCGACCCAAGAGACGATTGCCCGGGTTCCCGACGGGACTGCGACGGACATCGACCGCGCCGTCATTGCCGCGCGTCGGGCATTCGAGTCGTCGCCATGGAAAGACACGAGCGCGCAAGAGCGCGGACGCCTTCTCTTTCGCCTCGCGCAAACTGTCCGCGACCACGCAGCCGAATGGGCCGAGCTCGAGACGCGTAACAACGGAAAGCCAATCGTCGAGTCCGAGTTCGACGTCGCCGACGTCGCGACATGTTTCGAGTACTATGGCGGACTCGCGACAAAAATTCACGGCGACGTCATTCCCGTTCCCGACAACGCCCTGAGTCTTGCGCTTCGTGAGCCCATTGGCGTCGCCGGACAAATCATCCCGTGGAACTATCCGCTGCTCATGGCGGCGTGGAAGCTCGCACCGGCGATCTGCGCCGGCTGCACCATGGTCCTCAAGCCCGCCGAGCAAACGCCGCTCACGGTGCTGGAGTTGGCGAAACACTTTGCGGAGGCGGGGCTGCCGCCGGGTGTCGTCAACATCGTCACGGGTCAAGGCACGACGGGTGCCGCACTCACGACGCACGCCGACGTCGACAAGATTGCCTTCACGGGAAGCGCCGAAGTAGGGAAGACGATCATGCGCGCCGCGGCGGAAACGCTCAAGAAGATCTCGCTGGAGCTCGGCGGAAAGTCGCCGAACATTCTGTTCGCCGACGCCGACTTCGAGGCGAGCGTCGACGGCGCGCTGTTCGGGCTCTTCATCAATCAAGGCGAAGTCTGCTCGGCGGGCAGTCGCATTCTCGTCGAGCGATCCATCTATCGTGACGTGCTCGACGCGATGGTTGAAAAAGCCCGCGGGATTCGGCTTGGTCCCGGCCTCGATCGGGCCACGAAGATGGGACCAGTCGTAAGCCGCGGACAATTCGATCGCGTTCGGTCCTACCAGGAAATTGGAAAATCCGAGGCGAAGCTGGCGCTTGGGGGTGGGCATGCGCGCGGCGCTGGGCTCGATCGCGGCCTGTTCATCGAGCCGACGATCTTCTACGACGTCGACAACACGGCGCGCATTGCCCGAGAGGAGATCTTCGGCCCGGTCGCCGCGGTGATTCCCTTTGACGACGAAGAGGATGCGATCCGGATCGCCAACGATTCACCATTCGGCCTCGCGGCGGCCGTTTGGACCCGTGACATTTTCCGGGCGATGCGGACGGTCAAGCGGCTGCGTGCAGGCATCGTGTGGGTCAACCACATGCAGCCGACGTTCGTCGAGGCGCCGTGGGGCGGCTATAAGCAAAGTGGTATCGGTCGCGAACTTGGCAAGTGGGGCGTCGAGGAGTACCTGCATGTGAAGCAGGTACACATCAACCTCAACGAGCAACCGATTGGTTGGTACTAGGTCCGCCTGTTCCGTCAGGCGGCGAAGTAGGCGTGAATCCCCCACGAGACGCCGTCGCCGACGAGCCGATCCGCCTCGACTTCCCCGCACGCGGTCGCTTCGATGCCGGTCTTCATCGCTGACTTGATGAGAAGCAGGGCCCGCTCCGGCGGGACGCCGTCGCGCTTGAGCAGGGCGGCGTAGGTCTGTATCTCATGTCGCATTTCGTCGCGCGTCTGATGGCAGCTTTGAAGCAGTGCCTCTCGTTCGTCGCGCAGCGCGCGGTTCGTTGCGCGCATGATCGCGAGCTCGGCGAGTAGCGCGCTCGATCGTGCTGCGGCCTGGGTAGCGGCAACGACGGCGGGATGGCTTCCGGGTCCTGATATCTCCGCCATAGTGTCCTTCGAGCTCGATGCGCGCCCAATCGAAGCCAAGCGCCAGAGGTCCTCGTCAGACAGCTCGCTCCAACTCGCGGGATAGTCCCACACCCGCCGGACGGTCATCTCGCTGTCAAAGATCAGGCAGCGGTCGCCCTGCGATCCAGGGACGCTGACCGCGCTCACCTCGCGAATGTGCCACTCCACTCCGTCGAACAACAATTCTCGCATGGTCACCGCCACAACGTCGAGGCGTGTTCAGCGTTCATCACTCTTTCTCATCGAACCCGCTTGATGGCGCGCCTTGCTCCAGCTCGAGCGTCATCGCCGTCGGCTGCCGGTTGGTCGCCATCCTCGATGACAAGAATAACGCCTCGAACGCCCTTCGTGCGTGTGCGAAGCGGCGTCGTCGTGACGTGAACTTCGATCGGCCGGCCCCGCCGATTGATCGCCTCGAGCTTGAGACTCTCGTGTCCGTTACCATCAGTCAGCACCGAGCGCATCGGCTGCTTCAGCCGCTCGATCGGCAGTCCGACGTCGAGCCCGAGGATGTGTTTGCCGCGCGCTTCGTCCTCGCGAAGTCCCCACATGTCCTCGGCGCGCTCGTTCCAGACGAGCACCTTGAGGTTGGCATCGACCACCACGACAGCGGCGCGCAGGCTTGTGAGAATACTCTCGAGAAAGCCATTGACCTCGTTGAGCTCCTCGCTGCGCACGCGAATCTCGTCGTTGGTGCTTTGCAGTTCCTCGTTGGTCGACTGGAGCTCTTCGTTCATCGTCTCCAGCTCTTCATTCGTCGACTGAAGCTCTTCGTTCGTCGTCTCGAGCTCTTCTACGGTTGATTGGAGCTCTTCATTGGTCGTCTCGAGCTCTTCGTTCGTCGACTGAAGCTCCTCGTATGCGGTCTCGAGCTCGTGTTTGGCCTGCTCGAGGTCGGAACGAAGCCGTTTGGCGAGGCTCACATCGACGAACGAAACGCTCACCCCGAGCAGGGCCGCTCCCCCTGGTTCCGTCAGCGGCGTGACATGAACGTCGAACCAGCGGGTCTCATCGGGTGCGAGCAGCCATTCGACCTCGCGGATCGCCACAGCCCGACGGCTGATCGACACCTGATCGATCAGCGACCGCAACTCGAGCGGACGATATGAGATCTTCAAATCCTGAAGCGGGCGCGGAACGTCGCTCGGCGAAAGTCCAAAGAGCCGCCGCGCGTTTTGGTTGGCGAAGATGAGATTCCCGTGACCGTCGACGACCAGCTTCGCGTTGGCCGACGTGTCGAGGGCCGCCTCACGAATACGTGTGCGCTCAGCGCTCCGGTCCTCGAGCGCACCGTCGCCGCCGGTATGGGCGATCGCGAGCAACCGATCGTGCGTCGCCGAATTGCGTGTGGGCAGCTTCGTCGAAATGCGATGCTTGACGTCGAGCGGCGCGAACGCGCTCGAATGCGTCATCAGTGTTTCCGCACGCCCGAGCAACAACACACCGCCGTCGCTGAGCGCGAACTGAAATCGGCTGAGAATCTTCGCCTGCGTTTCGGCGTTGAAATACATGAGCGTGTTTCGACACACCAGCAAGTCCACCCGTGAGATCGGCGCGTCTTGGATCAGGTCGTGCCGGCCGAAAATCACATGGCGCCGCAGGTCTTTCCGAAAGGCGTACCGGCCGTCTGTCACCTCGAAGTAGCGCTTGATGAAGTCCGCGGGAATCTCGGCGACCTCGCGCTCGGTATACGTTGCCAGGCGCGCCTTAGCCAGTGCGTCGTCGTCCACGTCAGTCGCGTAGATCTTGACGGTGTTCTGAAACGCCTCTGCGCCGAGCGCCTCGGCGAGAATCATCGCGAGCGTGTACGCCTCTTCTCCAGACGCGCAGCCAGCGCTCCAAATGCGCAGCGGAGTTCCCGGCCGGTGTCGCGCGATCAAATCGGGGACCACTGTCGACGCGATGAATTCCCAAGTCGCGGGATCACGAAAGAAATGCGTGACGTTGATCAGAACCGTGTTGAAGAGACCGGAAAACTCCTCGGGGTGAACCTCGAGGTGATCGAGGTAGTCGGCGAATGTACTCACGCCAACGGTTTGCATCCGTTTGGCGATTCGCCGCTCGAGGCTCGCGCGCTTGTAGCCTGTGAAGTCGAACCCGCGGGTTCGCTTCAGGTAATCGAGAAGGGTCTCGAGATCGGGTTGTGTCTGCGCCACATTGGAGCCAGCCGGAGGGGTGCTGCCAGGCGGCGAACGCGAAGCCTGTCAATCAAATATCGCGCGGTGCGGGCGTTCCGCTACCCCATCTAGAACCCCCGCTCCTCTTCAATCTCCCGCCACGCGCGAGGGCTCGGAAGCGCCTTCGCTATCCTCGACATCAGGCGCCACTTGAATACCGCGCTCCTGCATGAGCGCGGTACGGATGACGTCGGCGCGCGCTTCCGTCGCGCTGGCTTGATGCTCGAATCGGGCGGCGAGCCGGGAATTGCCGCGCTCCTGATGGCGGTCGGCGAGTTGACGTGCAAGCGAAACGCTTTCCTCCAGAGAGCGCAACGCCGTCCATAACGCATCGTCGAGAATGTCGGATTGTTTGGCAATGAGGCCGTCGCTCGTCCAAGCGTGCCCGACTCGACAGCGAAAGCGCACGAAGTCTCCGTCCCTCAACTCCCAGAGGACGCCTCCGCAGTCCGGACAAGAAAAGGCAGAGACGTGGCCCGGATGACGTTCCGGCTCTTCAATCGCCGACAGGTTGGCGGCGGCTAGTTCGTTCTCTGTGACATCGTCCGACATGATTGCGTACTCGCGTTTTTCAATTGGAGTCTTCATAAGAGCGTCGAGCGCCGGCCACATCGAGCGGATCGGCGAGATTCGATCGATCGCGACGTGCTCGATCGCGCTCTGCGGCATCGAAGGGAACAGCGCGTCGCCGGGATCCTGAACGAGCGCCAGCCCACCGCGGCGCTTGATCGCGGCGAGGCCGCTCGTGCCGTCGTCGAGGTTTCCGGTGAGCACTACTCCGATCACACGCGGGCCAAACGCCAGCGCCGCGCTCCGGAACATCGGGTCGATCGCCGGGCGATGCCCGTTTTCGCGCGGCCCGCGAACGAGGCGAATCGCGTTGTGATCGACGAGCAAATGGAAATCCGGCGGCGCGATGTAGATCCGCCCCATGGCGATTCGCTCGCCGTCCGACGGATGAAGCACCGGCTGATGGCTCACGCGTCTGAGAATTTGGGGCAGCACACTCGTTCCATGCGACGGAAAATGCAGCGTGACGAATACCGCCGCATCGAGCCGCTCGGGAAGCGAATGGACCAGCTCTCGCATAGCCTCCACGCCGCCAGCGGACGCCCCAACAACGATGATGTCACGCTCGGCCATGGCACATCCAGCGACGAGGATTGGCCGAGCGTGCTGGACTCAGCCTTGTGGACTCTTGCTGGCAAATCGTGTGCTTCGAGGCAGGCGAAGCACGAAGCGACTTCCGCCGTCGTCGTTGGCGCTCACCACAATGTCGCCATCCATGGCTCGCGCAAGGTCGCGGCTTATCGTCAGACCCAGACCAGTTCCCGGCACGGCCGAGTCGAAGAGGCGCACGAACGGGTGGAAGACCTCCTCACGCCTTTCTTCGGGAATGCCGGGGCCGGTATCGTCGACTTCGACGAACGCATCCGTCTCTGTCGCTCGGGATCGAATCTGAATCCGACCACCGGGGGGAGTGAACTTCACTGCGTTGCCGAGCAGGTTGAGGAGGATTTGTCCGAGTCGCTCAACATCGGCGCGCGCAACGATTGCGGGGCAATCTTCAACGGACAACATGATGCTGCGCGCCAATGCTTGCGGCCCAACCATGCCCGCCACGTTCCGAATCGCATCGCTGAGCACGACGTCGCTGATGTCCAGGCGAAATGTTGGCGCCGTCCCAGTCGCGGCGATTCGACTGTAATCGAGCAAGTCGTCGATCAGCGCGGCAAGGTGTACATAGGCGCTTCGAATGCTGCGGACATCGCCGAGTTGAGCCTCGGAAAGCGGCCCTCGAATTCCAATCTCCAACAGGTCGGCATACCCGCCAATCGCGGCGAGACCGGTGCGAAACTCATGGCTAACCGTCGCCAACAGTTGATCCTTGATCGTCTGAGCACGCTCGAGCTCGGCCGTTCGCTCGGCGACGAGTCTGCCGAGCTCGGCATTCCGCCGCCGTCGCGCGATCTACTCGTGCTCGTCGCGTGCGGTCCACGAGCAACCATCGAATCTCGACGAGCTGGCCGTCGACGTTGCGGACGACTGCCGCAGTCGCCTCGACGCGGATGATCCTCGAGCCTTGGCGGGCAACATTCAGCGATACCGTCGCACTGTCAGTCGCGGCCTCCAGTGCGCTCAACGTCGATCGAAAGCGACGCCGAGACGCGTCCTGCATGAACACGACGAACGGCTTGCCGATCAGGTGTCGCCGGCGGGTCGCCAGTAGTAACGCGAGTGTCTGATTGGCTTCTTGAATCAACCCATACTCATCGGTGACGAAGTACGGGACTGGCGCGTGCTCGAAAAGATGGTGATACCGGTCGCGCTCGCTGTCGAGCAACTCCTGCGCGCGGAGCAGGCCTTCGTTCTGGACGCGGAGCTCTTCTTCGGCGACGGCGAGCTCTTCGTAAGTCCGAAGCAGCTCGTCGGTCGCTGCATCGGGCAGGCTGCCGAGTGCGGACCGCGACGACATGAATCGTTCGCGCCCGCGAGCGACCTCCTCTTGCCAAAAAGCAAGCGGGAGCGCTAGGCCCGAAACTGGCGTTGCACTGCGTCGCGGGGTACGCTTCGCGGGGGGATCTGGATCGGAGGACATCCTGACTGG
>Ga0157372_10004228_pt1 | contig 15351 bp, 15 predicted proteins | sample C55metaG_FD_115307 | JGI IMG/M metagenome (GOLD analysis project Ga0157372, IMG submission 115307) | Corn rhizosphere microbial communities from Kellogg Biological Station, Michigan, USA - C5-5 metaG | ecosystem: Host-associated > Plants > Roots > Rhizosphere > Soil | place: USA: Michigan... | reverse complement strand
TGCGAACGTAGGCGTCGCGTTGGGCCTGTGGTAAGGCGGCGATGCGCTGGAGGCTGTCCTGGCGATCGATGATATCGAGCTGGCGGATGAGCGTCGTAAGGGCAGCCTTGCGATCGGTCAACCAGCTGAGGTCGCCCAGGGTGGCCAGATCGGCCTGGGTAAGGGTGAGACTGTCGTAAAAGCGTTTTGCGCTGCGATAGTCCTTTTCTTCGAAGGAGAGGTTGGCCAGCTGGAGGAAGGCCTTGTTCCGCTGGTTGTTGGTGGAGCCGACCGAGTATTTTATACACTGGCGCAGGTCGGCCACGGCGCCGGGTTTGTTGTTCCTTTCGAGTTCCATCTGGGCCGCGGTGAACCAGATGATATCGCGGTAGGTATCGTAGCGGTCGCGGTGCGCCATCTTTTCAAGGGCGGCGATGTTGCGTGCGATATAATTCTCACTACTATCCCTGGTTTGGCGGATGGCGTTCAGGCGGGCATAGATCTCCAGGATGGGGTTGTAGGTGCGCTTGACGGCGCGTTCGTAGAACGTTTTTGCATGATAGCTGTCGCCGGTCTTTTCATACAGCTGCCCGATGAGGTATTCCCAGCGGGCGGTCTCTTCGCGGTCTTCGGCGGCCGGCAGGGCTTTTTCGAGGTAGATGGCGGCGCTGTCGTCAATGTTTTGCCGGTAGAACCAGAGGGCCCGTACTTCCTGCAGGCTGGGTTCGAGGCGGGGAGGGAACAGCGGATCGTGGAGCAGCACCTCGATGAGGCCGGCGGCCTGGGCGAACTCATCTCTGGCGATGTAGGTGCGGGTTTTCCAGATCAGGGCGTCGTTGCGGCTTGGGGGAAGGGAAAAGACCTTCTGGCCGATGTTGGGATGTTCCCGGGTGGCGACCTTGTCGGCGCTGGTGCCCTCTTCTTTGTTGTAGTTGCTGCCGATGGGCTGATCATTACCCTCTTTGTCCTTTGGCGCGAAGGCCCAGTTGACGAACTGGAAGGTGATGAAGGCCGAGTCGAAGTCCTTTTTATAGTAGTAGGTCCTGCCGATGAGGAGGTAGAGATTGTCGACCCAGTCGGATCGGGTATCATGGATAAGGATGCCCATGGTACATTTATAGATAACGGAATCCAGCTCCCGTTTCTGGGCGGCGGTACCGTCGAGGCTGTAGTTGTAGAAGGGGAGGAGCCGGGTGTAGTCGTCCTTGAAGGAGGCTTTGGCCCGGGCGAGGATCATTTTTATCTTCTCGTTGGAGTTGAAGTAGTAGTTGTAGTGGGTGATGGTGTTTTGGATGAAGCGGCGGGCCTTTTTTATCTTTTTGCCGTCATTGGAGTTTTCGGAGGCCAGGCTGCGGTTCTCGAATTTCTTTGGTTTGGTTAGGGTATAGTCGACTCCGTCCTGGGCCCGAAGGATCGGGCAGGATAAGAAAAGCAGGGCTGATAACCATAAAATACGATGCACCACGCTGCAAATAATACTAATAACTCTTTTTACCGAAATTTATTTTGCTATCTTTAGGCCGGTAGACCCCAAGATTGTACCAATTAATCCAATATGGCTAAATTTGATGCCAATTCCACTCTGAAGCGCCTCCAAAACCGCTACCGCCTGGTAGTTATGAATGACGACACGTATGAGGAGGTGGTTACCTTTAAGTTATCGCGGCTCAGTGTATACACGGTTCTCTGCACGATTTTTGTATTGTTGACCGGGCTTACGGTCGCGCTGATCGTATTCACCCCCCTGAAGCTGTATATTCCCGGATATGGCGATGTCAGCAATACCAAGGACTTGCGTGAACTAAAAATAAGGACCGATTCGTTAAAGCAGGAGGTGAGGTATAAAGATCAGTACCTGGAGAGTATTCGCAATGTGTTGCAGGGGAATACGACGGTAAAGCTGGATACGACGACGTTGAAGATCCCGAAACCTGAGAAAATAAATGACTAAAATCCATATTTATGTTTAACGGAAAGAACAAATCTGAATCTTTTGAAGTGGGCGGCAGCGAGAAAGCCCCTGCCAGCACAAGCGCCAGCCTGATCGGCGCGGGAACTACCATGAAGGGTGATATCACCAGCAGCGGCGATCTGCGGATCGACGGGACCCTGGTAGGGAATATCCACTGTACGGCCAAGGTCGTGATCGGCGCCAATGGGAATGTCCAGGGGGATATCCATGGCCAGACGGCGGATATCATGGGCAAGGTCACCGGCACCATCAAGGTGAAGGATCTGCTGCAATTAAAGGGCGGCAGCGCGGTTAACGGCAATCTTGAGGCCGGAAAGCTGCAGATCGAGCCCACGGCCAATTTCAATGGGGCCTGCCAGATGGTCTCGGCGCCTGCGAGTACGAGCACCTCCAGCTCGAAATCTTCCCAAGAGGTAAAGCGGGATTACAAAAACGTTGAGGTTGCCCCAGCCTGATGAGGGCGGAGGGGCTAATGAGCGCCGATCCGAGGACCGGCGCAGGGAATTGCTGCGCTGGGCAGGATTGTCCTCCGAGGTCGTTGCTTCGGTAGGCATATCCGTGTACCTGGGGGTAAAGGGCGATAAATGGCTGAAGCCAACTTTTCCAATCCTGTCCTGGTTATTACCTTTGCTGGTAATTGTGGTCCTGCTGATCAACCTGATCAGGGCGGGCTCGAAAAAGAAAAATGGAAAATAAAGCCGGAAACAAGTCCTTTCTGCCCATCGGGGTCGTATTCGTGGTCTTCAGTCTTTTTATTGTGGTAGCCCGGCCGTTCCTGGCCGCGAACCGGGTAGACTACCGGGTCCTGTTGGGGGGCAATATCCTCCTTTTCGGGGTGACGGCGGTTAGTTTTTATTTGTATACCAAGGCTTTACGCAATAATAACCCACATGCGTTCGTCCGGATGATGTATGGGAGCCTGCTGGTGAAGATGTTTGCCTGTTTGGCGGCCACCCTGGTCTATGCCTGGGCGGCCGGCCCGGCGGTGAGCCGGAATGCGATCTTTGGCTGTTTTGGCCTGTATGTTGTCTATACCTGGCTTGAAGTGAAGATACTCATGCAGTTGAGTAAGAAATCCCCGAAAAATGTCTAAGAAAGAAGCTCCGCTTGATTACCTGCGCCGATGGATCCCCGGGGATGCCGCGCCGTTGATCCTGGAGTATCTGAACCATTATAATGTCCATCTGACCATCACCCGGGAACGGAAGAGTGTGCTGGGGGATTACCGGCATGCTACGCGCTCGAGCAACCACCGGATCAGCGTCAATGGGAACCTGAATTCCTATTCTTTCCTGATCACGCTTATCCATGAGCTGGCGCACCTGGTGACGTTCATGGAGTGGGGGAATGGGGTCAATTCACATGGGAAGGAATGGAAGGGGATCTACCGGAAGATGCTGGAGGAGTTCATCCGGCTTGCGGTCTTCCCGGCCGATATTCTGAGCGCACTCAAGAAAAGCCTGCATAATCTCCCGGCCAGCAGCTGTGCCGACGAGAATTTGATGCGGGTGCTGAAGAAATATGATGAGAATCCCAGTGATCTTGTGCTGGTGGAGCAGATCCCGGAGGGGGGCTGTTTCAGCCTTGAGGATAAGCGCGTATTCCGGAAGGGAAAAAAATTGAGAAAAAGATATCAATGCACCGAGCTATCCACGGGAAAATTGTATCTTTTCAGTCCAATCTATGAGGTCAAACCTGCCTCTTAGGATTCTGCGGTTCGAACCTCTCCCCTAAGCCCCTGGTCAATGCCCGTTTTTGATTCAATCCCATGAATTACAGGTCAACTGTGGCTAAAGGTGGAACCTTGCCTGGCAATATGCCTGGCGAGCGTTCACTTTTTGGTCCATCCGCTGTACTAGCTTAACAGGGCGACGGCACCATAGAACAGGGCGATGGTGACGATGATGATGCCGATAAACGGCTTGTCTGCGTTCTTCATTTGATAAATTCTTTTCAAGAGGGTAATTACCCGGATAACGCGGGTGAAAGGGCATATAGTGTGTCTGGTGGAAACTATTCTGCGAAGGCGGGCAAGGTGCTGCTGGCATTGCGGTTGGTGGCGAAAAAGGTGTCGGGGTTGCAGTAGTAGATCGCCGCTTTATCGGGGGTTTTGGCCAGGCGCCGGAAGCCGGCTTTTTCCAGGAGTTGTGCCCTGGGGTCGGCGGGTGTTACGTAGTTGATCCGGGTGATGATGCGGCGGATGGACCGGTAGCCGAGCAGGGCGGCGACGACGGTCCGCAGGGCCGTGCTATTGAGGTGGTCGTCGGGGGAGGCGTAGAAGCAATAGATGCCGATGGTTCCGGGTTGGGAAAGGTAATCGGCGGCGAGGTCCATTTGGACGGGTGGGTGGACTTCGAGCAGGAAGAGGAGGCGGTCGTGATAAAATACCAGATAGGCGCCAAAGGCCTCGTGTGTCTCCATACTGTCATAAATCTCCCATAATCCTTCATCGGGATACGGCTGGGCGCGGGCGCCGTAAAATTCGTGGCGGAAGAGTACGCGAATAATTCCCCTGTCCGGGTCTTTGCAGACAGGCCGGAGGATAAGGTCTCCCCTGATCAGAGATGAGGTAATGGACAGCATGACGATGGTTGCTACGCATCGGGGCCTTAAAAATGGACTAAGTCTTAACCAGAAGATGAAGTGGAGTAAGTAAGTGGAGCGAAGATGGACATAATTTGATATAACGGAAAAATAACACGCGATTAAAAGCGCCTCCTGTTTAATAAATTGTAATAAAACCTAGGGGTTAACCCGTAGGCGGCATTATAGATCAGAGTAGGATGCCGGGTGGAGGAAGACAATATCGATATGCGAGACGTTGTGCTGGTATTGCGGGTCGGCCACCAATTTCTTCCAAACGGAGTCTGCGGCGAAGTCCTTCCAGTGCTGTTCACGGGCGGGCATATCTTCGAAGCTGGTCATGTACATCAGGTTGGGCATGTGGGCGCCTGACAGAACGCTGGCATAGAAGACCGCGTGGAAGCCGAGGCGTTCGAAGAGTGGGATCTCACCGCCGGCATTGAACATCTGCACTTTGTTTTCGAAATATTTCTCGGTGGGGCCTTCATAGCTGCGAAGCTCATAGATGTGGTTGGCCGGTGCGCCCTTCAGGGAGCCGGGCGCGGCGTGATGCGGCATATCGGGGAAGGCCTGCAGGAGGATGGATTCGATGCGGATATAGGGTGAATTGTCGTGCGGGGCATTGATATAATCGGCGCCGTCGGCGAGGTAGCGCGCGTCTTTATTCAGCGTGGCGGGGAGACCGATATATTGTTCGAGGGTTTTCAGGGGGATGAGGACATAGATGCGGCGGACGGCTGCGGTGTCGTTGCCGACGGGCTTGAATACGCCGATATCGGCGATGCCCTGGCGGTGGAGGGCCGGCAGGAGGGCGGATTGCAGGTATTTATCGACCCTTGCTTCCTGTTCCGCGTTCTTCAACTCATAGATGCGGATGGAGTAGAATTCCTGTTTGGCGGCGGACGGCGCGGGGGTTGCGGCTGCATGGAGAAAGGGCAGCAGGGCTATGACGATTAGGAGGTTTTTCATTATCGAAATGTTTAATATTTTAGTTGTCAACCTTTTAACGACCATAAATGTAAAGTAGCAGAGGGACTTTAACAAAAACTTGAGCAGGCCTAAGGGGTAAATATTGGAAATAGGCCTATCTTGGCGAACTCCTTACTGACCTATGCGATATATAACGTTATTACTGGCACTGTGTGTATTGGGTTTTCTGCGTGTGAGTGGGCAACAATTTCTTACGGGCAAAATTTACAAGGCGAACAGCACTGAGCATCTTGTTTCGGTGAGTATCCACAATATTACCCAGCAACGGTATGATCTGTCCGAAGAGGACGGCAGCTACCGTATCCAGGTTGCGCCGGGGGATCATGTTTCCTTTTCTTCGGTGGGATATATGGCGGATACGATCACTATTACAGCGTCGATGCTGACGGCGGCCTACCCGGTGTACCTCGAGGTGCGGGCGCAGACCCTGAAGGCCATCCGGGTCGGAGAATTCAGCAACTATCAGTTGGATTCGATGGATCGCCGGAAGGAATATGCCTGGGTCTATGACCATGAGAATACCCCGCATCTGGCCAAGGACCGCCAGGGGGCCGATGGGGTGGGGGTAACGCTGAATATCTTCCGGAACAGCTCCGCCGCGGCCAAGCAGCGCATCAAGCTGTCGAAACGGCTGGAGAAAGAGGAGGAGGACTATTATGTCGACAGCCGTTATAATAAAGATTATGTCACCAAGATCACGAAGCTGAAGGGTGATTCGTTGGCTGATTTCATGCGGAGATACCGGCCTTCGTATGAGTACTGCCGGAAGGCGGCGAATGTAGACATCCTCGTTTACATTAACGACAGTTACAAACAGTATATGAAAGCAGATAATTGATCTGCTGAATTGCATTTCGGCTGGTTTGGGTATATTTATCGCATGAAAGAACTCAGAAGCCGGAATTGGTTTGGGAAAACCGATAAGATGGGGTTTATCTACCGGAGCTGGATGAAGAACCAGGGGTTTCCCGAAGACCTTTTCGATGGCCGGCCGGTGATCGGCATTTGCAATACCTGGTCAGAACTTACTCCCTGCAACGCACATTTACGGGATATTGCCGAGATGGTCAAACGCGGCGTCTATGAGGCCGGCGGATTCCCATTGGAGTTTCCTATTATGTCGCTTGGGGAGACCTTACTCAAGCCGACGGCCATGCTGTTCCGTAATCTCGCGAGCATGGATGCCGAAGAATCGATCCGCGGTAACCCGGTCGACGGCGTTGTGTTGCTGACCGGATGTGATAAAACCACGCCGTCCACGCTGATGGGCGCTGCGAGTGTCGATCTGCCGACGCTGGTCGTACCGGGCGGACCGATGTTGAACGGGAAGTTCCGGGGAACCGATATCGGGTCGGGGACCCATGTCTGGAAGTTTGACGAGGAGCGGAAGCGGGGCGAGTTGTCGGACGCCGATTATCTTTTTGCGGAGAGTTGTATGTCGCGCAGTGCGGGGCATTGTATGACGATGGGTACGGCGTCTACGATGGCGTGTATGGTCGAATCGCTGGGGTTGACCCTGCCGGGGGCCGCGGCGATCCCGGCGGTGGACAGCCGGAAGAAGGTGCTGGCTCAATTGTCGGGGCGGCGGATCGTGGAGATGGTGAAGGAAGATCTGCGGCTTAGCAAGATATTGACCCGGACGGCTTTTGAGAATGCCATCAAGGTGAATGCGGCCGTTGGGGGTAGTACGAACCTGATCATCCATCTCACGGCTATTGCGGGCCGTATCGGGGTGCCGCTGGAACTCGCGGACTTTGACCGGCTGGGCAGCGGCATTCCTTTGTTGTTGAACCTGATGCCTTCCGGTAAGTTCCTCATGGAGGACTTCTATTATGCGGGGGGGCTGCCGGTGATATTGAACGAGCTGCGGGAACAATTGGATATGGGCGCGCTTACCGTGAATGGCCGGACGCATGGGGAGAATGTGAAGGGACGGGAGACCTGTTATAACCGGGAGGTGATCGCGGCGTATGACGAGCCGCTGATCGAACACGCCGGGATCGCGGTGGTTCGCGGGAATCTTGCTCTGAATGGTGCGGTGATCAAGCCTTCGGCGGCCACGCCGGCGTTGATGCAGCACCGGGGGAGAGCCGTCGTGTTCGAAAATATAGAGGACTATCATCGAAGGATCGACGATGATGCGCTGGAGATAGACGCCAGTTCGGTCATGGTGTTGAAGAATGTGGGGCCGGTAGGGTATCCGGGGATGCCGGAGGTGGGAAATATGGCGTTGCCGAAGAAACTGCTCGAGCAGGGTGTGACCGATATGGTGCGGATCTCTGACGGGCGAATGAGTGGGACTGCCTATGGGACCGTGGTGTTGCATGTTTCGCCGGAGTCCGCTATCGGCGGGGTGCTTGCGCTTGTGGAGAATGGGGATTGGATCGAGCTGGATGTGGAGGGCAGGCGGCTGCACCTGGATGTTCCTGACGACGAGCTGGAGCGGCGACGTCGTGGGTGGAAGGCGCCGGCGGTGCCTGGGACGGCGCGGGGGTATGTGCAACTTTATCACAAACATGTATTACAGGCCCATGAGGGGGCCGACCTGGATTTTCTGCGCGGCGGTTCGGGCTCGGAGGTGAGCCGGGATAGCCATTAACCAAGGCGGACCACAGGTCCGCCGGCCGAAGGCCCATCATAAAACTCGCTTATGCATTTACTGCTTGTTCTTTTTGGTATTCTCCTTTTGGTCTTGCTGATCACGTGGGGGAAGGTCAACGCCTTTTTAAGTTTTCTGGTTGTGTCTATTCTTACAGGATTGTTGTTAGGTATTCCCTTCGATAAGATCGCCGGCGCGGTGTACAAGGGGATCGGGGATACGTTGGGTCAGCTGGCGATGGTCATCGTGCTGGGCGCCATGTTGGGGAAGATCGTGGCGGAGAGTGGCGCGGCGCAGCGGATCGCCACGACGATGATGAATGCATTTGGCGAGAAATATATTCAGTGGGCGTTGATGGTGACGGGTTTTATTATCGGCATCCCGCTGTTCTACAATGTCGGGTTCGTGCTGATGGTGCCGTTGATCTTTTCTGTCGTGTATAAGTACAAGCTTCCTGCCATTTATATCGGGTTGCCGATGCTGGCGTCGTTGTCGGTGACGCATGGATTTTTGCCGCCGCATCCCGCGCCATCGGCGTTGGTGGGAATGTTCCATGCCAATATGGGGAAGACCCTGATGTTCGGGATGGTGATCGCGGTGCCGGCGATCATCATTGCCGGGCTTTTTTATTCGCGCACGTTGAAGCATATCGTGGCGCGGCCGTTGGAGGGTTTGGTAGCCGCCGAGAAGCCGGAGGATCAATTGCCGGGGATGGGAGAGAGCCTGCTTTGCGCCTTGTTACCGGTGGCCCTGCTGATGCTGACGACCGTGCTTTCTCAAAAGACGGACCTGCCGGCGAGCGGGCAGGCGGTGTTGAGTTTTTTCAATGATGCCTCGGTGATACTGCTGATGGCTGTCGGGCTGGCGACCTGGTTGCTGGGCGTTCGGCGGGGGATGAAGCTGACGGCCGTGATGCGGATCTATGAGGGGGCGGTAAAGGATATCGCGATGATCTTGCTCATCATTGCAGGTGCGGGGGCCCTGAAGGAAGTGTTTTCCGCCAGCGGGGTCAGCAAGGAGATCGCGGCTATCCTGCAAACATGGCCGGTGCATCCGCTGGTGCTTGGGTGGCTGATCGCGGCCATCATCCGGGTATGCCTGGGATCGGCTACGGTGGCGGGCCTGACCGCGGCGGGGATCATCTTACCGTTGATGACGAAGTTGCATGTCGATCCCAACCTGATGGTCCTGTCCATCGGGGCCGGGAGCCTGCTTTTCTCGCATGTCAATGACGGGGGTTTTTGGATGTTCAAGGAATACTTCAACCTGTCGATAAAGGATACGATACGAAGCTGGTCGCTGATGGAGACCATTGTGTCGGTGGTGGGGCTGGCCGGGGTTTTATTATTAAATTGTTTAATTTAGTAGTAAAACCGGCATTTTGGAGAAAACGATCACGAAGGACTTGCTCAAGAACGAGCTTTATAGCGACGGCCGGCCGGCGGGGGAACTGTTGTATTCGCGGTATAGCGGGATGCTGTACAGCTATATCCTGCAGTTTGTGTCGGAAGCGGAAGCAGGGACATTGCTGGTGGATATCTTCGCCCGGCTGACGCCTCAGTTGAACGAGGCGTTCGACAGCTCGCTCAGCGTGTATTGCTGGTTGCAGATCGAGTCCAGGAAGATCATCCTGGAGCATCTCCGAAAAAGGGGGGATGAGGCGGCCGGGGACAGGGGGCCTGCGGTGGCTGCCTCGTATTTTTCGTTGCTGGAGGACGCGCTGCCCGAGCATCAATGGGTGTTCCGGGAGGTGTTCCTGTATGGGAAAAGCAAGGAGGATCTGGCGTTGGAGAGCGGCAGGGATCTTTCTTATGTCACCCAATTGCTTCGGGAGTGTCTTGGAATGATCAGAAAAAACTTGGGGTGAATATCGAACTATATCTTCAAAGCGGCATTGTCGAGAGTTATGCCTTGGGTTTGGCCACGCAGCGGGAGGTGGACGAATTCGAGCAGTTGTTGCCGCACTACCCCGAATTGAAGGAGGCGTTACGGGATTTTGAATATCATTTAGAGTTATTCTCGATAGATAATGAGGTGCCGCCGCCGGCGGAGGTCCGTCAGCGGATCGAGGACCGGCTGCGGGAATTGCCGGCTATTCCCGAAGCGAGGCGGGTTATTCGTGGGGACCTGCCCGATTATGTTGCGGCGAAAGAGACGTCGGAGTATATCCGGGTGCATAAGATCTGGCGGACGTTGTTTATCGTAGTATTTGTGCTGGCCAAGATATTTTTGATCCTGGCCATTTACTTTTTTATCCGGTACCGGCATGTGACGCAAAAATAAATTTTGGACATTAACGATTCGCCATTAATTTTGGGCCGCAATGAACATTAAAAGACATCATCATCACCACCATTTTCTCTACCATGAGGTAGGCCGGTGATGTTTTGTCTAAACTAAACTTATTCAGGGGCTTACCACATGGTATGCCCTTTTTATTTGTTGTAACATGACCAAACTGAAAATCGCGATCCAGAAGTCCGGCAGGCTTTATGACGACAGTGTCAAACTGTTGAAAGACTGCGGAATTGACCTGAAGAACGGGGTCAACAAGCTAAAGGCCGAGTGTGACAATTTCCCGATGGAGATCTATTTTCTGCGGGATGACGATATCCCGCAGTATGTGGAGGATGCGGTCGCCGATGTCGGTATCGTGGGGGAGAATGTCTTCTATGAGAAGAACAAGCGGGCCGATATCGTCGAGCAGCTGGGGTTTGGAAAGTGCCGGTTGGCGGTGGCTATCGGCAAGGCCGATCACTATGAGGACTCGGGCTTTCTACGTGGGAAGCGGATCGCGACGAGCTATCCTGTATTGGTGCAACAGTGGCTTGATAAGAATGGCGTGCAGGCGGAGATCCAGGAGATCAGCGGATCGGTGGAGATCGCCCCGGGGATCGGACTGGCGGATGTGATCGTCGACCTGGTGAGCAGTGGGAGCACCCTGTTCATGAACGGGCTGAAGGAGGTGGAGACGGTGTGGAAGAGCCAGGCGGTGCTGATCCGTAATGAGCGGCTTGGCGAGGCGCAGCAGCAATTGCTGGAGAAGTTCCTGTTCCGTATCCGGGCGGTGAAGAAGGCAAGGAACAATAAATATGTGCTGCTGAATGCGCCGAATGACCGGCTGCAGCAGATCATCCGGCTGCTGCCGGGGATGAAGAGTCCCACCGTGCTGCCGTTGGCCGAGGAGGGTTGGAGCAGCGTGCACAGCGTGATCAGCGAAAATGATTTCTGGGATATTATCGAGCGATTGAAGGATGCGGGTGCGCAGGGCATCCTGGTCGTACCGATCGAAAAAATGGTGATATGAAAATTACGGATATAAGCGGGAGTTTGGTTGCCGCGGCGCGGGAGCTACTGAAGCGGCCGGTGATCGATGTTTCGAGGCTGGAGGCGACGGTAGGGTCGATATTGGCCGAGGTGCGGGCGGGAGGGGATGCGGCGGTGCGGAAGTTCTCGCTGCAATTCGATAAGGTGGCGCCGGAGCGGATGGAACTTAGTGGTGCGGAGATCGCGGCGGGAGCGGCGGGTGTGGAGGATACCCTTCGGGCGGCGATCCGGATGGCGGTGGCCAATATCGAGGCATTCCACCGGCGCCAGGTGCGGGTGGAAGAGGTTGTGGAGACGATGCCCGGAGTCCGCTGCTGGCGGCGTTCGGTGGCGATCGAAACCGTCGGGCTTTATATTCCCGGGGGGACGGCGCCGTTGTTCTCGACGCTGTTGATGCTGGCCATTCCGGCGCGGATCGCGGGTTGCCGGGAGATAGTCCTTTGTTCGCCGCCGGATGCGCAGGGGCGGCTGCATCCCGCGCTTTTGTATGCCGCGGAACTGATCGGGGGGATACGGGTGTTTCGGATAGGCGGTGTGCAGGCGATTGCGGCGATGGCCTATGGAACCGAAACCATTCCCGCGGTTTACAAAATCTTTGGACCGGGTAACCAATATGTCACCTGTGCGAAGCAGCTGGTGCAACGCGAGGGAATTGCGATAGATATGCCGGCTGGGCCGAGCGAAGTAGCGGTATATGCGGATGAGACGGCTTCCCCTGAGTTTGTCGCGGCCGACCTGTTGTCGCAGGCGGAGCATGGGGCGGACAGCCAGGTCGTGTTGGTGAGTCCTTCGGGCGCCATTGTGGAGCGGGTGTTGGTGGAGGTGGAGCGGCAGGTGGCGTTGTTGCCGAGGTCGGAAATCGCCCGGAAGGCGTTGGCGAACAGCCGGGCATTTGTTGTGAAGGATAGCGGCCAGGCGGTGGAGTTGCTGAATGAATACGCGCCGGAGCACTTGATCTTATCCTGCGAGGGCGCTGAACGGCTGGCCGGGAGCGTGGTCAATGCGGGGTCGGTGTTCCTTGGGAATTATTCGCCGGAGAGCGTGGGTGACTATGCGAGTGGGACGAATCATGTGCTGCCGACGAATGGGGCGGCGCGGGCCTTTAGTGGGGTGAGCCTGGATAGCTTTGTGAAGAAGATCACTTTTCAGCAGCTGAGCCGCGAGGGTTTGGAGGCGATCGGCGGAACGGTTATGTCGATGGCGTCGGCCGAGGGATTGGAGGCGCATGCGCGGGCGGTGAGCGTACGACTTGCGCGACGAGATTAAAAATCAGACTATGTTCAATTTAGATAAACTATTACGCGACAACATCCGGCAATTGGTGCCTTATTCTTCGGCACGGGATGAATTCAAGGGAGAGGCGAGGGTCTTTATCGACGCCAATGAGAACAGTCTTGGGTCGCCACTGACGAAGTGGTATAACCGGTATCCGGATCCTCATCAATGGAAAGTCAAGGAGGCGATCAGCCAAATCAAGGGCATTCCGCCGCAGCATATCTTTTTGGGCAATGGGAGCGATGAGTGTATCGACCTGTTGTACCGGGCTTTTTGCGTGCCGGGAAGGGACAATGTGATCATCAATCCGCCCACTTACGGGATGTACGAGGTGAGCGCGCATATCAACGATGTGGAGGTCCGGCGGGCGGTGTTGCTGGACGATTTTCAGCTGGACCTGGTGCATCTCGAGACGCTGGTAGATGAGCATACGAAGATCATCTGGATCTGCAGCCCTAATAATCCGACGGCCAATTCCATCAACCGGCAGGACATCGAGATCGTTCTGAATAATTTTCCGGGCCTGGTGGTGATCGACGAGGCATATATCAATTTCTCGCGGCACAAGTCCTTTATCCAGGAGCTGAGCGACTATCCCAATCTCGTCGTGCTGCAGACGATGAGCAAGGCCTGGGGGCTGGCGGGATTGCGTTTGGGTATGGCCTTTGCATCCGAAGCTATTATCGATATTTATAATAAGGTGAAGCCGCCTTATAATATCAGCCAGGCTACGCAGGAGCTGGCCCTGAAGGCGCTCGAAGAGGTTGGACAAGTCAACGATATGATCCGCAGCCTGGTAACGATGCGGGAGCAGCTGAGTCATGACCTGGCGGAGTTGCCGGTGGTTCGGCAGGTGTATCCGAGCGATGCGAATTTCCTGTTGGTGAAGGTGGATGATCCACGGGGCGCGTATGAGCATTTGCTACAGGCGGGTATAGTCGTTCGGGATCGCAGCAAGGTCGAGCTTTGCGAGGGTTGTCTGCGGATAACCGTGGGGACGGAGGGGGAGAATGCGGAGTTGCTAAAATCGCTTAAGACCTGGGTAGCCTAACATAAAAATTAGTGATCGCTCCGGCGTTTTTTTCGATTAAATTACAGCCTGTTAATCAAATCAACTATGAAATTTAAATCATTATCGTTTGCTACGGCGCTGTGCCTTGCGGGTCTTGTCGTCTTTGCCGGAGATGGCGGAAAAGGGAAAAAGCCGGCGGACGCGGCCAGCCAGCTCAAGTTGCCGGGGGGGTTCAAGGCCGAAACGGTGACAGAGAATTTCGGCAGGACCCGTCACCTGGCGGTGACTTCCAATGGAGTGATCTTTGTGAAGTTGGAGAAGTTGAAGGACGGCAAGGGGATCTACCGGCTCGAGGATACGAACGGCGACGGCAAGCCCGATAAGATCACCGGTTTTGGCGATTATGTGGGAACGGGAATAGCCGTTAAGGACGGTTATCTGTATGCATCTTCGAATACGGATGTTTACCGTTACAAGCTGGATGCCTCGAACAATGTGCTCAACCCTGATAAACCGGAAAAGATCGTTTCGGGGCTGCTGGATCGTCATCAGCATAATTCGAAATCCATCGCGCTCGACAATAGCGGAAACATTTATGTCAACATAGGCGCGTATGCCAATTCGTGCCAGATACAGGACAGGACCAAGGGATCGCCGGGCCGGATGCCCTGTCCCATTCTCGATTCCGCCGGAGGCATCTGGCAGTTCAAGGCCGATAAGCCGGATCAGACCTATGGTACCGGTACGCATTATGCGTCGGGGTTACGGAATGTAGTGGGGCTGGACTGGAATACGCAGACGAATAGTCTTTTTGTGATGCAGCATGGGCGGGACCAGCTCAGCGACAACTGGCCGCAATACTTTAACACCAAGCAAAGCGCCGAGCTGCCTTCCGAGTGTATGTATGAATTGCATAAGGGCTCCAACTGCGGATGGCCTTATATCTACTATGATCAGATCCAGCATAAGCAGGTGCTTGCGCCGGAATATGGCGGCGATGGGAAGAAGGGACCGGAGAAGGAATTCCAGGACCCGGTGGTAGCGTTCCCCGGTCATTTGGCGCCCGATGGACTGTTGTTCTACACGGGCAACCAATTCCCGGAGAAATATAAGAATGGCGCCTTTGTCGCTTTCCATGGATCGTGGAACCGGGCGCCTGAGCCGCAGGCTGGGTTCTTTGTGGTCTTTGTGCCTTTCAAGGACGGGAAGCCCAGTGGGAACTGGGAAGTTTTTGCCGACAATTTTTCCGGCGGAGCCGACAAGACCGCTTCGGGCCGGGTGGATTATCGTCCGTGCGGGCTTGCACAGGGTCCGGATGGGGCGCTTTATGTGACCGATGATACGAAGGGGGTGATCTGGAAAATTTCTTACAATAAATAGTACTATGCGAAGATTCAGTATTCTATTCGCGCTGGGCGGAGGGCTCTTCGTTCTGGCAACGGCATTGATGTCGCAGACCAGGAAGCCGGCCCAGGGGCCATCGGCAGCGCAGATCACAAGGGGTAAGCAGGTGTATCTCGAGCAATGTCTTGCGTGTCACCAGGTGGATGCGGGTGGGGTGTCGGGTATGAATCCACCACTAATCAAGACCAAGCAGGTGCTTGGCGATAAAAC
>Ga0157372_10004222_pt1 | contig 15369 bp, 12 predicted proteins | sample C55metaG_FD_115307 | JGI IMG/M metagenome (GOLD analysis project Ga0157372, IMG submission 115307) | Corn rhizosphere microbial communities from Kellogg Biological Station, Michigan, USA - C5-5 metaG | ecosystem: Host-associated > Plants > Roots > Rhizosphere > Soil | place: USA: Michigan... | reverse complement strand
CAGGATCAACAGCGAGAGCACCGCTGCGAAGATCGGCCGTGAAATGAAGAATTGGGAAAAATTCATCGGAGTTGTCGTCCCTTAACCGCGTGGGGTCGTAGCGGCCAGCTTCACAGCCGTACCCTGTGCACCTTTGGCGGGTGCGACTTTGGGCAGGTTGCTGGCTTCCAGCGCTTGACGTTGTTGAGCCAGAGCGGCAATGGTCTGCTCGCTGGCCATCGGGATCACTTCAGGCGTCACCGGCGAACCCGGACGCACCCGTTGCAGACCCTTGACGATGATCGTGTCGTCCTTGTTCAGACCTGTGCGCACAATGCGCAGGCCTTCGATCTTCGGTCCCAGTTCGACGGCGCGGTAAGCGGTCTTGTTGTCCGCATCCATCACCAGCACAAACTTCTTGCCGAGGTCGGTACCGACCGCTTCGTCGTTGATCAGCATGGCGTTGTAGGTGCCGCTGCCGACCAGTTTCAGCCGTGCGTACAGGCCCGGGGTGTAGGTGCCGTCGCTGTTGTCGAACACCGCGCGACCACGGATGGTGCCGGTTTTCGGGTTGACCTGGTTGTCGACGAAGTTCATCTGACCGAGGTGCGGATTGCCGTCCTCATTGGACAGGCCCATGTACACCGGGGTGGTGGCGCCACGTTGGCCGTTACGGGCGAGTTGGGTGTATTTGAGGAACACACGCTCGTCGGCGTCGAAGTAGGCGTAGACCTTGTCGGTGGAGACCACGCTAGTCAGCGGGGTGGTGTCGGCAGTCACCAGGTTACCGGCGGTGATCTCGGCACGGCTGACGCGACCGCTGATGGGCGCGGTGACGCGGGTGAAGCTCAGGTTCAGCTTGGCCAGGTCCAGTTGCGCCTGCAGGGCGCCGACGGCGGCGCGGGCTTCCTGGGCAGCGCTGGTGCGCGAGTCGGCCAGCTCAGCGGAAATCGCGTTGCTCGCACGCAGACGTTCGCCACGCCCGGCTTCGTTTTCACTGCGAGTGGCATTGGCGCGGGCCTGGGCTACCAAGGCTTCGAGGCGGCGCACCTCAGCCTGGAAAGGACGCGGATCGATCTGGAACAGCAGGTCACCTTTCTTGACCAGCGCACCTTCGGTGAACGCCACCTCGTCGATCTGGCCAGAGACCCGAGGACGAATTTCAACAGTTTCCGGCGCTTCGAGGCGCCCGGTGAATTCGTCCCACTCGTTGACCGGTTGTTCCAGCACCTTGGCCACGCTGACTTTGGCAGCGGGCAGGGTGGCGGCAGTCTCCGGAGTCTTGCCGCAAGCGCTCATCACCAGCACGGCCAGCATGGCCAAGGGGAAGCGCAAATGTTTGAGTGACTGTTCCATGGAATCATCCGCCAATGTATTGAAGATGGGCGGATGATGCTCGGCGGGCTGTGATGGCACGAATCGAATGAAGCAAAGGTAACTATCATTCGGAATGATATAAGACCGATTCGAGCCCTCTAGCATGCACCTTTCGTTAGGGGGCTATCAATTGGTTTGATGACAAATGTTTGTTGCGTCGAGTGCAAAGGTCGCTTGGCCAAGTAAAAGCGGTATTCCATTTGAATAGTGGCTTTATGATGCTATTTTTCGCGAACTTTATTCTGTTTCATTGGCTCAAGGAGAAAGAGCACTCATGGTTGAGCATCAGTTGATCCTTTTCGGCCCGCCCGGCACCAGCAAGAGCCATCGGGCCCGGACAACAAAGGCCAGGGTTCTGGGCGTTAACAGTACCCAGATCGTTCCTGTGGCCTTCCACCCGGATTACAGTTATGGCGAGTTTGTCGCGCGGTTGATGCCAAGAACCCGGGAAAACCAGATCGAGTATCGCGTGCATGCCGGGCCATTACTGCGGGCGCTGGCACTGTCATACAGTCATCAGCCTCAGGAAGATAACGCTCAGGAAGCGCAGAACGTACTGCTGCTGGTCGATGAGATCAACCGTGGTAATTGCGCGGAAATTTTTGGCGATGTGTTTCAGTTGCTTGATCGTGATGACGAGGGTTGGTCCAGCTACGCGATCAGTGTTTCCGATCTGGTGATCGATGCCCTTGAGGCCGAGCTCGCGCTGCTTGGCCACATCAGCCCTTTTCCCGATCTGAATCGGCGACTGGCCGATGCGCTGAAGCAGCGTCAGTTATGCCTGCCACCTAACCTGTTCATGATTGGCACCATGAATACCAGCGACGAATCGGTGTTTTTCATGGATTCGGCGTTCAAGCGGCGCTGGCATTTCGAGTTTTGTGCGGAAGCGTTTAACGATGAGGTGCCGACCAGCCAGAGCAAGGCGTTGATGCCATCAACTCATCATTTGACCTGGGAGACATTCGTCACAGCGCTCAACCAGTTCATTCGTGATCGGTGCACAGCCCCGAGGCTCGATGACAAGCTGGTCGGGCCATGGTTTATCAAGGCCAGGCGGGAGCCTGACAAAACCCTGGCTGAAGTTTATCCGGGCGAATTGGCCAGACTCGTCGCCACTACCAGCATGATCGGAGATCCCGCCAGCGGTGTTAAACAAAGCAGGGCATTCGATGATGACCTGTTGGAATTGGCGACCAAAATGTCCAAAGCCAACCGCAAGCGACTGCTCGATGAGGGAGGGCATGAACCAGACGCCGAGCTCAAGTTCAAGCGAATCCGCTCTAATTCGGGCCACGCCAATCAATACTATTGCTCAAAGACCTCTCCCAAGAAGTTCAAGTCGGACACCAAGGGTCTCATTATCGAGGATTACCTGGAGCAGCTCGCCAAGTTCAAATTGCGCTTCGAAGTCCACCATATTCAGCGCGCCGATATCGTCGGCAAGTTGTTCCTGTATCTGTGGGACAACGTCTTTGATCGTGACCGAACCCCCCTGTGTTCGCTGCTTGAAATCGAACCGCGTGAGCTGCGCACCTTCGGTCAGTTTGCCAAACGCGCCGATGAATTCATTACTTGTCTGTGCCCGCCTCCTGATATCCACGAACTGCTGAGCGCCGCGTTTGCTGATGCCGCATTCAACTCGGAAGATGACGGACTGACGACATCCGGCGAGGCCTGATAATGCAGCTCGACGAAATCGAACGAGTAGAAAGCGACGGCGAGGTGGGACTGGTTCGTGAAGCGGATGGGCGTTACCTGTTGAAGGTGCCCTATGGCATGGGGGCAATGAGCGGTGCAGAAGCGTTGTCGCTGCTTTACCGGTGTTTCGTGGTATTTCGCCGGACACGACGCGAGCCTGAGGTGCTGACGGCCCGTGATGGCGTCGAGGCCCACGGCAAGGGCAAGGAGCGTGTTGGCGACGGACTTGCATTTCACGATGCGCTGGCGCTGGACGAGTTGTTCGACCGCGTCGACCCACGCAGTCTGCTTTCAATGTGTGAGCGTCGCGGTCGCAGTGTCGACGACCCCTATCGCCGTTTTGATCGACATCTGCATCGTGCGCTGTTTGATCAACGGGGCGCTGCTTACTTTGAGTCGGTCGCGCAGGATCGTCGGGTCGGTCAGTTTGGCAAGGCGGATATCGTAGGCCTCTATTGTTTTTTGGCAGTGGATTTCTATCGGGGTTTTCTGCAGGTAGATCCTCGATGTGCCTGGGGCAGCTTCGTGAGTGAAGGCGAAGCGCTGGCGCAAGACTTCCAGCATCGTTACCTCAGCGCTGAGGACTCGCTCTATTTTGGTAATGTCCAGTCGCGTCAGCGCAGCCTGAGCCATCTGCGGCACCTGCTGCAGAGTATCGACCGCTGTGCGGCCCCGCGCGACGCTCACTATTATCAGTTGCACGATGCTCTAGAGCGCTACCTGCATGCGGGTACACAAAGCGACCTGGACACGGGACTGATATGGGGCGTGGAGAAGTTCTGGGCTGTCTGGGAGTCAGTCTGTCTTTGTCATGGATTGAGCGAAGGCGAGGGAGGGTTGGAACGCTTCCAGACGTGCGACGACCAGCATCTGCCTCACGGGATAGCCAGCACGGCTATACAGTCTCGCTGGCAACAGCAGCGTCGAAAGATCTTTGCGCGCAACCACATCAAACGGCGCCCTGATCTGGTGAGGCAGGACGGTAAAAACTGGACGGTAGTGGATTTCAAATACTATGAGCGGGCGACTTTCCAGCGCCCCAAGTGGAGCAAGAATGCAGAAATCGCCAAGGAGGAACGGGACTTTCTGAATCTGGAAGCCTACGGGCTACTGCTGCATAACCATCTGGCCAATGAGGGACTGAGCGAGCACAAGGTAGGACTGGAAATGTGGTTGCCGGGCGAGCGAGAGGCATGGTTCGAGTTCGTTGGCGAACCGGCATGGGATCCGCCTCTGCGAATGCGAACGCTGGTGACGACCGAGTTGATCAAGGCATATGCCGGTCGATACGAGTCCTCGGCAAGGCCCTGATTCCGTCACTGTGGGCGCTCTTGTTCTTTCGCCATGGCCGCACGCTACGCAGGCCTTTTGCTGCTCAATGAAACGGCAGATTGATTCATCAAGCCGACTGGACCAGATTAGTGTGGCCTGGCTCACTGATGGTGCGTCCCCTGAACGTCGACACATTCGGCAATCGGTATCAAGACACCGACAGATGGGCACAGATCGCTTGCGTACAATTACGCGCGATCATCAAAGAGTAATACGACGTTTAAATGAGTGATTCTACGGCGACAAACAACGGCAACTGGTACGCAGTCATTGCCTTGGCACTGGCTGCGTTCGTGTTCAACACCACCGAGTTCGTCCCGGTCGGTCTGTTGAGTTCGATTGGCAGCAGCTTCGACATGTCGACCGCGCAGGTCGGCCTCATGTTGACCATCTATGCGTGGGTGGTGTCTTTGACATCGCTGCCGATCATGCTGCTGACGCGCAACGTCGAGCGGCGGAAATTGCTGATTGTGCTGTTCGGGATGTTTATCGCCAGTCACATTCTGTCGAGTCTGGCGACCAGCTTCGGTGTACTGCTGGTGAGCCGGATCGGTGTGGCGTTGTCGCATGCGTTGTTCTGGTCGATCACCGCGTCTCTGGCCGTGCGCCTGGCACCGCCGGGCAAACAGGTTCAGGCCTTGGGCTTGCTGGCAACCGGTACTTCGCTGGCGATGGTGCTGGGGATTCCCCTCGGCCGCTTGCTGGGCGAGGCCATGGGCTGGCGCACCACGTTCATGGTGATTGCAGGCTTTGCCGCGGCGCTGGTGTTCTGCCTGGCGAAGGTACTGCCGCTGCTGCCCAGCCAGAACTCAGGCTCGCTCAAGAGTCTGCCGATATTGCTCAAGCGACCGGCGCTGGTGGCCGTCTATGTTCTGACGGCTCTGGTGGTGACGGCACAGTTCACCGCTTACAGCTACATCGAACCGTTCGTACTGACCGTGGCCAACATGAGCGGCGATGTGGTGACACTCCTGCTGTTGTTATTCGGCGGCGCCGGTATTTTCGGCTCTCTGCTGTTCAGTTACCTGCACAGCTATAACCCACAGCGCTTTCTGATCATCTGCGTATCGGTGCTCGCCTTGTGCCTGGCTTTGCTGTTGCCGTTGAGCGGCAACGTCTCCTACCTCGGCGTGCTGAGCGTGTTCTGGGGCATGGCGATCATGGGCTTCGGGCTGGCGTTACAGTCGAAAGTCCTGGTATTGGCGCCGGACGCCACCGACGTGGCGATGGCGCTGTTTTCCGGGATCTACAACATCGGTATCGGCGGCGGGGCACTGGTGGGCAGTTGGGTCGGCAGCCAGTTTGGTTTTGCTTACATCGGGGTGGTGGGGGGGATGCTGGCGGCGGCAGCGCTGTCGTTTTACTGCCTGTCGATTTATCGCAGCACTCGGCCCGGGGCTTCGGTTTGAGCTTAGTTAGCAGCTGGCGGCTGACGCCCCAGAGGCTGGAAATATCTGAAGATTGGCTGTGATGCAGTGTCCTACCAAGTCGTCGGCGCCGTGGCACACGATCACCTGCCGCCGTCGTCTTGGCCATCCCGGCTGAACAGGCGACACGGTTTGTCGCCCGCAGCTGGAAGATGAGGGCAAATGCTAACCGAGCCCCCTCATTATGAAAAACCTGTTCGCTTTCGTTGGACTCTGCGTAGTGCTGACAAAGGGCTACGAGCTCTACACCGAATACACCGACCTCAAACGCGAGCAACGCCAGCGTGCAGACGCCTGACGTTTCTGTCGCTGCGGGCGGGAGAATGAATTCGGGGTGGAACCATGGCACAGTTATGGCAGAATGCCACGCTGTGAAATTGGATCCGCAGCAATGCCAAGGCTGTTTTAGCGGTCGCGAAGAGTACAAGGAAGACTTGATGTCCCAGGCTAAAGACACACTGCTCAGGCTGTTTGCCTTGTTGCGTCTGATCCCTATCGAACCGCAGCGCATCGCTACTACGACCTTGCTGGAAAAGCTGCGCGATAAGGGCTTTTCGGTGACGCTGCGCTCGATCCAGCGCGATCTCAACCGGCTGTCCATCCCGTTCTCGCTGCAGTGTAACGACAGTGAGGTGCCGTTCCGCTGGAGCTTCACCAAGGACGCGCCATTGCAAATGCAGGACATGGACGCCTCGACGGCGCTGGCTCTGTACCTGTCGGAAAGCTATCTGAGCACCTTGCTACCGCAGACCGTGTTGGATCAGCTCGGTCCGCAGTTCCGCCGAGCCCGGAACTTCCTCGGTGACCTTCGCCACAACGGCCTGGCCGACTGGTCGCGGCGGGTGCGTGCGGTGCCCTACGGCAAAACGCTAATCCCGGCCGCCATCGCCCCAAGCACTTGGGCCCAGGTGTCCCAGGCCTTGCTCGAGCGCCGGCCACTGGACGTGGCCTACCGCAGCCGCAGCAAGGGCGAACTCAAGCAGTTTCGCCTGCATCCGGCGGGCCTTGTTTCGCGGCACGCCATCAGCTATCTGCTGGCATCGGTCGATGGCTACAACGATGTGCGCCAGTTTGCACTACACCGCATGCTGCAGGTCGCGGTGGCCGACGACCTGTCGCCGTTGCATGTCCAGTTCAATGTCGACGACTACATCGCCACCGGGATCTTCAACCACCGCCAGGCCGAAACGCAGGTAGAGCTGATTGCCGATGTCAGCGCGCAGATCGCGGTGCTGCTCGAAGAGACCCCGCTCAGTGCGCGACAGTCCCTTGAGGATATTCCCGGACAGGCGTGGAAGCGCCTGCACGCCAGAGTGCCTTTGGACCGCGACACCCTATGGTGGATCTTCGGCCTCAACGACAATATTCGCGTGCATGCGCCACAGGCCTGGGTCGATGAGATCGCCCAGCGCCTGCAGAGCATGCACGCGCTTTACCGGATGCCTGGCTTCGACGGCCGGCAACCCCTTTCAGCGGACACCGCTATTCAGGAAACCAGCCTGAGGAATACCCATGGATAAAGAACGCCAACGCGCGCTTGAACAGTCCGTTAGCCTGTGCCCGATCTGGACCGTGCAAGCCGCGGACAAGGCCGGGCGTATGCTCACGGAAATCGGCCAGGCCAACGCCATCCTCACCAAGGTCTCGTCTACCGCGCAGAACGCCGCGATCAAGGGCGGCTTCGCCGCGGAAACCTGGCACTCCGAGTCATTCAACCTTGACGCGATCCTGAAGGACAAGGATGTGCGCGCCTTCACCGACAACTTCGCCAACACGCCACTGGGTCGCAACGACATGATCCACGATATCGTGGTCATGCGCGGCGACGATCCGTTGCTGGGCGCGCAGCTCAAGTACTTCAAGAATGCCGAAGCGACGCAAAAGGCGTTTCGCTCCACCAAGGACGGCGTGCACGCTTACAAGGACAGTGACCTGTTCCTCGGGCCCTCGGACCAGATCGAAGGCGTACGCCTCTCGGCCGAGCGCGACGTCCTGAGGAACCAGCAGACCCGGCCGCAAGTGTCGCAGGCCGCGGAGAAGGTCCGTGACAACACCAGCGGGCAACTGGACGTCGATGGCGTGCAGTCCACGCCTTTGAGCAAACGTGAGGCCGAGCATCTGGGCACCGCGAGCAAGACCGGCCAGGAGCTGCACGACAACATGCAGACCGGCTACCTGAACAAGGCAACGGTGCAGCAAAGCCTGCGCGCCGCCGGCTCGGCAGCGGTCATCACCACGGTGATCGCCGGCAGTATCAACACCTTTCAGTACATCAAGCAGGTTAAGGACGGTCAGATCACGGCGGAGCAAGCCACCCTGCGCATCCTCGAGAATACCGTGATCGCCGCTGGCGACAGCGCCCTCAAGGCCGGCGTGGCCAACGCCAGTGTGAGTGTCGCTGCACGTTCCATGCCCGGCCTGTTCACCGGCACCCTTTTCCAGCGCAGCCTTGCTAACGGCGGCGTCGCCGGCGCGGCGGTGTGCGCGGTGGACCTGGTTCAGTGCCTGGTGTTGTTCTCGGCCGGCAAGATGTCCGCGCAGGAAATGGAGACCCGCACCGGCAAAAACCTGTTCCAGACTGGAGCGAGCGTGGTCGGTGCGTCGGTCGGTGCCACCGTGGGGGCCATCGGCGGCCCGGCTGGGGCGTTGGTGGGCAGCCTGATTGGCGGCCTGATCACCACCCTGGCGATGAACATCGCCGTGGATAACCACATCGAGAAAGAATTCCAGCTCACCCTCGCCAGTACCGAGCAGATGGTGGGCAGCGCCATGGGCATGCATGAAGCACTGGAGTACCTGCAGGTTTCCCAGCAGTTCTACGCCGACTTCCATAAGGGGCTGTACCTGTCCGAGCGCCACTTCGCTGGGCAGGTCCAGACTTTGGCAGGGCAAAGCAAACGACTGAAACGCCAGATCGAAAACCTTTAAGGCTAATAAAATGAACGACACCACTGTTGAGGTACCGCACGAGATCTTCGAACAGCCTCTCGAGGACGCAGATGTTCGAGTGATCGAAGCCTTGGTAAACCAGCATAAAGGCAATGCCGCCCTGACCCAGCAGTTGGCCCTCGATGCCTCGCGGGTCCTGGCGTCCAGTCAGGGGCGCTTGGCCAGGCAGACCGGCGCGGGTTTCTTCAAGCGCTTAGCCAACAAGGTCAGCGGCAAGACTAGCCAGGACCAGTTGCACAACCAGGTCGACATGCTGCAGATGCAGAAATTCGCCTGGCACTACCTCAAGCAGTTGCAGCAACAGAACTTGATCAACGCACAGAGCATCGCGGTTATCCGCAATAACCTGGGGACGATGAACGAATACATCATCGAGACCCGGGAATTCCTCTCGCTGGCGGTCGACAAAATCAACAGTCGCCTGGTGCAAGTCGAGAACCACGCCAGTTTCACCAACTGGTCGCTTCACATTGAAGCCAACAAGCGTCGCTTCAAGTCAATCCCGCACAACCTGCTGGTGTTGCACCTGACTTATGACTTCATGCGCAGCCATCGCGACGTGGTGCTGACCTCGCGGGACGTCAACCATCTGGTTGTCGCCCTCGACAAACTAGGGATCGACTGCGACGAGGATGTCCGCCTGCTGGACTTCATCATGGAACTGATCGAGGGCATCGAGCTTGCCGGGATCGAGCGCTTTCGCGAGATGATCGCGCTGGGTTTCGACGAACATGTGGTGGATTCGCACTTCATCCAGAAGAACATCTCGGGCATCGGTTTCAACGCGCTGTATTTCCTGTCCGACCAGTACGAGCGCATCGTCAGTCTCATCGATGATGAAGAAATCTGCCGCAGCGACGAGGATCGGGAGAACATTATCTCCAAGCTTTTCGGCGAGGAGTTCTCCGGGCTGTCGACCACCTACGGCATCCGTGACCTGATCGGCGAGGTGATCGGCGGCAGCGCCTTGGCCATCGATATCTACAAGGACGTTAACGGGCTCAACGTTATCGAGGACGACGACAAGCACGAGCACCAGGAGGGCGAGCCGCTGTCGCTGACCTCAGCGTTGCCGGAGATCAAGGTGCACAGCTTCTTCGACGCCACTCCCGACGAAGAAACCCGGCGCACCTACCTGCGCCTGTTTGCCTTGGCCATCGATGGCTCCGCAACGCTGAACAAGGCGGGCCTGGAGCTGCTCGAACACCTGGCGGAGAAGGCCGGTTGCGCGGGCATCGCCAGTGAGATCGGCCACATCGCCGACAGCCCGCGCAAGCTGCAGGACTACCTGCCAGTCATGCAGGCACTGCTCAACGAAGATGATCGCACCTACACTTGGCTGTTGGATGCCTTCTTCCTGCTGACCCTGTGCGGCCGGAAAATCGAGAACCCGCAGATGGCGCGGATTCTCGCAACCCTCAAGCCGTCGCAGTTCCGAGACAACTTCTCGCACATGCAGGCGCTGCTCCGGGAGACCGAGGAAAAACCGTTGCTCGACGCCGCTGCGAAACTGGCTGCGCAGACCCGTGGCTGGAAGAACATCGTTCGTTACCGTGCCCTGAGCTTCGAGCAGACCTACGAGGACATCGGCAAGAAGCTGCGCAATGCCAGTTGGGCTACAACGCCCCTGAGCTTTGACCTGCTTGAGGTCACCAGAAAGGCCTCGGATCATTCGTTCTACATGGAGTCGTTCGACGATGGTTTCTTCGCCAAGGTCGGATCGGCGGTCACCGCGTCTGCCTGCTCGGTGGGCCGCAGCCTGGCGCTGTCGAGCCTCAACACCGTGCGCAAGAAGGCCAGCGAGCTGATTTCAGAGCACAGCGGAGCCTTGAGTTCGGCCAACGTTATGATCCGGCGCATGAGCCTGCCGCCGATCGATTTTGACAGTGAGCTGGGCTACAGCGACTTCGACCTGGACAACTCGGCCTCGAACGACGACTGGCATGAGCAGTTCTGCCGTTACGAAAGGCAGGTCGACAACACGCTGAGTGCTTTTTCTGACGCATGTTCCGCGGCGGATCGCCAGATCGACCTGTTCAAGGCTGGTGAATTCGACAGATCCATTGTGGAGATCAAGGCGCAGGAACGCGCCGCGCGCGAGCTGGCACGGCAGCAGGAGCGGCTGGAAAAGTCGGCCGCCGTTGTCGAGATAGAGGGCCGCGCGCACCGCTTCAGCATCGAATGGCAAAACCTCGACAATCCACCTTGTGATCCGGAAAGCGTGCGCCAGATCAAGACCAACGGTAAAGTCTGGCTGCTGGTCGACGACGATGGCGTATTCCATCGCAGCGAAGACGGGTTGCACTGGCAGGTCGTGCGGCCAGATCCGGAGGAAGAGCTGCGCGGTAGAAAGCTGTCCGTCGTCGACGGGGTGTGGATCCTGATCGCGGGGTACGGCGAAAGCTTCCACTTCTCCCATGATGGCTTGACCTGGCAGCGCAGCCAAACGCCGAAGTTGCCGGACAGCTACGGCTATTCGGCGACCGAGGACGTCGTGCACTTCAACGGTCAATGGCTCTGGCGCTTCACCGAGCGAGCCGAATATTCTTATGTCGAGAAGGGCATCATCTTCGACTCCACGAGGGCGTCCACCTACTACAAGCCGCTGATCTACAGTGCCGAGCGCCTCGATGGCCCCTGGACCCGCTGGGATAGCACGCCGAACCTGCCCGAGGGCGTGGAGGCGAAGAGCATGCGCTCACTACCGGGCTTGCCGTGCCTGTTGCTGTTCTGCAGCTACGACTACTCGTATGTCCGGAACAGGAAGAAGAACGACGCCAAGGCGTTCGTCAATTACTACCTGCCGGGCAAGAGTGGGCGCACCTGCACCTGGGACAGCGACAAGGACTACTTTGACGATCCGCTGATCACTCGCATGAGCGGCAAGTTGATGTGCATCTGTTGGGACCAGTACCTCACTTCGGACAAGGGTTACGACTGGAAGCTCCAGTCGCAGGAATTGCGCGTCGACAGCGTCTTCCACCTGGAGCGCCTGAGTCTGTTCACCAGAGCCAACGACGCACAGCGCATCTACCTGAGCGAGGACGGCGAAGCGTTCAAGGAGTTCATGCTCGAAGAGGGGCGCTGGCGGTATCTGGCGGCGAAGGACCATGCCGTGTTGAGCATCTACGAGCCCAACGCCCATGAAACCTTCCTGCGCATCGGGCGCATCGTCTGCGAGCCGGTGGGGTGAAGGGGGAGGGGCGTCATCGATGCCCCGCCTCATGCATAGCTTCAAGGTTGGACTGATATTGCTGCGAACTTGACGTCGTGGGAGCGGGCATTACCTACGATGGCGCCCGCCTGGACAACCCCTTCGCCTGTGCTAGCCGATCGATTGCATTGATTCGACCTTGCCAAGGTGTTGGGTCATGGCTTACCAGCAGCATGGCGAGGCCAGCCTTGAGCGAGTCCTTCACGCTACAGAGATCTCCGGCTCCAATATAGGTTTGCGGTCGAATTCGACAACCGGTATGGAACACGGAGATTCTGGTGACTGGATTGAATTTCGCCGCCCCTAATAAAACCTGACCTTTCAGCCCTTTGGAGGGGCGAATGATTATCCATATACTAATTATCAGAAAAGTAGGCGTTTCCCTATGACTGTTACGGTTGACGCTCTTATACGTGTTGCGGATGGTGAAAAAAGAAGAGGAAGGATGTCGGGTGCCGCTTCGGAGTTAAATGTAAAAAACAGATTTTTTTGGGGAGTGAGTTCATTCGAACACCCAGTGCATCAGATGGTTCAGGATGCGCTAAGCAGGGTTCCATCTGGCACAAGGGCGCCTTGGCACGGATGGTGTGCGGAAGTGTCTTGCCTGAGCCAGTCATTTGACGACTCTGTCGATCCTGACGGCGGAGCTATTCGGACAATCAATATTGGAGGCTCGGGCAAGGGACACGGCAAACTCAAAAAACCTTGTACGTCGTGTGATGTCCTGCTTAAGGATCTAGGAGTCAACCATGCTTAGCGAAAAAAAAGTTGATTTATATTTTAAGGCTTTGTCGAAGGGTAAATCAGACATTGCCTCTCGAAACACGATGAAATTTATGTGCCGTGGATTCAAGTTGGTGCTAGGTCAGAGCAAAGTGGATATTTCGATCACTGTCAGCTCGGGGTCCGATAAAGCTTATAGATATTGGGTAGAGCAGGTTGGCCGTGCAGAAGAACTGAATTTCGCCAGGATAGCCTGCTGGAATTTTTTGGATAGGAAAGGGCGAGGTTTTCATATCGAAGACAAAGAGGATGCGATTGCCCGGGCGCTACTGTGTCTTTTGCATCCCACTGAGATTGTCGACAATGAATTCAGGCAACAGTCTTTTGAATGGTTCTTTCAGATGATAAACAAGTTGGATGACTTTCAACTCTTGTTTGACAATCTATTTAATGAAATGAAGAAAGAAGGATCGCTTCAAAATAATAGAGGTCGCGACGGTTTTACTCCTTGATGATAGGCCGACTCCCAACCAGCTTTCTTAAAGAACCATTGAAAATGAGTGAATTCTTTGAAGGTTCGGCTATTCGGCACATCAAATCAGTCTAGCGCCTTGTCACGCTGAAGCCGACGTTCACTGCGCTGATTGTTAAAACTCTTAGCTCAACGCCTTGGTACTGGATCACATTACCAACCTCTACGTTATCCATCTTGAGGCTCGCTTGCCCGGGACTGCCAAGGGTTAGGGTTGCGATGTAGCGAAAAGGTGAGGTAGCAAATGAAGTCGCCACCACCGAGATAAATAGATGTTCGTCGAGTGCCGAGAGTGTTTGGCCCGAAGGCACCGAAAGACTCATGCCGGCGGGGCTGGTTTTTTCTTGCAAAAGCTCCAGCGTGGCAGGGTCCACTGGGCAATTGGGCCTCGCGAGCGCCACGGTTCGCTGGGGATCCTCACTGCGCTGGAGATCCAGTTTGAGTTTGGTTATTTGCTCACGAGCACTCGTCAATTCCCTCTGACTGGCTTCCATCTGCCCTTTATAGAGGTCAGTCGCAGCCTGGTTAGTATCCTTGCCATCTGTCTTACCCGCTACATACACGGAAAAAAACCGCCGATAAGAATGGCGATGAGCACCGTCACGAACGTTAGTACGGCGGCGATTTTTTTGTAAATTTCTTTATGGGTCATGCTGTCACCCTAATCTCTATCAAATCGATAGTTAAACGTGCTGTAAAAGGGGAGACACTTCTATTTCAAGGTCTCACCCGTTAGAACTTGGACTTGTGTCACATAAAGCCAGGTTTGACCGCTTTAAAGCCTGGGGGAGAGACTGGTCTGCGCAAGCATGGAGTGCAGAATCTACAAAGAAGCGAAATCGAATTCTATGGAGTGCCGTTTACTCAACGCATAGGTTCGCAGCTCTGTGATCGGTGCGACGTGATCATTAGTTAGACCGTTCAAAGACTATCCGGATCGCCAAAGAACATCTGAATCCGCGACCGCAACCAACGCTCCCCAGGATCGTTATCCTGCGACCCACGCCACGCCATATGCAGTTCGAACGTACGCGTCGGCAGTGGCGGATCCTCCGCCCGCACGCCGCCAGCAGCCGTCAGCGCATCCGCGGTGTAGTCCGGCACCGTCGCGACGATGTCGGTACCGGCAAGCAACGTACTCAAGCCATTGAACTGCGGCACGGCCAGCACCACGTGGCGCTTGCGCCCGAGTTTCTCCAGCTCTTCATCAATAAAGCCACTGAGGTCACCGGCGAACGACACCAGTGCATGCGGACGCGCGCAGTAGTCATCCAGACTAAGCGGGCCGGGCACGGTGTCGGCACGCAGCAGTTTCGGCTGGCTGCGGCGCAGCACCTTGCGCTTGGCGTTGGCCGGCAGGTCGGTGGTGTAGCTGACGCCGATGGAGATTTCGCCGGAGGCCAGCAGGCCCGGCATCAATATGTAGTTGACTCGGCGCACGACGAGGACGATGCCCGGTGCTTCGGCGCGCAGGCGTTTGAGCAGCATCGGCAGCAGGGCGAATTCGACGTCGTCGGACAGGCCGATGCGAAATACCGAAGTGCTGGTGGCGGGGTCGAATTCCGCCGCGCGGCTGACAGCCGTTGAAATCGAGTCGAGCGCCGGGGAGAGCAGGGCGAAGATTTCCACCGCGCGGGCGGACGGTTCCATGCTGCGTCCGGTGCGCACGAACAACGGGTCATCGAACAGGCTGCGCAGGCGCGAGAGCGCCGCACTGATCGCCGGCTGGCCTAGAAACAGCTTCTCGGCGGCGCGGGTCACGCTGCGTTCGTGCATCAATGTTTCGAATACGATCAACAGGTTCAGGTCGACACGACGCAGGTCATTACGATTCATCTGGAGTCCTGGCAGAGTCATCAAGCTTGACGAGAGCGACCATATGAGAACAATGGCCGGCATGAATATTACGGGGAAAGGCTGGTACTCTGCACCGCTAAATTCAGCTTTACCGGGCCGGTGGCGGCATTTTTTCATCAATTTTGCCAATGCCGTTCATACTGCGGAATCAATGACAGGCATGTCGACTATTAATAGCCACTGATAGTCTTGGGTCAAAAGCCCAGATAGAGTTCAGGGCATTAGAGGTTACTTTGACGAGGTTTGCGATGTCCCGCACGATCCGTTTTCACAAGTTT
>Ga0157372_10004217_pt1 | contig 15380 bp, 14 predicted proteins | sample C55metaG_FD_115307 | JGI IMG/M metagenome (GOLD analysis project Ga0157372, IMG submission 115307) | Corn rhizosphere microbial communities from Kellogg Biological Station, Michigan, USA - C5-5 metaG | ecosystem: Host-associated > Plants > Roots > Rhizosphere > Soil | place: USA: Michigan... | reverse complement strand
TTACGTCGCATGCGCCTCCTCGCGATCCCATCCTTGTCCCTCACGGCGAGGGACAAGGACGAGGTATCCAACAGACCAGAAAGCAGAGCGGGAGGGTTACAGACCCTTCTTCGCGAGGAAGAGGATCAGGTCGCGAACGCGGTTCGAGTATCCCCACTCGTTGTCATACCAGCTGATCACCTTCACTGACTGGCCGACGACCTTCGTCAGCGGACCGTCGACGATCGAGGAGCGCGCGTCGCCCTTGAAGTCGCTGGAGACCAGTTCGTTGGTGTCGTATCCCAAAATGCCCTTGAGCTCGCCTTCCGAGGCAGCTTTGAGAGCGTTGTTCACGGCGTCCTTGCTGACCGGCTTTTCAGCGGTGAAGGTCAGGTCGACGACAGAGACGTTCGGCGTGGGGACGCGGATCGCGAACCCGTCGAGCTTGCCTTCCACCTCGGGGATGACCAGCTTAAGGGCCTTGGCGGCGCCGGTGGAGGTCGGGATCATCGAGAGAGCGGCAGCGCGGGCGCGACGCAGGTCTTTGTGCGGGAAGTCGAGGATGACCTGATCGTTGGTGTAGCTGTGGATCGTGGTCATGATGCCGGAGACGATGCCGAACTTCTCGACGAGCACTTTAACGACCGGCGCGAGGCAGTTCGTCGTGCAGGAGGCGTTCGAGACGATGTTGTGCTTCGCCGGGTCGTATTTGCCTTCGTTCACACCGAGGACCACGGTGATGTCCTCATTGGTCGCGGGGGCAGAGATGATGACCTTCTTCACCGGACCGCGCAGGTGCGCTTTGGCTTTGGTGCCATCGGTGAAGCGGCCGGTCGATTCGACGACAACCTGCGCGCCGACGGAATCCCAGGGTAGCAGGGCGGGATCTTTTTCCGCGAAAACCTTGATCTTCTTACCGTCGATGGAGATGAAGTCCTCGCCGGCTTTGATGTCGTTGGGAAGATTGCCAAGGATGGAATCGTACTTGAGCAGATGAGCAAGGGTTGCGGGGCTGGTGAGGTCATTGACAGCGACAAATTCGATTTCGGGGTTCCCGAGGGAGGCGCGGAGAACGTTGCGTCCGATGCGCCCGAACCCGTTAATTCCAACCTTGACGGCCATACTGTGTTGTCTCCTTCGAAATTGAACAGCTTGCGTCCCTGTAGCCTGTCGCGGTTCCGGATTCAGTGAGAGGTGTCAGTCGAAAACGCCCGGAACCACCCAATTTCCGATGCTAGCACTGTAGTCAAGGCAAAAAAAGTTGAAGATGCACAGAGACAGCATTTTTCTTTACTAACGTCACGTGAATGCAGGAGTTCAAAAACGGTGTTGAGTGTGGTACGCGGAGGGCTGGCGCGTTTGCGGAGGGGTGCTGACTGTGTTACACCCTGGATATGCGCGAATGGATGCGCGAACGCATGAGACGACGTTCGAAACGTGGGCCGAACACCTCGGAGTCTACCGGGAAGATCGGCCAGGAAATACCACAGAATCAGCCCGCGCCGCTGCAGCCCTCCTACCACGGAGGGGCGGCTCCGCAGGCGCCCGAGCCTGAGGCAGAGGCGGAGGGGTTTGCAGCGCCGGAACCCGAGGCGCAGGAAATCCCCGCAGATCCTGTGGGTACGCTGACTGCACCACAGGAAGCGCCGAGGCTGGCCATGGAAACGCAGCCGGAATCGCTGTCGACGCCGCCTCCGGAACAGGCGCCGGCTCCGGCCAAGACGGCACGGGGCTACGTGGTGCTGACCATTGGGCTGCCCGGGTCGGGCAAGACCACGTGGTTCAAGCGGCGCGGGGTGACTCCGCTGTCGAGCGATTTGCTGCGAACGATTCTCTTCGACGACATCACGGAACAGCGCTGGCAGGGGCTGGTGTTTTCGACGCTGCGGTCGCTCTTGCGGGCGCGGCTGATCGCGAAGATGCCGTGGAATTATGTGGATGCGACGAACCTGTCTCCGCATGAGCGGCGGCAGTGGATCAAAATGGCGAAGAGCTTCGGGTATGAGGTCCATGCGGTCTTCTTCGATGTGCCGCTGGAGGTTTGCCTCGAGCGAAACCAGCGTCGCGAGCGCACAGTCAGCGAGGACGTGATGCGGAAAATGGCGGAGCGGCTGCGTCCGCCGGATTTCAAGGAAGGGTTCTCGAAGATTACAGTGGTGCGGGTGAAGGGTGCACCATCATCGCCGCAGGCGGATACGAGTACTGCTGCGGAGTAACAGAAGAGCAGCGAGGCCCGGGAGGATGGTCCCCCCCGGGCCTTTGCTTTTTAGTCGGCCCGCAGCGCTTCGACGGCATTGACGCGCGCGGCGCGAGCGGCGGGGATCGTCGACGCGATGACAGCGGCCGCCATGATGACGAACGCGGCAGCGACGAGCGTGACGACGCTCGGCAGATGGACGTCCGCCGTGAAGCGCATGATCACGCGAGAGCAGATGAAGCCGATGAGGACTCCCGCGCCCACACCAATGCCGGCCATTGCAAATCCCTGGCGGAGCACGCTGGCGAGGATGTCTCGGGGCTGAGCGCCCATGGCGATCCGGATGCCGAATTCGCGAATGCGTCCGCTGACGGAGAAGGCGAGGACGCCAGCGACTCCAACGACAGAGATGAGCAGCGCGACGGCGGCGAATCCGCCGAAGACGATGGCGTTCAGTTTGTCGGGCGTAAGCACTTCGGCGCGGATGTCGCCGAGGGTGCTGGCCCGCTCGACGGGCTGATCGCCGTTCATCTCATGGATGGTGCGGGTGATGGCCGGGACGAGCACATACGGGTCGCCGTGGGCGCGAACGAAGAGGCGCCCCGACCAGCCTTCCTGATCGACGGGCTGATAGATGGTCATCGCCGGCGAGGGGATGATGTTCTCGTCGTCGACATCGGGCACCACGCCGACGATGCGGCGCGGCTCATAGCTGATGCCGATGAACTTCATAACTCCGTCGGTCCAGCGGAGTTCGCGGCCGATGGCTTCCTGGCCGGGGAAGAGCGTGTTGGCGAGGCTCTGGCTGATGATGACGACGCGCTCGGTTCCCTGGCGGTCTGTGTCGCGAAAGTCGCGGCCTTCGATCAGAGGCATACCCATCGTCGCGAAGAAATTGGGCGAGACGGAGCGGAATTTCGCGCGGGGATCGTCTTCGCCGTTCTTCTTCGTCGCGCCCTGAACGGCAAACTGGAAGCTGATGTTGAGCCCCTGTGAGTCGCGCCAGGGGACGCTGAATCCGGTGGCGACGCTTTCGACGCCGGGAATGGCGGCGACGCGCTGCTTGACGTCACGGTCAAAATTGCGGATCTGCTCGGGGGTGCGTCCGTAGGAGATGACGGGCAGGTTGATGGCGAGGACATGGGCGGAGTCGAAGGGCGGACGCGTCTTCTCCAGCGTGTAGAGGGTGCGCATCAGGACGCCGGCTCCGGCGAGGAGCAGGAACGAGGCGGCAATCTGCGTGACGGCAAAGATCCGCAGGCGGCGATTGCCGCCGCCGGTGATGCGAGTCCCGGCACTGGCGAGACCAAGGCCGCGGGTGACTTCCGCCGAGGGAAGGCGCGGGATGTAGGCGAGGAAGACCGCCGCAACCAGTGCGAGCGCGATGCCGAACCAGATCAGGCTGAAGTCGAGTTTGAGGCCGTCGGCGCGGACGGAGAAGCGCGCGGCGTATTTGCCGAGAATACTAACCATGGGTACGGCGAGCGCGATGGCGGCGAGGACTCCGCTGCCGCACATGACCAGGCTTTCAGCGAGCAGCGAACGGCGCAGCGCGCGGGTGCTGGCTCCGAGGGCGGTGCGGACGGCGAGTTCGGATTCGCGGCGCACCGTGCGGGCGAGCACGAGGTTCGCGACGTTGGAGCAGGCGATGATGAAGAGCAGCGCGGAGGCGGCAAAGAGCACCCAAAGGACGGTGTTTGCGCGAGCGTTGATCTGGTCGTGCATGCGCGTAACGTCGATGCGGTAGTGGTCTTCGGGGCGGTAGATCTCAGGATGCGACGCGGTCATGGCGGCGTAGACCGTGCGGAGTTCGGCGCGGGCCTGCTCGAGGGTCGCTCCGGGCGCGAGGCGGCCAAAGATCTCCGTCATGCGATGCTCGCGGCCCGTGACCATCGTCGCGGAGAGGTGATGCGGGCTGGTGACGACGTTGGCGATGATCTCGGTCGCGACGGGATAGGGGACGGAGGGCTCAAGGACGCCGACGATGGTCGCGGTACGCGGTCCGGCGAAGCTTTCAAGCCGCACCTGCTTGCCGAGGACGGTGGGGTCGGAGTGCAGCGACGCGGACCAGAATTTATAAGTGAGGACGATGGCACCGGCGGCGTTCGGGCCATCGTCGGAGGGGCCGAGCAGACGTCCGAGCACCGGGCGGAGGCCCATCACCTGGAAGTAGTTGCCATCGACAACGCCGGCGGGGATCTCGCGCGGCGTGCCGAGGCCGACAATGGTGAAGTTGATCTCGGAGAAGGTGCCGAGCTTCGTGATGGACTTCAGGTGCTTGCCGATGTCGTCGATCTCCGGGATGGAAAAGGTCGCGTTCTGCTCGTGAATGCCGGGCGCGCTCTGCCGGATGTAGAGAAGGCGGGCTTCGTCGCGATTGGCAAGCGGACGGAGCAGTACGGCGCGCACGACGCTGAAGATGGCGGCGTTGCCGCCGATGCCGAGGGCGAGTGTGAGGGCGACGGTGATCCAGAGCGCGCGAACGCGTGAGAGAGAGCGAATAGCAAGCTTCAGGTCGCGAAGGAACGACATACGGGCCTCCATTGGGGCCGGCAACTGAGGATCTGGCCTGGTCCTGGGGAGTTCCGCCATGATAGCTGGGTGAGCGGGACTCTTGACATGGATATGTTGATATCAACATAATGGTGAGAATGTCAAGCTCCCGGACTGTTCCCTTTGCGACGACTCTCAAGGTACGGGACACGTGCCTCTGCCTGCACATGCAGCGGGCGGCGCGCGCTCTGGCGCGCCGCTTCGATGAGGCGCTGCGGCCGGTGGGACTGACGAATGGGCAGTTCTCGCTGCTGATGTCGCTGAATCGGCCGGAGCCGCCGAGCATAGGCCCAATAGCGGCGCTGCTGGCCATGGATCGTACGACGCTGACGGCGGCCCTGAAGCCATTGGAGCGGCGGGGTCTGGTGCGGGTGAGTCCCGATCCGAATGACCGGCGGGGACGGTTGCTGCTGCTGACACCGCAGGGGCAGGCGTCGCTGGCGGCGGCAGCGCCGATCTGGGAGGCGACGCATGGGGAAGTGGAGGCCGGCGTGAGCGGCAATGTCGATCATCTGCGCCTGAACCTGCGGGCACTCTGCCACACGCCTGGAACGAGTTGCACCTAAAGCGAGTTATAGATGATGGCGACGAAGGTGTCGGGTTTGATGGAGCCTTTGGCCCACGCGGCGTCGAGATCGGCGGTGGGTTTGGCGGCAATGGCCTGCTGCACGCTGTTGCCCTCGGCCTTCAGCTTCTCGACACGATTGGCGACGTTGACCAGCATCTCGCGGTAGGCCTGCAGCTGGGTTTTGTTGCCGAGCGGGCCATGGCCGGGGACGATTTTGGTGCGGTCGTCGGCGAGCTCAATCACCTGATCCACGCCACGGATCATGCCGTTGATGCTGCCGCCGCTGGAGAGGTCGATCAGCGGATACATGCCGTTGAACCAGAGGTCGCCGGTGTGGATAACATTGCCGCGAACGAAGTGGATGAAGAGGTCGGAGTCGGTGTGGGCGCTGGGCGCGTGGACCAGGCTGGCCTGATCGTTGTTGATCCAGAGAGTATTGCTTTCGGGGAAGGTTTGTTGGGGGAGGCCGGCATCCGGCGCAGGCGGGAAATGGACATCGTAGACCTCCATGTACTGGGGCTGCGAGAGGCGGATGCGCGTGTTGTCGTGAGCGACGATGTAGGCGCCCTGAAGACGCAGCGCTGCGTTGCCGTCGGTATGGTCGAAGTGCCAGTGGGTGTTGACGAGCAGATGGAGCGGGTGCGGGCCGAGTTTTGCGAGCGCGTCGAGCAGTTGAGGCGTGCCGGTGGAGATCTGCGAATCAATGACGAGCTTGCCGTCAGGTCCGGTCTGGCAGACGACATTGCCGCCGACGCCCTGGAGGAGAAAGATCGTGTCGGTCAGCTTCGTGGTTTTGATCGTCTCGGTGGCGGCCACTTTGCGGAGCTGATCGGGCAGCGTCGGATTGGGCTGCACCGCCGGATTCGGTGAGGCCTGGTTTGCCGAGGCGGGCGCCGGAACCTGCTGCGCCACGAGACCCGTACGCGTCAGCAGGGCTGCTGCGGATACCAAGCCGGACTGCAGAAGGAACTCGCGGCGCGTTTTCATCAGCCTTGTTGGACGCTCAGAGGAGCCCTGGCGGCAGGTTCAGGCCTCCCATCATGCCCTGCACCGTCGATTTGAGCACGTCGTCGACGCGACGGCCGGCCTCGTTCATGGCGGCGGCAATCAGATCCTCGAGCATCTCGACGTCAGGCGTGGGGCCGCTGAGGCTGGCGACGGCGGAAGGATCGATGGTCACCTTGAGGACTTCCTTTCTGCCGTTCATGCGCACAGAGATGGCGCCGCCTCCGGAAGAGGCTTCGACAACCGTGGCGGCCAGCTTCTGCTGCACCTGTTCCTGCATCTGCTTCGCCTGGCCAAGCATTTCCTGAAGCTTGAACGGATTCACTTTGTGTCCTTCCCTGAAGTGTTGTCCCGCAGGTCGAGGACGCTGCGGATGTCCGCTTTGAAGAGTTCCTGGGTTTTGCGGACCAGCGGGTTATCGAGCGCGGCAGATTGCGCGCTGCCTGCAATGGGAGCGGGCGAGCGGGCGGGCGCTGCGGCGGAGGCTCCGCTCTCGCTGGGCACGAACGTGATCTTCTGCGTGGCGCCGACGGCGCGCATGGCTTTGCGGCAGATAGCTTCGGCGTCGGCGTTGATGGTGAGCGCCAGCATGGTTTTGCGCATCGGCAGCTCGACCTGAATGGCGCTTCCCTGCACTGTCCAGTTGCCGGAGAGCAGCTGCGCGGCAGCAGTGTTGTGGCCCTCCCGATCGAGCGCGGCGCAGATGGCGTCGCGGATGCTCTCGAGCGAAGGTGCGGCAGAGGCAGCGAGCGCGAGCGTGCCGTCGGTAGGTTCCGCTGACTCGGCGATGCCGACGGATGCCGCGGGTTTGGGCTCAGCGGCGAACCGGGCCACGCTCTCCAGCGGGGACAGGGCACGCGGCGTTGTCGGGGATGGCGGCGTGGTGGGCGCCGCAGACCGGGGGCTCGGTGTCGCTGCTGCGGGCGCGGTGCCGCTTTCGCTGACGGATTTCCGCTCACGGTCGGATTCAAACGGCGATGGACGGGGTGGCGCTGCGGATCGCGCAGGAGCTGCTGCCACACGCGCAGGCGCTGCGGCGATGCCGCGGCCTGGCGTTCCCATTCCTGCGGAGGATGTACCGGAACCGCTGGTGCCGGGGATCTGGCTGAGGATTTCCTCGACGGGAAGCAGCCGCTGCAGGTGAACGAGCTTCACCAGCCCGAGTTCGAGGTGGAAGCGCTGCTCCTGGCGGTAGTTCAGATCATCGAAGGTGCGGAGCATGACCTGGAGGAAGCGCGTCAGGTCCTCTTCGGAGAAGAGCATCGCGGAGCGCGCGGCACGGGCGCGCTCGTCTGCGGAGATCTGCAACAGGTCGGAGTTTTCGCCGCCAATGCGGGACATCAGCGTGTTGCGCAGATAGCGGACGAACTGGCGGGCGATGGCGGCGGGGCTGTTGCCGGCGTTCAGCAGCATGTTCACCTGCTCAATGACGGCGGCGGTCTGACCGGCGCTGATGGCTTCAAGGAGGTGCTCGAAGACCGTGTTCGGGACCGAGCCCATCAACTCGCGGATGGCGTCGGCGGCAAGGTGCGGCCGGCCGCTAACGAGCGGAGCGGACGCGATCGCCTGATCCATGATGGAAAGCGCGTCGCGCATGGAGCCGTCGCCCGCTTCGGCGAGCAGATTCAGCGCCGCGTCTTCGGCGTCGATCTCCTCCTGTGTGGCAATGGAGCGGAGTTGAGCAAGAATGTCGTCGAACTTGACGGCATGAAAGCTGAAATGCTGGCACCGCGAGCGGATGGTCTGCGGGATGTCCTCGGGCTGCGTAGTCGCCATCATGAAGACCACGTGTTCCGGCGGCTCTTCGAGCGTCTTGAGCAGCGCGTTGAAGGCGGCGTCGGTGATCTGGTGGGCTTCGTCGAGGATCCAGATTTTGTATTTGTCGCGGGCGGGGCGATAACGCGCGGCTTCGCGAAGCTCGCGAACCTCATCGATACCGCGGTTGGTGGCGGCGTCGATTTCGAGGACGTCGACGGCGTTGCCGGCGCGAATCTCGGTGCAGGAATCGCAAACGCCGCAGGGCTCCTGCGTCGGGCGCTCGGGCGAGCCGACGGCATTCCGGCAGTTCAGCGCCTGGGCGAGAATGCGGGCAATGGTGGTCTTGCCGATCCCCCGGTGTCCGGAAAAGATGTAGCCGTGGGCGATGCGGCCCTGGGAGAGCGCGTTGAGGAGCGTGCGCGTAACGTGTTCCTGCCCGGCGACGTCAGAAAAGCGTTGGGGACGGTATTTACGGGCAAGGACCTGGTAAGCCATCGAAGGTTGATTGTATCGCGCAGCGCAGGAGCAAGACTTCCACCGAAAAGGGAAACGCCCCACTCGTCTGCTCCGTAATCGAGAGCAGCCAGAATGGGGCGTCCGTAAGCAGTTTCTTTACTGCGGTTGCTGCGAGACGCGGACTTCCGCGCCTTCGTCCATCGACAGCGGCAGCTGCTGCTGCTCGCGTCCGAAGCCCTCGTAGGCGCGGATGATGCGCTGCACGAGGTGGTGGCGAACGACGTCGCCATCTTCAAAGTGGACGAAATGAATGCCGTCGACGCCGTCGAGAACATTCATGGCTTCCACCAGGCCCGACTTGCGCGGGTTGGGCAGATCGATCTGGGTGATGTCGCCGGTGATCACGGCCTTGGCGTTATTTCCAAGCCGCGTAAGGAACATCTTCATCTGCTCGCTGGTGGTGTTCTGCGCCTCGTCCATGATGATGAACGAGTCATTGAGCGTGCGGCCGCGCATGAAGGCGAGCGGAGCGATCTCAATGACGTTGCGCTCAAGCATCTTGTCGACGCGCTCGGGCTCGATGAGATCGTAGAGTGCGTCGTAAAGCGGACGGAGATAAGGATCGACCTTCTCCTGCAGCGTGCCGGGCAGGAATCCGAGGCGCTCGCCGGCTTCTACGGCCGGACGGACGAGCACGATACGGCTGACCTTCTTCGCGAGCAGCGCCGAGGCAGCCATGGCGACGGCAAGGTACGTCTTACCGGTGCCGGCCGGGCCGATGCCGAAGACCATATCGTTCTGCTCGATCGACTCGACGTAGCGGCGCTGGTTCAGCGAACGTGGCTGCACCATGCGCTTGATGCCGGCGGAACGCTGCTTGCCGCTTTCGGCGAGGCTGCGCAGCGAGACGGACGGATCCGCTGTGACGAGGCGGAGCATGCCGTTCAGCTCGCCATTCTGCAGCAGGATTCCCTGGCGGCGGAGCGCTTCGTAGTCCTGGAAAATGCGCTCCACGCGCGCGATGGCCTCCTCGGAGCCTTCCACCAGCACCGCATCGGACTGCAGGTCGATGTGGGCGTGGAGTGCGTCCTCCATCAGTCTCAGATTTTCGTCGCGGGTCCCAAAGAGGGGCTCAAGATTGGGCGTGATCTCGAGATGTTTTCTCATCAGGTGAGGGCAATGCCTCCGGTCGTAGCCTTGCCATGGCCACGCGGCTGGAAATAGTTTGTGGAGCGGGTCGGCACCGCAGCAACAGTGGAAGCCCCACGCTGACTTGGATGCCTCAGAGGGGCCCTGCGATTCGAGTTGGCTGTCGGCGCCAAAAGGATTCGAGTTGCCTGCAGAGTAGCCCGGGTTTATCGGCGAGTCAATGGGATTTCGAACGAAATTCCTGGGAATTGAGCCGGACTGGTACTGCCTGGTGCCAGTCCGGCTCTATGGAGGGCTCGGTTTCGGCGAGCTAGCGGGCCGTGGCGGCCAGTTCCGGCTTCGCCGCCACGTATTTGTCCAGCACCGGAAGGAATTTGCCCAGCCACTGCGGGTGTGCAGGCCATGCGGGGGCGGTGACGAGGTTGCCATCGACTACGGCCTCGGTCATTTCGCAGGAGGCAAACGTTCCGCCGGCGAGTTCCACCTCTGGGGAGCAGGCGGGATAGCAGCTGACCTTCTTCCCTTTCACCACTCCGGCTGCGGAGAGGATCTGCGCGGCGTGACAGATGGCGGCAATGGGCTTGTTTTCGCGGGCGAAGTGGCGGACCAGGTCGAGCACCTTTGGATCGAGGCGCAGGTACTCGGGCGCTCGGCCGCCGGGCAGAACGAGGCCGTCGTACTCTTCGGGACGGATTTCGGCGAAGGTGGCGTTCAGGGTGAAGTTGTGTCCTCGCTTTTCGGTGTAGGTCTGGTCGCCTTCAAAGTCGTGGATCGCGGTGCGGACGGACTGGCCGGCTTTCTTGCCGGGGCAAACAGCGTCGACGGTGTGTCCGACCATCTGCAGCGCCTGGAACGGCACCATCGTCTCGTAGTCTTCGGCAAAATCGCCGACGATCATCAGCAGCCTGGCTTGGTTCATCTGCTTTCCTCCTTCCTGTCAGACGCGGCGCGGGGCCGGTCTGCTCCAAGGATGATAGACCTGCCCAATGCATGGCGGGTTTCTATAATCGAACTGCAACTCATCTGAAATGGAACGCGGGGAATCGTTGGGACTCTTCCGAAAAAAGCTTAAGCAGGAACACAAGGTGATGCTGCAGGCGGAGCGGGCGAAGGGCGCTCTGCTGCCTGAATACCACCGTGCCACTCCGGAATGTCCGCACCCGGAACGCTGGCATATGTACGACTCGATGACCGCCGAGGCCGAGGTACTGGAGTTTTTGCGCTCGCTGGTGACCACGATGAAGCCGAGTCTGGTCGTTGAGACGGGGTCGTTCCTGGGCGTAAGCACGGTATGGATGGCCGAGGGGCTGCGTCAGAATGGATTTGGGCGCATCGTGAGCTGCGAGTTCGATCCGGTGGTGTTTGCGAAGGCGCAGGAGAAGATTGCCGGGTCGGGACTGGCGGAGTGGATTGACCTGCGCAACGGGTCGAGTCTGGAGCTGGAAGTGCCCGGGCAGATCGACCTCTTCTTCAGCGACAGCGATCTCGATATTCGCGAGCAGGAGGTGCGCCGGTTTCTGCCCCAGATCAGTCCCTATGGGCTGATCCTGATGCACGACGCCAGCTCGCATCCGGGCACCGTGCGGGAGGCCGCGAAGAAACTGGAGGCGGAGGGGCTGATCTCGGTGGTGCTTCTGCCCACACCGCGAGGTCTGGCAGTGGCGCAGAAGCGGGCGGGGCGGAAGTAGCGGATTCGTCGGCCGCGCTTATTAATTCAGATTGGGAATAAGAAATCTGCCGGTCTCGTCAGCACTCTTCTTCAGCGCCTTCCATACGTTCTGGGACGTTTTGCTGAGGGCGCTTCCTGTCCTGCTGGAGGTGACGCCCAGGGCACTCCCTGTATCGTCACCGCTGACAACCACGGCGGTGTCGGTCGCCCGCGCTCCCGCGGCCGCGCCTCCAATGCCGGCATTGAGTCCGAGGATGGCAGCTTGCGCGGGGCGCTTCGACGGGTTGGCCCAGACCACATCCGTCTGCGGCGACTTGTTCACGAGGGCGAGCCTGGCCTGGGGGAAATCAGACCTGCGCATCTTCTCCTGCAATGGCCAGTCGGATGAGCGAAGCCAGGCGATGCTGTTCATGGGAGCGTCGGTCTCGCCGAGATTCACGATCGCACGAACGTTCAAAAGTTCCATCTGATCGCAGCGATCGCCGCCGCAGCCATGCGTGCAGAGATCTTTCGAGAGAAAAGAAGCATGCTTGCCGCGCGAAATCCATACCGTCGGCCCGTGTTTATCGGCCCGGATGGTCTCAGCCAGGGCCAGATGGCTCGCATCGCAGATGGTATCTTCATGCGCTGAGGCGTACCAGTACAAAGCGACTGCCGCAGTCGCGTCCCTGCCAAGCTGGATAAGAGCCGAAACGTGCTCTGTGTCCAGAGCGTGTCCGAGTTCGCCGCAGTCTTGCTTCCACAAGTGGTAGTAGTGCAGTTCGACTTCTCCCGGATGATGTTTGCGGGGAAAAGCCTGGCCGTAAATCGTGCCGTCGTCTGCAATCACGGTCGGCGTGGTGAGCGCCGGAGCGAATTGAGCGGGCGCAATCGAGCAATCGGTACGGCTCACCATGAAATCCGGAGCGAACATGGCGAGCAGCTTAGCTTCAACTGCGTCGCTCAGTCCGTCTCCGTCGCTATCCACGACAGGATTGGTTGCATGGTTCGGCTGGGAATGCAAGTAAGAGCACGAATGCAGGCTCGCGAGGAAGAAGAACGCAATTAGCGACCGCCTCATGCGTATCTCCTCCATCTCAACCGTGTCATCGGTCCGCGAACGGATTTATCCATTTGAGTCGCGAGACTGCAGAACTCGCCTATTCGTAGGCAAGCGCGTCGATGGGGTCTTTGCTGGCAGCCTTCCAGGCGGGATAAAGCGCGCCGAGGACCGAGCCGACCAGGGCGATCGCGGCGCCTTCCGCCCGCAGGTTGTTATCCACCAGGAACGGAATCGTCGGGAACTTTGCGCCCACAGCGACCCGGAGCACTTCGGTCAGGCCGATGCCGACGACGATCCCAACGATCGCCACGAGCACCGCCTCGCGCAGTACCAAATTCATGATGTAGAGCTTCGAGGCGCCGAGCGACTTCAGAATGCCGATCTCGCGGGTACGCTCCATGACCGCTGTGTACATCGACTGAAAGATCACCAGGAATCCGACAATGACGGCGATGAAGATGACAACGCGCAATGCAATGTTGAAACCGGGCAGGTGCTCGGGCGTCATGAGAGACATCCAGTCGGAGAGGGTCTGAACCTTGTACGTGCTGAGAGTTTGGGTGTTCTGAATCTCGTCGATGATGGCCTGCTGGTTCTTGGGATCGTCGCTGCGCAGGTAAAAGATGGTGGCGTTGCCAGGTGAGCCCATCAGAGCGCTGACCGTCGCGATCGGAGCGAAGACGCGACTTCCCTTGCCATGCTCGACAATGCCCGTGACCTGGAAGTCATGGTTCATGATCTTGAGCGTGGAGCCGACCTGGGTGTGATTGGCGCGGGCATAGAGGTCGTCGACGATTGCCGAGTACGGTCCGGTGAAGGGACCGCCGGATACGAAATTGAAGGGGCGGAGGCCGTTGTAGCTTTCATAGTCGATCCCGTAGATCGACTGCACGGATTTCGTGACGTTGAGCTGAATGGCTACGGGGGAGGCGATTGCCACATGCGGCATCTTGGCGAGCACGGTCGCGACCTTCGCCGGAACAGGCGCCCCACCGACTGCGCTGATGAAGCTGGCCCCAGGCGGCTGAACGATGATGTCCGCACCGATGCCGCTGGTCTGCTGGGCGGCTCCTTTGACCATGCCGACCATGATCGCAACGATGGACAGGATCATGATGACTTCAATGGCGACGGCGAGCACGCTGATGGTCGAGCGCACGGGACGGTAGAGAATGTTGCCGACGACAAGCTTGTTCATCTGTTTGTTTGGATGGAACGCGCAGCGTTTTCAGGGTAGCAAAGCCAGGACGGTGGCGGCGGCAGGGCAAGCCTCCAGGCCGGGCTGCACCCGCTGAGGTGCAAAGCGGCACGCAAAGGGGATACAGGGTGGTATTGACTGCCGAGTTATTGACTCGCCAACGGGACGGTTACCTTAGTGACCGCGTAGGTCTGTGGAAAATAAGGCACTTAATTCATTTTTCCTTTGACGTCCGGAGGTTACCCGGAGTACGTTTTTCCTGAACCTCAATCCCCCATCCGAAAGGAGGCCGTGATTTTGGGTCATTTCGGCGAGGATCTGCGCAAGGAACGGGTCTCCCGGGGAATTGACCTGGAGACCATCAGCGGTACCACCAAAATTGTCACCCGGTATTTGGCAGCGCTGGAAAACGATCAGTTTCAGATATTGCCGGGGGGCATTCTAGCCAAGGGCATCGTGCGCGGCTACGTTCGGGCAGTCGGTCTGGACGAGCCAACCTGGGTCGAGCGTTTTCTGGAGGCAAGCCAGCCATCACAAGGGGCTGCCCAACCGGACAACGGATGGATTGAATTTGCCACCAACGTCAAGATGTCGCGTCCGAAGAAAGAAGCTGGATCGGGCATGCCGCTGCGCTGGATGGGTTTTTGCTTTCTTTTGGTGTTGCTGGTCGGGGTAGGTTGGTTTGTGTACAGCTACGTGAGCGGGCGTCCGGTGACCGGACAGATCGCTCCGCATGCGGTGACCACCGCCGCCATCACCTCTCCGGTGAACGGCACCTCCGATCAGTAGTCATTACCTCTGTGACCTGTTGCGGGTCCCGTTTCCTTCCTTAACCTGCAACTATGCTCTCCCGGACAATATGGGTTTGTGCTGTTCTGGCCCTCGCTGCGCCCCAGGCGTGCTGGTGTGCGGCAAAGGTGCACACGGTAGCGCTAGGCAGCGTGCGCCATGAGCCATACTCGGCGGCGGGCGATCCGGCCGGGGCGCAAAAAGAAGAGAAACTCCTGAACGTGCGGCCGCTCGTGGTGGACGGCAAAGTCAGGGAGTGGACCACCGGCGATGTGCACGAGGTCACGGAGCGCAGCTTTGCGGTGCGCCGCGCAGTACGACTGAACGATTCCCTGCCCGGCGATCGCGGGGCCAAATGGGTCTGGCAACGCGGGCCCTGGGTGCTGGTGGATCGCGGGAGCGGAAAGGTAACGGCTCTGCACCTGCCGGATTTCGATCCGGCCGTCTCAACGGTGATTTGGTTCCGCGATTACGCAGCCTACTGCGGCGTGAATGCGAGCGGCAAGCATCTCTACGCTGTCGTTGCCCAGGTGGCGGCGCGGCGTCCGCTCATGGCGAAGAAGCTGCAGGCTTGGGATGCGGCAAATCATGAATCGCCCGTCTGCGCTCCAGCGGTTTGGCAGCGGGACCCGCTGAAGGTCACGTTCCAGGCAAGCGGCGCGGATCCGGTGAGCTTCGATCTGGTGGGCACCTCAGCCGTTCTGGTTGAGGATGGCGATAACGAGAACGAATAGTCAGCTTTGATTGCCGCTGCCAGGCAGCGTGCCGTGTGCCGCCGCTTCCTGGCTTACGATGGAGGGATGGACCCTCTCGACGAACTGCTGCATCAGGCGGAGCTTGCGCATGGGCATCTGTGCGCCGGTCAGGTGCTGGGCGTGCGCATGGCGATGCTCGGTTGCCGGCGGCTTGGCATTGAAGAGCCGCGCGGGCGCGACCGCAAGCGGCTGGTGACCTTCATTGAAATCGACCGCTGTGCGACGGACGCGATTGGCGTGGTAACCGGATGCCGGCTCGGCA
>Ga0157372_10004216_pt1 | contig 15384 bp, 12 predicted proteins | sample C55metaG_FD_115307 | JGI IMG/M metagenome (GOLD analysis project Ga0157372, IMG submission 115307) | Corn rhizosphere microbial communities from Kellogg Biological Station, Michigan, USA - C5-5 metaG | ecosystem: Host-associated > Plants > Roots > Rhizosphere > Soil | place: USA: Michigan... | reverse complement strand
TAGCATCCGATTGAGTGTCATGGCTCTAACTCCTTTGTGTATTGCTGTTTCAAATGAAAACAAATACTGGCACAGCCACAACGTACGAACACAACAGTGGGTTGGATGCTCACCATTGCTCAAGCGGGCCTCTTTGAGGAAAGGGAGGTCGTGCGTTCAGCGCAGCAGGTCTTCCAAGGTAGTGCTCAGGCTGGTTTTGTCGTCTCGGTACTTCACGATGACGGCGGCGTAGAGGCTAAGGCCCCACTCCCGCCCTTTACCCCTGGTTACCGCCCGGGAACCAGGCACAACCACCGCGTTTTCAGGGATGATGAGCGGAGCTTCTTCAGTTGCGCGCAGAACCTCGCCGTTCACCAGGTTGAATACTGGTGTGCCGCGCGTGAGGATGGTACCCGATGCCAGCACGGCGCCTTTTCGGACAATTGTGCCCTCGTAAACGCCGCAGTTACCGCCCACTAGCACGTCATCTTCGATGACCACCGGTCCGGCGTTTACCGGCTCCAACACACCGCCGATCTGGGCTGCCGCGCTCAAGTGGACGCGCTTGCCGATCTGTGCGCAGGAGCCGACCAGCGCATGCGAATCGACCATGGTGCCCTCGTCCACATAAGCGCCGGTGTTGATGTACATGGGAGGCATGCAAACCACGCCCTTGGCAACATAGGCGCCGGCTCGGATGGACGAGCCGCCGGGAACGACGCGAATCCCATCGAAAGGCTCGAATTGCTGAACCGGATAGGTGTGCTTGTCCACGAAAGACAGTCCGCCGGAGGGTAGCGAGTGCAGGGCTCCGAGGCGGAAACCGAGCAGAATCCCCTGTTTGACCCAGGCATTCACGCGCCAGCCAGTGGGCGCGTCAGGGTCTGGAGATGCGGACCGGATTTCGCCGTTTTCGAGGGCGGTGCGCAGGGTGAGAAAGGCCGACATGGCGGCCGGATCGTTCACCGCGGCGGGACCGGCAGCAAAGTGAGTTTCGATTGTCTGTTGCAGTTCGCTGATAGACATAACGTAGTTGTATTTCGAGTCTATCAATTGGGGATCCCGATACCGCCATCCAGAGGTTTTTCGGCGCGAACAGGCCTGACACAAAGGGTCAGATTCATATGCGATACTCGGGATGAGATGTATAAACGTATCGTTCTGAAGCTTTCAGGTGAGGCGCTGGCGGGCGAGCGCAAGTTAGGTCTCGACCCGGAAAAAGTGTCGGAGATTACCGCGGAACTGGCTGATATTCACGCCCTCGGCGTCGAAATCGGACTGGTAGTGGGCGGAGGCAATATCTTCCGGGGAATTGAAGGGCAGGCGCGCGAGATGGATCGCGTGAGTGCCGACAGTATGGGCATGCTGGCCACCGTTATCAACGCAATTGCTCTGCAGGACGCTCTGGAAAAACGTGGCGTGCAGTGCCGCGTTATGAGCGCCGTCTTCATGAACCAGCTGGCTGAGCCGTACATTCGCCGCCGCGCTGTGCGTCACCTTGAAAAGGGCCGCGTTGTCATCTTTGCCGCCGGTATTGGCAACCCCTTCTTTTCGACCGACACCGCCGCAAGCCTTCGTGCCATGGAAATCAAGGCGGACGTGCTGTTGAAGGGCACCAAGGTTGAGGGCGTCTACAACGCCGATCCCGTACTGGTGAAAGACGCTGTGAAGTACGATGAAATTACCTACATGGAAATCCTTCGCCAGGGATTGAAAGTGATGGATCTGACGGCCGTGAGTCTGTGCAAAGACAACAATCTTCCAATGGTGATCTTCAACATGAACCGGCCTGGAAATATTCGGCGCGTGGTGCTGGCTGAGAAAGTCGGCACGATGGTTACGGCCTAAGTACAGGTTCAAGCTCTAAGTGAATCCCATCCAGACGGACCGGTGCCCTGCAAAGTGATCCAACCTTTGGCAACACCCGGCCCGGAGACGTCGATACAGCAAGTGGAAACCCGCAAGCCAGCGCCGTTGCATGCTTTGACAGGACTCCGCTGTTTCGCGGCCCTCAATATCGTTTTCTTCCATTTTTCTAATCCAAAGTGGTTTGGGTTCCTGGCTCCCGTAGTCAACGCCGGGTTTATTTCGGTCAGCTACTTCATCTTGCTGTCGGGATTCGTCCTCGCATACAACTATGCCGAGCGCGCGCGCAACGGCCAGCTTGACCGAACGCGATTTTGGGAAGCGCGCTTCACCCGCATCTACCCTATCTACTTTTTGAGCCTGATTCTGAGTCTAGGCGAGATGAAGGGGGAGTACGCGAGCCACACGCACCATATGTTTTGGACCGGGATGGTGCTTACCCCGCTATTGCTGCAAGGCTGGATTCCGGCCATCTCAACGTTCTTGAATACGCCGGCCTGGACCATGTCGGCGGAGGCGTTTTACTACCTAATTTTTCCGTGGCTGGCCAAATGGAAAAAGCCAGTACGCATGGCTCCGCATTTGTGGAAGATGTCCGCAGTGTGGGTGGTGGGGCTTATTCCTGGCGCGCTATACATGTATTTCCATCCGGATGGCATTACATGGCCGGATCGCTGGAGCTATGGGCCGTGGCTCTGGGCTGTTAAATACACTCCGTACGCTCATCTGGCGAGTTTTGTTTTCGGCGTTATGCTGGCCAGCCTTGACCAGATGATCGAGCGCTCGAATCCGATCAGATTGTGGCTGGGGCTATTTGGCTTCGGCGCCATCTACGGGGTTCTCAGTCTAGGGTCGCTGGTGCCATACGCTGTTATCCACGACGGATTATTGATGCCACTGTTCGGGTGCATCATCCTGGGCTTGGCAGGCAAAAACCCGCTTGCTTCACTGCTCAGCGTGCGACCGCTGGTGTTTGTGGGCGAGGCAAGCTACTGCCTGTACCTGTTGCACTTTAATTTGTGGCATATTGTGCACGAGTCCGGGGTACTAAAACGGCTGGGCGTTGCGCAGTTCGATCCGTGGCTGAGCTATGTGCTGATGGTTGCGATGGCGGTGATGGCCCTTTACTTCATTGAGAAGCCCGCACAGCGTATCCTGCGCGGATGGATGCATGTCTGGCGGGATTAGTTACAACAGCTTTCTGTATTCAGCTTTCAGTGTGTTCGTGGCGTCCTTGCACTAGTCCAGTGCCACCCTGCTCACGATATTGCTGCCGCTCCATCGCGCGCAGCAAAAAGCCCAGCCAGTGCGGCTGGGCTTTTTCCCCGTTACGTGTTGCCTGTTCTCTGATCTCTGTTCCTTAGGGCGTTACCGTCTGCAGCGAGTGGTTGCCGTGGGGAACAATAGCGAGTGCGGTCGGGTTTGCTCCCGAAGGATAAGGAGTCGCCTGTGTCTGCGTGACCGCGCCGTTTGAAGGATCGTATCGGAAACCTGAGACCGAGTTTCCAAGATAGTTCGCGGTATAGATGAAACGGCCAATCGCCGGCTCAAGCGCGATGGCCGCGGGCGCTGTGTCAGTGTTGAAGACCGATACGCTGCTGGTGCTCACAATCGCCGACGGTGTTCCGGTTGGCAGCGAGATGGTGTAGCCGCCGATGCTGGAATCGAGCGAGTTGGCGTTGTAAATGAATTTTCCGCGCGGATCAATTGCGATGGCACTGGGCTGGTTTCCGGTTCGGAACGGGCCGTTCACCAGGAAGTTGAGTGAACCACTGTTTTGGATGGAATAGCCGATCAACTGGTTCGAAGCAAAATCGGTGACATAGATGAAGCGGCTGACCGGATCGGCAGTGATGCCGCTCGGCTTGACGCCCGCCTGGTAAGGACTGTTTGCGGCGGGTGTGAGTGCGCCATTGGAGCCGACGATGAAACCGAAGACCCAGCCCGGGTTGGCAGTGCTGGTGGGTGTGCCTCCCGGATTGTAGGCCGATGAATCGTATGCGGAAACATAAACGGCATTATTGGCCGGAGCAACCGTCGTATTGTTGTTGTTCGGGATCAGGGCTACTCCGGTGGGCACCAGGCTGTCACTTGCGAATCCGGGAACAGAAAGCGATTGCTGTGAAGCGACTGCGCCGATGGCGCCGGAACTGGAAAGCGGATACTCCGCCAAAGTTGCCGACGAGGAGCCGTAAACCACGTAAAGGAAATTGCTGGCGGCGCTTACCGCCAAGGCCACCGGAGTTTCGGGCAGGGTGATCGAATCTACTTTAGTCAGTACACCGGAATCGGCAATGCTGAAATGAACGACGTTCTTGCTGGCAGCGTTGGCGACATAGAGCTGGTAGTAGTTGCCGCTTACCGCCAACGCGACTGGCTTGACTCCACCCGACGGAACGGCGGCGGCAACGATACGTAATGCGCCGGAGTGCGCGTCGACTGCATAGGTTTCAATCTGTCCCGCGCTCCCTGCGGAGTTCCCCGCTGAGTCAGCCACGAATACGTAATCGATGGAAACGAGCTGACACGCCGTCAATCCCGTGGCCACCAGGAGGCCGATCGTAGAGACCAGAAAGAGCTGGCTCAATTTGCTGAACTTCATGCGCTTCCTTCGTTGTGGGCCGTCTGTTTGCAGCCCCTGAAAACTCGTTTTGGTTGCCCCGTAAGGGTATTGTAAAAGCCCGCTACGGAGTATTGCTATCGGCTCTGCCAATGCTTCAGCTGAGCACTAAATGACTACTGAATCCCACCACCTGTGCCGTTGTGCGGAATTGCTGCGACGGCGGTTGGCTGGTTGTTGCTCGGGTAGGGAGTGCCCTGTGAGAGGAGCAGCGTCCCGTCGCCATTTTGCAACTGAAACCCGGAAACATTGTTGCCAAGAAAATTGGCGGTGAAGACATACCGCTGCGTCGACGGATCGACGCCGATTGCTACCGGCTGCAAGCCGACGCTGTAAGTGCCAAGGCGCGTGAGCACTCCGCTGCTCCTTGAGTACACAGTGACGGACGAGTCAGTGGAGTTCGCGACAAAAGCGTAACTGTATGCCTGATCGACTGCGATGGCAGAAGGCGCTGTACCAGCAGGGTACGGGCTGCCGCTCAATGGGGTAAGTGCCCCTGCTGTGACCGAGAAGCCAAGAACCTGGTTGCGTCCGTAATCGGTGGCGTACAAGTAAGTGCCGCTAGCGTCGCTCGCGAGTGCAGAGGGCTGTGCGCCCGCTGCAAATGGAGACCCGGCAACCGGGGTGAGCACTCCGCCAGCCCCCACCGAGAAGGCGAAGATGTAACCCGCATGAGGCGTCGCCGTGGAGTCGTATGCGGTCACGAAGACAAATTTGCCGGATGGCTGCACGGCGACAGCCGTGGGCACAATCACGTCGGTAGGTGTGGCCGCCAGCGAGAGAGGCCAGTACTGGGCGCTGATGCTGCTGTTGGCCGCCGGAGGTCCAATCGTGATTGCTGCACTCGCAGTCGCCGCTGTCAACGGAAACACGGCGATGGAGCCGGAGCAGGGAGCCGCCGGAGAGCAACTCGGCAACGGCTGGTAGGTATCGGCGACAAAAAGATTGCTCGAGCTGGCAGCGATGGAGACCGGGAAAACACCCGGCGTATTTACAGTGTTATACGCGTATAGCTTGCCGTCCGTGCCGATTACGAATTGAACAATGCTGTTGTCGTCGTGGTTGGCAACGAACAAGCTCGAAAAGTCGGATGCCACTGCCTCTGAAATCGGATAACGGCCGCCGGAGGGAACCGGTGACGCCGGGATCTGGCGCATCTTGCCTGACTCCGAGTTGATCTCGAAGATATTAATCTCACCGTAATTGTTAGCGCCCGCGGCTTTTGAGCTCGCGACGTAGACAAAGTCCACGGTTTTGGTCTCGGTGATCTGGGCGCAGGCGGTCACAAGCATTGCAGCAAGGATGCCGGCAGCGGAGACTAGCACCAGCTGGCTCGATTTGTTCAACTTCATGCGCATCTTTCGTCACGGGTCCTGACTGCTGGCCCTGATACATCAAGTTTGGGATCGAACCCCGAGCGCCCAGGAGAAAGCCGCGCTCGGTATTCGGCTAAATTCTTACGACAGCCCCAACCGCTCCGTCCACACAAACCGGTCTGGTCCGGGGATCAGCCGCGCATTACGCGCGGCTGAGCACTAATTCGTTCGCCCGTTGACCAGGCACCAGTTGGCCGGACCTTGGAGCTTATAACTGCTGACCACACGCAGCTGGTTGAGCACTCCGTCGTTGGGATCGACCGAACGACCCGAGATAGTCGAATCACCAAAGTTGGCGGTGTAAATGAACTGGTTGGATGGGTCCTCAACAAGACACTGTGGCCCGGAACCTGTTCCGTAGGTCGAGGGACTGAGGAAGGAAAGCTGGAATGAGGGCGAAGTAGTGAGGAAGTAGCCCGCGATACCGCTCTGCGGATTCGGTCCCGTCACGTTGTTACCCTGATTCGATACGTAAATGAACTTGCCCTTCGATTCCACCATGATGTAGGTGGGGTTGGCGAGCGTGGGATCGTCAGGAATAATGCCGCCCGACTGCGCCTGAAGCGCGCCGTTGCTGCCAACTGAGAATGGCAGAATCTGACTTGGGTAGGTTCCCGGCCGGAAGCTGCAGGTCGTGCAGGTGAGGGTCACCGGTTCATTGTCCAGAACATACACGACGCTGGAAGCGTTCACAATGGCCGTCCCGCCCCGAATGCCCAGAGGCTGCGGGCTGTTCTGTCCAAGCGTGAGCTGCCCATTTGCGAAGGCATACGGGAATACCGTGTTGCCCGCCGTTGCAGTGCCACCCAGGGTGAGGACGTAACTATTTGCAATCGAGAAGTCAATCGGATCGGACGGAACCGGGAAGTAGGTGAGTGGGCTTCCGCTGGCCGATGTTACCTGCGCATTTACCACCAGTGTCAAGCGGCCCGTGGTCTGGTTGATTTGGAAGACCGTGATATCGCCGCAATGGGTGGTCGTTGAACCCAAGGCGCGCTGGCAAAGGGGATTAGGATTGGTGGCGCTCGAGGGCTGCCCGTTGGGAGCCGCCGAATCATGATCCAGAACGATTAGAAAGTTGCCCGTGCTGTCCGTCAGCATGCGAATCGGATTGATGCCCTGCGTAAAAAAGGTCTGTTGCGGCGTCAGAATGCCATTGCCACCCACTGCGAACTGCTCAATGTTCGAGTTCGTGCAAGGATTGTCGGTGGTGCATGTCGCTCCGCCCTGGGCATTGGTTCCCTGATTCAGTACATACAGAAAGCGGCTTCCGTTGACCAGCACGGCGCGGCCGGGGTTGGCGCCGCCGGAGGACACGGGCATGCCGTTGATAGGAGTGAGAAAACCCGTATTGTGATCGATCTTGTAGCCACTGATAATGCCGTTACCTGTGGATTCTGCGGTGACCGTTCCAGTGACATAGATGTAGCCGACCGTATAACTGCGAACGCAAGACGTAACGCTGAGGATAATGCCGCCAGACAGGGCGCCCATAAGAAGTGCCTTGCCGAATTTCGTAAACTTCATGCGATTCCTTCATCCTGGACAGGCGTGTGCCGCCAAGTTTGATCGTTCCGCAGCAGAGCTGGGTTGGGACGGGTCCCTGATGCATTGTAAAAGCCAAGGCCTGTTTGTGCCTAGCGCCAACCGAACAAGCGTTAAAACAATGGATTTTCCGAGGTTACGTCAGCCGAGACACAGCTTTTTTTCGAGCCTGAAACGGCCGGTTTCCATTCGGCTTGCTATTGATAACGCGGTTGAGATTTTGACGTCCGGACAGCAACAAACGTCACCTCCGGCAAGAGGGAGAAACCGGTGCAGGCGTCGAACATTGGGTGGCTTGCTGTCACCGGCGTCTCATCACGGGCGCTCCCCCAATCAGGCGAAATTTCTACAGTCGCTTTTGGCTGACTAATGCCTGAAGGCTCCCCCTCTGCTCTGTCATCCGGAGGATGAGCGCAAAGAGGAGGAAGGATCTGCGGTTGCTTTGCAGCCCTCCTTCAGTCAATGCCCGCCGGTAATCCGCAGCGCCCCTTTCAGGGCGCCACAGCATGATTGCCTACCACACGCGGCAGGAGTTTGTCGGATACATCGGCTTGCCCTGGGTGCAGCCAAAAGCCTTCCCAAACTCGTCGAAGTTCTGCACAGAGCCGTTGACGCGCCATTTACCCGGAGAATGCGGGTCTGTGAGTGCCGCCTGCCGGGCTGCAGCATCCTTTGTGTTTTGGCACCACACTTGAGCAAAGCCAATAAAGTAGCGCTGCGCCTCGGTGAAGCCGTCGATCTTTTCATTGATTGTTTTGCCTTGCGCTGCCAGCGTGTCCAGCAATGCCATGTAGGCGATGCGCAGCCCCCCGTTATCCGCCGTGTTTTCGCCAAGCGTGAGGTGGCCGTTGAGCTTCTGTGCTGGCGTGTCGCCCACGGCCGGAGCAGCTTCAAAATTGCTGTACTCATTGGCAATGCACTCGGTGCGTTCCTGAAACGCCTTGCGATCTGCCGGTGTTTGCCATTCGCGCAGATTGCCATTGCCATCGTATTGTGAGCCTTCGTCGTCAAAACCGTGCGTCATTTCGTGTCCAATCACCACGCCGATGCCACCAAAGTTCACTGCCGGATCAATCTTGAAGTCGAAGAACGGCGGTTGCAGAATGCCAGCCGGGAAGTTGATGTCATTCATCGAAGGATCGTAGTAGGCATTCACTGTAGGCGGCGTCATGCCCCACTCTTTTTCGTCCACCGGCTTGCCAAGCTTGGCGTAGTTGTAATTGCGCTCGTAAACGGAGGCGTTGTGATTGTTGCCAATCAGGTCGGTGCGGTCTACCTTGACGCTGGAGTAGTCGCGCCACTTCTCTGGGTAGCCGATCTTGTTGCGGATCAGGTTCAGCTTTTGTTCAGCGGCCTTTTTGGTCTCATCGCTCATCCAGGGAAGCGTCTTGATGTCGTCGCCCAATGATTTCTCGAGTGCGGCGACGAGCTTATCCATGCTGTCCTTGGCGGCGGGCGGAAAGTTCTGCTTCACCCAGTCCTGTCCAACCGCTTCACCCAGCGCGTGATCACTCATGCTGGAGCACTGCTTCCAGCGAGCTTCCGGCTGCTGTTGCCCGCTCAGCGTTTTCGAGAAGAAGTCAAAGTTCTCGTCAAATAAGGCTTTCGAAAGCAGACGCGCTTGTCCGTGCAGCGTTTACCAACGCAGATAGCTCTTCCACGAATCAATCGGTTCACTTGCGATCAAGCCGCTGAGAGCCTTGAAGAAATCAGGCGTGCCCACATTCAGCGTGTCAAAGTGGCCAATGCCAACCTGCTTGAAATACGTGTCCCAGCTGAACGCTGGCGCAAGCTTGTCAAAATCGGCCACAGTATAGATGTGGTAGCGCTTCTCCGGCTGGCGAAGATCAGTACGGCTTAATGAAGCCTGGGCCATTGCGGTTTCAATCTTCAATACCGCAGCGGCTTCTTTCTCCGCTTCCTGTGGCGTGTCGCCCGCCAGCGTGAACATTTTCTTCATGTGTTCGACGTATTGAGCGCGGATAGTCTTGAAGCGCGCCGTATCCACGATGTAGTAGTCGCGATCAGGCAGCGACAATCCGCCCTGAAAAATAACGGCGATCTGTTTTGACGAGTCCTTGTCGTCCTGAGAAACGCCAAACTCGAAGAAGCCATCGGGCGTGCCGTTGTTCTCAAGCCAGCTCAGCAAGGCAGGCAACTGTTTTGCGTCTTTCAGTTCATCGATCTTTGCCCATGCGGGCTTGATAGGAGAGATGCCTTTCTTCTCAACAGTGTCGGTGTCCATGCAGGCTGCATAGAAATCGCCGAATTGGCGTTGCAGCGGCGTTTTGGGCGCCTTGGCTGCTGCATCCAACACTTCCCAGAGCAAGTAGCGATTCCGTTCGCGAAGCAGCGAGAACGAGCGCACCCAGCGCACCTGGTCAGATGGGATGCTGTTGTTTTTCAGCCAATTGCCGCACGAGTACTGATAGAAATCCGTGCATGGATCCACTGACGTATCCATAGCCGCCGCGTCGAAGCTCTGCGTTGCCGGAACGGGCTGAGGTTTGGTGGATTCATCCTGTGCCGAGATAAGATTTGGCGCTGTGGCCGTGGCCATCGCCAAAATCATCATGGTAAAAATCCGGGAGAATTTCATTCAATGTACCTTTCAAAACGCAGCCAACCGGCCACGTATTCGGCATGCTACGCGCTTGCAGAGCCGGGCCGGGACAAATATCGTTTCGTAGAAGGCTACCATGTATCGCGAGAGATGGACGTGGCGTCGAATACAAGTCACGGACAACGGAGAGGTTCTGAAAACCCTGCCCATGCGCGTGCTTATTGCCGTTAGCCTGTTTGTTGCCCAGTTCGTGACGGCCCAGGATGTCCATGTGCGCGTATCGCCCGATGTGAAGACCGGCATCGAAGGTACGACAGAATTTCCCACCATTCAAATGGCAATGGACCACCATCCCTTCGCTGGAGTCGGGAAAAACGGCAAGCCCGGCCGCGTTTACATTGAGGTCGCTCCCGGCGTTTATCACGAACGCGTCATCGTTACGCAGAACCACACGAACATCACGCTGATCGGCAAGGGTAAATCGCCCGAGGACGTCGTCATTACCAATAGCCTGAATGCCAAACAGGCAGGTGGCACCTTCTTTACTGAGACGGTGGAGATCAACGGGGAGGGATTTGAGGCTGACAACGTCACTTTTGAAAACAGCGCCGGCAACACGGGGCAGGCGGTCGCAGCTGCAGTGCGGGCCGATCGCGCTGTCTTCAAGCGCTGCCGATTCCTCGGCCATCAGGACACCCTCTTCGCCGACTACGGCCGCCAGTATTATGTCGATTCCTATATTGAAGGCGGCGTGGATTTCATCTTCGGCAATGCCGCGGCGGTTTTCGATCGCAGTGAGATTCGCGCCAACGGCCCCGGCTACCTCACAGCGCAGTCGCGCACATCGCCCGATCAGCCTACCGGTTACGTGATCCTCAATAGCAAAGTGACCAGCGGAATCGAGCCGGGCGCGCCGCGGGACACGATTAGCCTGGGCCGGCCGTGGCGGCCGTTTTCGCGCGTCGTATATATCAATACAGAACTGCCGGCCAATGTAATCCCGCGAGGTTGGAATGCGTGGGGGCGAAGCGGTGAAACTCCGCAGGCATATTATGCGGAGTTCAAATCCACCGGGCCGGGCGCAAATCCCGCCGCGCGAATTGCCTGGTCCCACCAGTTAACGCCGCAACAGGCTGCGCAATATGCGCCTCGCGTTTTTCTGGCTGGCAAGGACCGCTGGGATCCGGTTGCGGAGGCGCAAAAGCTGCCATAATGCGACCGCTCTAAAAAGAGGCATGAATCTGCACCCGAAATTGCACAGGCTATGTGGCCCTCGCTGTACAGATCTCTTTACAGCCCAGCAGCCTGCCTGCAAAACTGAATCGTGGACACCCAAACAGTCGTTATCCTTGATTTTGGCTCTCAGTACACCCAACTGATTGCCCGCCGCATCCGCGAGCAGAACGTCTTCTCTGTCGTGCTTCCCTGCACAGCGCCGCTGGCCGAGATTGAAGCGCTCAAGCCACTTGGCCTGGTGCTCTCGGGAGGGCCTTCGTCGGTCTACGATGCCGATGCTCCGGCAGCCGATCCGCAATTGCTTCATCTGGGCGTGCCGGTTCTTGGCATCTGCTACGGGCTGCAGTTCATCGTTCATCACCTTGGCGGCAAAGTTCGCTCCGCATCCAAGCGCGAGTACGGCCATGCGGAAGTAAATATTGAAGATGCCGCGACACCGCTTTTTGCCGGCCTGCCGCCCACTCTGGCAGTGTGGATGAGTCACGGCGATGAAGCGCTGGAACTGCCTGCCGGATTTCACCGCACTGCGATTACCTCCAACGCGCTGGCGGGCATTGCCAACCAGGAGCGCCGTATCTGGGCCGTGCAGTTTCATCCGGAAGTGCACCATACGCCGCTCGGTTCGCAGCTGATCAAGAATTTTCTATTCAAAATATGCGGCGCAGCGGGCGACTGGACGCCGGCACACTTCATTGAGACCACCGTCGCCTCGATTCGCGCCAAGGTCGACAAGGGCCACGTCATCTGCGGTCTTTCCGGCGGGGTTGATTCGTCCGTGGCGGCGATGCTGGTGCACAAGGCCATCGGCAGCCAGCTAACCTGCATTTTTGTAAACAATGGCGTGCTGCGCAAAAACGAGTTCATCAGCGTCCAGAAGAATCTGCGCGACAAGCTTGGACTGAATATTGTTGCCGTGGACGCGACCGACCGATTTCTCGCGCGACTTGCCGGCGTTACCGATCCTGAAATCAAGCGGAAGCGCATTGGAGCGGAGTTCATCGCGGTATTCGATGACGAGGCTAACCGCATCGCAGAAGTGTCCGGCGGCGTTGATTGGCTTGTGCAGGGCACGCTTTATCCTGACGTCATAGAGTCGTCGAGCGTGAAGGGACCGAGCCAGACCATTAAGAGCCATCACAATGTAGGCGGTCTGCCCGATCGCATGAAACTCAAGCTGATCGAGCCACTCCGGGATCTGTTCAAAGACGAAGTGCGCCGCATCGGCCGTGACCTTGGCATGCCGGAAGACGTTCTTGGGCGGCAGCCGTTTCCCGGGCCCGGTCTTGCTGTGCGCATCCTTGGTGAAGTAACGCCGGAGCGCGTTGCGCTACTCCAGGAAGCCGACGACATCGTGGTAAGCGAGATAAAAACCGCAGGGCTCTACTCGAAAATCTGGCAGAGCTTTGCGGTGCTGCTGCCGGTGATGAGCGTTGGCGTAATGGGCGATCAGCGCACCTACGCCTACACAGCAGCCATCCGCGCCGTGCACTCTGAAGATGGCATGACCGCCGATTGGACTCCGCTGCCATACGAAGTGTTGAAGCGCATCTCCAATCGAATTGTGAACGAGGTGCGAGGCATTAATCGCGTAGTGTACGACATCACGTCAAAGCCTCCGGGCACAATTGAGTGGGAGTAGTTTGGTAAAAACGCCGGCAACGCGCGTCTAGTTCGGACTCCGTGGTCGAGCCCCAATTCGAGTTTCAACATTCACGCGGCTTTTAGTCTCGGTCCAGGCTTGCTGAATGCTGGGCGGAAAGCCTGCCAGTAATTCCGTCACCCGCTTTGAAATCTTGTCCACGATGTCGGGATGAAGAGGTGCGACATCATAACTCTCATCCTCGTCGCGGCTCATGTCGTACAACTCAGGGTTTTTGAGCGCGTAGTTCGTCTGCTGATGCCCGCGGATTACGCTGTAAGACTCCTGATCGTAGCGTGTCAGATGCAGTTTCCAGTTATTCCAGCGAGCGGCCTGCAAGTTCACATTGTCGAAAAACAACAGCACATCGCGGTCAATCGATTTCTGCCGGCCGGACAGCAGCGGCCAGATATCGATGCCGTCGAACGGCTTTGGTCCGGGCTTCGCGCCGGCGAGTTTGACGATTGTCGGCGTCACGTCCATCAGCGAAGCAAGCGCATTACACTCAGAACCCGCGGGAATCTGGCCGGGCAAACGCGCAAGAAACGGCTCGCGCACCCCGCCTTCATAGGTGTCCGTTTTTCTGCCTCGTAATCGACCTGGACTTCCTTGAAACCACGGCCCATTGTCTGAAGTAAAAATCACGAGCGTGTTTTCGCGCAGGCCATGGCGATCGAGCGTCTTCATGATCTCGCCGAAACTCCAATCGATTTCCGCCAGCGCATCGCCATAGAGTCCCAGCCCCGATTTGCCCTTGAACTCCGGACTCGCACCCAGCGGGATATGCACCATGGAGTGCGCCAGGTAGAGGAAGAATGGTCCGTCCTTGGATCGCTCAATGAAGTCGATCGAGCGCTTTGTGTAGCGCTGCGTCAGATAATCCACATCGGTTTCCTGCTCAATGGCCTTGGTGCCATCCATCAGCAATCGCGGATTCATATCCACGCTGTAAGGAACGCCGAAGTACTCGTCGAAACCCCGGCTGGTGGGCAGATACTTCTCAGGCACACCAAGGTGCCATTTGCCGATTGCGCAGGTCTTGTACCCTTTGGCCTTCAACATGTCGGCAAGCGTCACCTCGTCAAGGTTCAGGCCGTCGGCATCTTTCGGGAAAAGCACGCGCGGCACTCCGACGCGCGTTGGATAACGCCCCGTCAAAAGCGAAGCACGCGACGGCGAACAAACCGGGTCGGCGCTGTCGAGATTTGTAAAGCGCACGCCTTCCGATGCAAATTTCACCAGGTTCGGCGTAGGATTCGCGCCGCCGTACACGCGAATGTCGCCGTAGCCAAGGTCATCGCAAAACACGAGCACAATATTGAGCGGTTTTTCCGCAGCCAGAACGGCTTCAGGAAGCATCGCTGCTGCTGCACTGCTGACCAAAAAGTCACGACGCGTCATTGCCATTGCGATTTTCCTCCAGCCCCTTAATTGTGCTCGGATAAGGTCTGCCGAATTGTAAATTATGCTGATTGCCCGCGCAGTGCAGCTACTTCGCGGGTCAGCGCATCGAGCTTTTCCAGTAGTTCTTTGTGTTGAGTGTCGGCGGCGGTTGGCTCGAACGGTTCAACGTAGAACGTCCCGTTCGGTTCCAGTTCGCATCGCTTCACCAGCCTGATGTGCTCGAATCCCTGCCGGTGAATCACCTCCACGAGTTCTTCGCGGGTGAGGGATTCGCGTTGAAGAGCCTTCTTGTCGATCTGTCCGTCACGCACCAGCACGGTTGCGCGGCCTTCAAACATGCGCGTCAGGCGAGGCGAGCGAAAGAGCGCCCTAACCACAAGCCAGTTGATTCCCAAGAGACCAAAGGCGCCGATGACTCCGCCAGTGATTGAAGTGTCGTCGCCGATAATCGCATTCTGCACGGTGTTTGACAGCGACAGCAGAACCACGAGGTCGAACGGATTGAGTTGCGCAAGTTCACGCTTGCCAAACAAACGCAGCAGTAGCACCAGCACCAAGTAGACAAACACCGGGCGAGCCAGCTTCTCCACAAAGGGGAGCGGCAATTTGAACATGTGGTCCAGGATCACGGAGTAGGGAATGGCCGAGTGTGGCATGGCAATGAGCATAACGAGCGAGCCACCCGCATTCCAGCACAAAACGTCAGATTGTCCCAACCCATGCTCCGCTGGACGGCAACTCAAACGGGTTAGGCGGTTTGGTAAAGTTGGACTACGGCAGGATTCGAATGCTGCTCTTCTGCCCCGGCGGTCCAATCACTGGATACACGAACTTCCCGACGTAAATCATGACCAACCTCAATCCGATCTCAATAGCGCCGTTTCGCATTGACCCCAGGTTCGACGTAAGGGTGTGGGGATACGAAGATCTGCGTCCGTGGTTCAATGTTCGCGCCGAAAATGGTCCGCTCGGCGAAGCGTGGCTCACCGGCGATATGTGCCGGGTAGCCACAGGCCCGCATAAAGGCAAGCGACTCGACGATCTTTTCCGCGAAGTTCACCAAGCGCTGCTCGGCCCCGACGCACCAGCTTCCGATTCACCGCTGCTGATCAAAGTCATTTTCGCTAAACAGAAGCTGAGCGTACAGGTGCACCCC
>Ga0157372_10004215_pt1 | contig 15384 bp, 13 predicted proteins | sample C55metaG_FD_115307 | JGI IMG/M metagenome (GOLD analysis project Ga0157372, IMG submission 115307) | Corn rhizosphere microbial communities from Kellogg Biological Station, Michigan, USA - C5-5 metaG | ecosystem: Host-associated > Plants > Roots > Rhizosphere > Soil | place: USA: Michigan... | reverse complement strand
CTCAAGCCATGGCGGCAACTGCAATGATGTCCCGAGGCGATCGACAGGTTCATCGGTCGTAAAACCCGGGGGGTCAGTCGCAATCTCGAACAAAACGCCACCCGGTTCGCGGAAATAGATTGAATGGAAGTACTGTCGATCGATGATCGGTGTCACGTCGTATTTACTTTCAATGAGGGTGCCGCGCCATTGCTCCTGCTCGGCATCTGTACCGGTTCGCCATGCCACGTGGTGAACCGTTCCCACAGCGACCCGTCCCGGGCGACCTTCAGGAGCGCACACCAGGTCGACGATCATGCTGGGATTCCCGCTCGAAACGGCGTAACGGAAGCGATTTCCCTCTCTTGCGATCTGTTTGAATCCCAATGTGTCGGTCAGCAACGAAGCGGTACGCTCATATCCATTTTCGGAAAGCGTCACATGATGAAAACCCCGAATCGCATGTTCCGTGGGTACGGACCCGTGCTCCCACGCCCGTTCAGGATCTGCGTTTCGGGTGCTAACGAGTTCGAGTTGAAGCCCTTCGGGGTCCACGAGAAGCAGCAGTTCCTCTCCAAAATCCGATGTCGCCTCCTCGAAGCGAACACCTCGCTTCTCAAGGCGTTCCCGCCAATACCGCAGAGACTCTTGCGGCACAGCAAATGACGTGACCGTCAGCTGCCCGGTGCCAATGCGCCCACGGTAGGCCCGTGGCCATGGGAAGAAAGTCAAGATGGTGCCTGGATGCCCCTGTCCGTCTCCGTAGTAGAGGTGATAAGTAGTTGGGTCATCGAAGTTTACGGTCACCTTGACAAGCCGCAGACCGAGAATTCCAGCGTAGAAATCGATATTTCTCTGAGGCTCGCCCGCTATGGCGGTCACGTGATGCAATCCTTTAATTCCGGGCATGTCCACCTCCCTTGGGCTGAGCTCTCCAATCAGCAGTATTGGTCATCCTCGGATGATGTGTGTCGCTGGATGAGGGCCTTGGACTCTATGCACGGCAGAAAAGTTCTTGGTGGGAACATGAATTCAACCCAGATGGAACATTCGATGGCGAATTGCGTGATTTCGGCTTTAGTCAGGTGGGAATTTCTTGTGGCAAGGCGGGTTAGCGAAGCCGAAACACGTCAAAGACACTCCAATAACACTGCAGTCACCCCGCAATGTCTGCGAACAGTCTTCCCAGGTGCTGGGGCTCTCTACCTTTCGCCAGCACCGAGCCAAGAGTCGAAGTTGTCGGCGAACCGTTCCTCCGCACCTGGAGCATCAGCGTATGCTCGATGAAATCACGAAACAAGCCGATGTACACCTCACGCTTGCATTGCGAGAGCCTTTGAGCGATGAACCACATCAGGTTATGGCTCGGTACCAGGTACAAGAAGTGCGGAATTGTGGTTTCCTGGTCCAACCGTTCACGAATCGCAACGTAATGGCGTGTTGCTTTCGGTGTGCGCTCGTACTCCAATGCGAACTTTGAGTCCTGCCCCGCCACTCGTACGGTCACGATGGCGTCGTAGTACTTCCAATATCCGCAGGAAGTCAGATCGTTGCGGGATCGAATCTCCAGCTCGGACATCCAGCAGACGAGACATCCTGTGCGTTTCAGCGCGAGGCGGATCGCATTCAAACCGAGGTGGTGCTGCAAACTGCTGTTCGACCTTCCTGCGCGGAAATCGCCAGCGGATTCGAAGAAGCACGACTCCTGTGCTGCCAATGCCAGCGCTCCTCTTTGTGAAATCGAATAGACTGCGTCGTGGCTGGGGAAAGCCACATCACTGCGGGTCAACAAACCATGTTTCACCAGCCTCAGCGCGCGATTGTTGAAAGCATTGCGTGACGTGGTGCAGTAGTCCAGACGCAACAATTCGAAGAGTTGATTGTGGGTTATGAATCCTGACTGAAGAACTTCATGCAGGAGAGGGTAATCCTGGGTTCGACTCAGCGCAATGGATCCCTTTCGATAACGCATCAGGCACGCTCGCTCATTCTTCGTTATCTTGCACCAAGCGGGCGAGCGATCGGGATGCGAGTGACGGATGCAAGACCAGATTTCCCATGGCCGTTCGTATCCACCCCCCGATTCGCATCAGCAGCATGGCTTCCTGTAGCGCTCCACACTCGCTGAATGACAAAAGCCACGTATCTCGAGAGCGCCAGCCGTAACTCCCAACCGGCAGCCGACCTACATCTCGAGATCTCACAACCACCACGAAGAACTCAGGACCGGCTTTGGAATTCACAATTCGTCGGCACAACAGCTTGTTGTATCCCGACCACACCGACGGTTCGGCGCATTCATAAATACGGCCGGCCATGTTCGCAAGGTGATTGGGGTCGAAACCGCCGATCGTGTCAAACCTGAGGTATCCGCAAATTTCGGGCCGCTGATGAACTCCATTATTGTCGAATACGCCCGTGGTGTTGTAGTACACAGAAGGAACCATGCGTCCCTGCTCGTTGGGCTTTGCCAGCCTGTGCCGCCACACACTTCCGAAACCAGTGACTCCGACCAGCACAAACTATTTACTCCTCGCTCTGCGATTGTTGCGCTCTGCGTACAACTGCTCCTGGAGATTGTTGATATGCGCCACCAGGGTATTATCCGGCTGCAGATCTGAACTGGGCTTCGCAGTGTTCGATCCTGGTACAACGCTTGTCCGATTTTCTAGACGGAGCGATAGCTCTGCGAGTATCTCGGCTTTTCGCCGCGTGTCTTCTCGCGCTTTATCGCGCTCTTTGATTGCCGTGTCTCTCTCCTCGGCGGTTCGTATCAACTCTGATCTCAGTTGCTCGACCTCCTTGGCGACATTTGCGGACCCAAACGGGTTTTCGCCCGCTTCGATGATGCGGTTGCAATGTTCAATATGCTTGTTGTAGCGCTCGATTGCTTCTTGTGCTACTTGTCTTGAATAGGTGTCCTGGTTGTAAATGTCGGTCATCATCTCGGCCATGATCGCCATCGTGCGGCGATAGTCGATCCACCGCTTCACACTTGCCGCGACCATCATGAGCAGAGCACAACCAAGGGAGACACAGTAGCCAAAGAACGGGTTCTTCAGTCGGATCTCGATAAGGTCACGTCGACGCTGTTCCAGCCAGATTCCATAATCCACGTTATTGGGATTGAATTGCTTCAGCATGAATTCGTACCATGTGTCGCTACGCTGAAATGTGGGCTGGGAAGAAACGGGATGTTGGTCGGCTGGAGCCCTGGAACGTGGTGAGAGTCTTGAATGCGCGCTCTCCCCCACAGCCACGCTGGCAAGGCCAAGCACGAGCAGAGCGCAAATCAAAGCCCTAGTCACAGCCAGCCTCCCGTCCTACGGCGCCTGCCAACGGGAATGAGCTCAGGAGTTTTAAATCTCAGGTTTGCACCGAGTGAGTCTTCTCGCGACTGCCGCAGCGTTGGAAAGATTTGCGGTCGAAACCTGGGAGTCGACACGTCTTCCGGTGGACGAACGTGCAGGAGCCCATGCAACGTTCCCCGCGCATCATCTGTCATCAAGATCTCCATTTGCGCTTTGGGCAAATTCTTGATGTGCTCATCGAGCGCGCGTGTTTCTTTCTCCTCCCGGTCCACGGCACGCTCTGTTTGCTCGTATTTTTCGTAGCCGAAGAGCTTCCACCGGTGCATTGAAACACTGCGACGGCTGACCCGGTGCTCGGCCGACGCCCGAAGAAAGTAGCGCGTCGTCTCCTCGTCGCGCGTTCGCAGAATCATCGTGGTGTTGGGCGCCGAGGCCACGTCTTCCTTGAAGCCTCTGTCGACCTGCATAAGTTGCGGGAGGGCCTGCATGGAAAAAAGAAAGGCGGTATTGGTCCCACGCGCGGTTTGCAGAATTTGCGCGAAGTTGCGGTAACCGAATGGCGCAAATTCGTCCAGCACAACGCTCAGCATCGGCTGGTTGGTGCGCAACCGGTGCTCTTCGCTCTCATATCTCTTTCCGATAACCAGTTGCAGATTTTGGAGGATCATCTTGCCGAGCGAACGCATCGGCTCCGGGTTCTTGTTAATGTTGAGCGAGACCACGAGAATCAATTCCTGCTCAATGACTTCGTCAATGGACAGCAGTTGCTCGTACGGTCCGGTGAGCACACTGAGTTGATCGTCCAGAAATGTCATGCACTCGTTCAATAGCCCTTGGATCTTCTGCACTCGCTCCCGATCAGCCAGAGACGTGTAGAGATTCTTCACCGACATTTCGAAGTTCAGCCGGCGCTGGGTGGGTAGCGACGCGTTCTGCATGATGCGCTGACGGGCCTTCTCCACTTGTTCTTTCATGACCCGTTCGTCCATGGCCATAACCAGGACGTCGTAGAAATTGAACTTTAGTCCGGTATAGAAGAGCACACGCACGATGTCAGCCAAGTAGTTCAACTGGTGCTTTGCAAAGAATTCCTTCCGCAGGTTAAAAGACCCAAAAATCATGCCGACGATGGGCATGTATTCGTCATCGGCGCACTGGAATGGGTTGTAGCGAACCGAGAGATCGGGGCGCGCCGGGTTCAGCAGGCGCAGCTGGTGCAGGCGACCTGCGCGATGCACGTGTGGGAGCAAATCCTCGAAAAACTCCAGGTCTCCCTTACCATCAAAGATCACCATCGGAATTCGATGCGGAGCCTGGGGCGTCCCGGTAACACGCGCGAGGTCCTGGGAGATGATGTTGCGCAGCAGAGTGGTCTTGCCTGTGCCCGTCATACCTAGGACAATTCCTTGCATCACGCGAACGCGATCGGGCCAATACCAGGGCTGGCCGTGGATGTCATAGCCGAGCACGACCGAGTTCCGATTCCATGCCTTCTTCACTATTCGCTCATCGCGCTTCCGGGAAACCGCAAGGTGCGGATGGGGCCATGCCTTTTCTCGTCGAGAGTGGCGCGTGGCCCAAAGGACGGTCGTAACCACAACTGAGAAGAGCAACATAACAAGGTAGGTAGCCAGTTCCGCCAATTGTTGGGGCCTCAGGAAATACCTCTCCCGTCCGAGGTACCAGGCAAGCCAGCCCCCAAACATCAGGACCACTACCACCAGGATTTCGGCGCTCTCAAGTACCGGAGGCTGATGGCGGCGATGAGTATCTGGCGTCATGTGCAATGGCGCACTCTCAGCTCAGTTCGAAAAGTTGAAAAAGAGAAAGGCACCGGCGAACGTCGACGCGATTATCGCGAAAAGCAGAAACCACGGCTGCGGCGTCCGGAACGTTTTCGGCTCGAACGGGCTCTGCGGCTTAAGAATTCTGAGTGCTATAGCATTCCGAAGCCCGAGATCGGATCGGCTGCGCAGGTATTGCCGCAGTATCCGATCGACATCCCGTCGGTTCACGGCTTTGGTCATCAATGCACCAGCAAGGCAGTGACTTGCTGTCGTTGATCACTTGGAAATTGAAACCGTAAGATTGTCGGCCCGCTGCTGGATGGAACGCTTATCGCCACGATGCCCACTGACTCCTGCCCCGGTTCAAGGCGTTGCTTCTGGACATGGCCTTCGAGCACGGGAACTATATCCTGTCTCTTGGCTTTCAGACGCGTGGCCTCCTGGTCGCTTAGCTGCCAGCCAACCAGAGGATAGAGAGACTGAGGGTAGTGCACGGCATTGAGCACGTACACCTCCGGCGTGGCCAGATTGTATTCATGGTCGCCTCGATTGCAAACCGAATAGCGCACTAGCACGCGACCGTCCCCTTCATACAGGTCACGGATTGTGATCTCCACTGATTTGTGAGATGGCTTGGCCGACTGGAGCCTCACTGGTTTGCCAGTGAGAAGAATGTCATCGGGAGAGGAGGGCTGTGGCGCCGGCGTAGTGCTCGCAGGCCTGGGTGCGACGGTCAGCACCTGATCGACGGCGAAGTCCATCGTGGATACCTCGCCGGCTGGCTCCAGCTCATAATTAAGCCGCTGAGATGCTGTCCAGATGAACAGGTTGGTAGATGCCTCGGCTTCGGTAGGCTGTACAAAGACCTTGTTTTCTCGCCACTCGACCTTGAACGACTGGCTGCCTGTTGCCACCTGCAGAACTGGCTCACGTAACTCGATGACGGTAAGGTGGTTAAGGGCGGTCCTGAGATGGATAATCTGGTTAGGGTCGCTGGATTCGCGTTCGACCCTTTGGGCTGCAACCGGGACCGCAGTAAGCACAATAATAAGGATGAGCCTGCAGTGGCGATTCATGGCTATTTCCTCCTGATTTCCTCTCCGTATGTTTTAAGAAGTCCAGGAAGTCCGATGTGGACCTCCCGGACTGTCATCAGTGGACGGTTTGCGGCAGAGTTACTGACCCGCGTGGAACTGCGGGATGCCGTGTGGTTCCGGGAAATGTGACAATCCCGTCCCGCACTTCGCTTCTGCCGGGCTGAATTGGGAATGGGCGGATACGCTCGATCACTATGGGCGTTCCCTGCTGGTCACGTTCGCGAAACACTTCTCCGCTTCTGGTCACTTGGGCCAGGAAGATGAGCCGTTCGTGAACCTGACCATCGCCATTGGAGAAAGAGCTGATCAGGAATATTCGCCCTTCGCGATCGATCTCGACCTTGCCGTCGCAGAGATTCGGAATCTCCACGGTGACTGGCCGTCCTCCGGTGCGAACGGCAATCTGATCAACTACCTCCTGAGGAAACGCATAGAACACGATTGACCCGGTCCCAGGTATAAACTCACGGTCCGGGTCCTGCCGCCTGTCTCGACACACGATTGCGTGCAAGGCAGAGAGGTAGGCCAATCGCGTCCCATTCTTTCCGGTCGCCCACGTGCGCACGTGATCGATCAGGGCCCTCATCTCCTCCTGCGAACGATGGTCGTAAATCGCCAGCTCTGCAGAAGCCTGATTGCGCCGAAAGATTGCCTCTTTCCGGCTTTCGGTGTCGTCGCTCTTTGCCTGAACCTCGGCATTGGCCTTCTCTAATTTCTCCGAAAGCTCCCGTCGCCGCCCCAGAATCTCAGACACAACGGTTCCGTAGTACCTGTTAACCAGGGAGCACTCGGCAAAGATTTCCGGGGTGAACTCGGCACCTCCGATCAACCCCCGAAAGTCGCTGAGCGGAGACACCGAGGCATCCGAAAAAAAACGGCCCAGTTCTTTGCGCAACAAGTTGTAGAGCTTGCCGATCTTGTCGCGTTCTGCAACCGGCAGGTGCTCGTCCATATCGCCGACACGCTGCTTGTGCTTGAAATTGAGCCAGGGTGCTTTCGTGACTTCATTCCGAATATCGCGAATGACCTCCTGATCAGGCTGCGTGCCATGTTTCAGTTGGTCAAGCGCGTTTTGAAGTTGGTCGACCAGTTGCCAGGCCAGGTCACCCCGGCCGCTTGCGAGACACGAAGTCTTGAGATCGGTAATGGAGCCGATCTGGTTTCCGCGTGCCTGCATTGCGACCTGGGGCAAGTTCCACCATGGACTTGGCGGCTTCGGAGTCTTGTTTTTCTGGGCTGCGTGCCGTTCTTCGTAACCGAAACGATCACGAACGAAACGCGGGAACTTGTCTCCTTCGAGCACGCATACCTGATCGAAATCGAAGTCTCCGCCGTTTCGCGCAGCTGCTTCTGAATGCAAAACCAAGGTCCCTCTGAGCAACAACTGCTTCTCGGCGACGGCCACGACTTGCTCGTCACAGGCCCGGCAGCCGCCCTTGAGGAGTTCGGAAGTCAACAACCCTACGAGTTCGTCGCAGGTAAGGTTTTCAAATGGAAGCAGGTCCTCCTTCATGCGAATGGGATAACGAACGATCAGCCCCATGCGCGAGGGGACCGGAGCAAACCCGCGTTCCTTCGGGATCCAGTCCGAACCACAGAAGATCTCTCCATCCTTAAGTAACAGATATCCATCGTCCGCCAGAGCAAATCCGGGAAGCCGGAATCCGCCACTCGTGCAAAGGCGATACGCCCACCGTGCCAGGACCTTCTGCAGGTGGTAATTGACGAAGGGATGTTTCAGCATGTAGCCCGTGCCATCGGCAACAAGCGCGCCGTCAGCTACGGTGTATTCGCTGCAGGTGTAATTTGGGTCAGGCTCTTCCACCGCGTCAAGCACGCGTTGGTTCTCCTGCGTACCCAGCAGTTCGAAGAATTCCGTGAAATTGTTCTCTTCCCAAGCTTTGCGCAATTTCTCGATCTGCTTCAATGCGTAAGGCTTGATCTCAAGTTCGATGGAGTCCTCGGGCGCGTGCTCGACAAGCGTGTAACTCGATTGGAATTCGAGATCTCGCGAGACATCCCGTATCCCAATCAGAGCAGATCCGCGGAAACAGTGTGCTTGCCTGTCTCCGAGCACCGACCTGACTGTTCTGAGAATTCCTCCTTGATATTTTGGCTTCACTGAGGATTTCGGCAGAATAATATCCGCATCGAGTTCGTCGGCAATCTCGTCTGCCATGACCTTGAACGAACCTTTCGCCTGGGTCTTATCGAATGCCAGACGAAATTGGTAAAAGCGTCCTGCACCGATCCGTTTTCCACGAATCCTGATTCTTGCCTGCTCGATCAATGCGAGTTCGTCTCTCTCCGACAAACTGATGTGCTCGCCTGCTTTAGCCACCCCTCTTTCGAACTCCTGCCCCAGCACCTCAGCTTCCTGCTTGTGCTGAAGTTTTTGAAACAGTGATTCCGACAGCCAGCCGCGACAGTCGTTGGTTCCGAGTTGGCGATCTTCGACCACTAATACTCGGCACTCCGGAACTTCGATTAGCACTTTGCACGAAGACACCAGGATCCCGAAATAGGTCATGGCTGCTTGCGGTGAATAGCGAAATCTCTCGGCTAGCCTTTTCTCGTAGCGCGATTCGACCGCGTAGAACTTTCCTTTCTTCGCGCTACCGCTTGCTCCGACGAGGCCGTAGCGAATTCCATCGAATTCAAGCCGAGTGAGCGCCTGCTCGACAATTGCTTGCTCGCATGCATCCAATGGCTCGGTTGGCACGTCGACGGTGGCAACGCGTATGCCCGGGCAGAATCCCTGCAGCAGGGTGTTCGTGAGTTGTTCTTCCCGGCTGAGTCTCATGGCTTTTCTCGACAAGTGACCCTCGCGATCGATTTCAAGAGCGAGGACTGGCATCGAACCGTGCTCGAATAGTTTTGGCATTTCTCATCTCCTTTTCTGTCGGGCAAGGACAGAGAAAGGAGGCTCGAGCCTACCCGCCGCTGCCCATTGCCGAAAACGGTGAAGTAACTTTTCGGCCAGGCAGGCGAGCCTAGGCCACGAGTTGTGTGTTAGACCGTACGTCCCCGATCGACGACACTGCGTCAGTTTGCTTACTTGCTTCGGTCAGCGTCGACAGCTCGTCTGACCTGCACAGGACCTCCAAAACAACCCTAGCTTGAACCAGCACCACTCTCCCCACGCCCGGAGCCCGCAAAATAAAGCGAGAGCACAGAGAGCGACAGTTGACGCCTCAAGGACATCTCCGATATCGAGAGGCGCATATTGAAGCCGGAGTCGAGCCTGATCGAGTACTTGGTAGCTAACGATCAGTCCGCCGACCTTGATCACGGCGAAAAGCCACGGTTTGAAGTGCGTCAGAAACCGTTGTTTCACCATTTCTCTTCCTCCTTCTTGTCTGGAGACCAGAACAGTCGGGAGGCGCTTGCGCGATTCTCTCCTGCCCTGGCCGAAACGCTCACGTATTCCAGCCAGGTTCGCGAGAGAACCAAGCCAGCACTCATCCACAATCAGCTTGTGGATCGCTCACGACAGACAAACGTCTGTTATCAAGCCAGGTCATAAAACCGGAACTACTACTCTTCTGCATTACTCGCAGCCTTTCTCGCGACCGACTCTCGCTTGAGTTGGGGATTCCTGCCGGCAAAATCCGCGACCGGGCGCCACTCCTGCACGCTGTAGTAGGTAAGCCCTGTCTTAAGCGCCTCGACTCTCACCTCACCCTCGGTTGAGAATTCGCGGCCCAGTTCGAGAGCGCTGTCATCACTTGTAACCGGCTTCGATAGAAAGAATCGTGAGTCGAACGAATCTTCTTCGGCAGAACGCTCCCGACGCACTCGCTTGCCAATTGAACGGCTACTTTCTTCTGAAGCAGGAACCTCCGCATTTGCCATTTTTACCCTCATGAATTTCGTAATCATTTATCGAGTTCACTTCGCTGCAGCAGATTGTTGTCACGTTCGCCCACCATCTGCTGTTCGGAGTAATCTGCGACCAGCAATCCACTGGGGTTGAGTTCCGTCCGCCGTTCCTCGACCAGGCGGAGGTCATATTGCCCGACGATCCGGTCCGTCACTTCCGCACCGTTCTTCATCTTGTGAATTTCCTTCACCCCGAACACGACGTATTTCCACGGCGAGTCCTTTGAGCGCTCGATTGACCGGATTCGAAAGTCGCAGATGATGTGGTCCTGCTGAATCTTCCCTACGGTGTCGTCTTCGCGCAACTTGTCCATAGTCAGTTTGCGCAGGTTGGCGGTCATCATGTTCAGGGATTCTGCTAAATTGCGCGTGACCGAATCCGGCGTATAGGAGAGATAGTGCTGCAGGAATCTGCGCAAAACCGCCCTACCTTCGAGGTCAGTCGGAGCTGAGGCCGGGTCTGCGCCGGTGGTCGATGCTTCGGCGGAGAGCACTCGCGCCAACCTGGAGACCGGACTGACAGCGCTTGCGGAGCCGACTATATCGGCTTCGCCGTCTTTGTCGACGCGAATAATCGTAGGCGGCAAGATGCGAACGTAAATGGCAAAGCCGAGGGCGCCAAGCGCAATGACTGCGAATAGCAACGCCAGAAACATGGCGCGGTTGGCATAGGCGCGAAGCATGCCGTCGTGCTCGTAATACTTCGGAAACGGCTTTATGACGGATTCGAGTTTCGATTTGTCTTCAGCCCTCATGGTAGCCTTCCAAGTTCTTAATTAACATCTTTCAAACCGCGAGAATTGCGCCACCCGCGCCTGCGCTGCCAGCAGAACCAACTGCACCGGCATCAGGTTCTGGGCTCATGGGTGTTGGAGGCTTCGATTCAGCCAGTGCTCCGCTGGCGGCGGGGGCGCTGGCGACTACGGCGCCGGATAATCCCGGCCCACTGCCGGTAGGTGGGCCGGGCTCCGACGTGGGTGAGGGGGGACCGGCGGGCAGGGATTGTGAAGAGGACGTCGTCATGAAAGACTTGGCCGCGGTATTCGCGTATAAGCTCGCTGCCGAAATTACTGCCGAGAAGGTGTTCCCAACTTCTCCGCGGACTATTCGACTGGCAAGAAAAGGTATCAAGGCAATCGCAATCGAAAATAGGATGCTTACGGCGCCCAACAGAATCATCTGGCTGGACCCGATGAACGCATTAAGGACTCCACTCCCGTTCAGGACGGCATTCACGCTGTTCATCTGCAACGCCGTGATCAGGACCTGCAGGATCGCGTAGAGCAGTCCCCAACCCTGAAAGATCATTAAGTTCACGAAATAGGTCCGGGAGAGTTGCCCCATCGCGCGGCTTGGCCATAGAGCCAGCACAAATGGACCGATCAAGTAGAGGATCGATCCATACATCGCATAGGCAAGCGTGAACAGGGTGTAGCTGACCGGAAGAACTACCAACCCGATGAGAATCAAAAGTACATCAAGCAATCCGCTGATCGCTCCCGTAACCAGCGACCAGAAACTCGAAAATCCCTGCTGGTTGATATAGGCACTCACCGAATTCAGCCAGTTCTGGATGACGTCTCCGATGCCGTTGGTGTTGTAAATGAAATCGGCAACCGTATTGAACATTCCGTTCACCGAACGAAACGCAGATTGGTAGTTTAGGAACACCAATCCGAGGACGAGATACTTAACACCTGCTATCCCGAGCGCGCGCACATCGCCACTATTGCTATAGGCCTCATATACGGCATACAGCAGACTCAGAATCAAGATCACTCCGGCAATTTGCAGAACAGGGCCGGTCACGTTCTGATCGATGCCGTTGAGCGCTGTCTGGAGGACCTGCTCAAAATAGAAGCTTTGCATGGCGATAATCCTGGCTTTTAGTTGTGTTGCAGCAGGTTCATGAGCTGCTGTCGAAGGCTCGTGGCGTTGGTCGCTCCCATCTTGATGTCGGCGCTCGATTTCGCGAGATCAATGGCACGAAGCCGCATCAGGTCCGCGGTAGCCGCCTGCGTGTAAGCATTTGCGCGGACGAGCCATGCGTCTGCCTGTGCCTCGATGATGGGCGCGCTTCCAGGAGCAGCGTTTTGAACGCTCTGGTTAATCTGAGTCGCGGCTTGAAGTTCCAAGTCCGAGAGTGCATCGATCTCAATGGACCTTTTCATTGCATCCTGGGCAGCAGCATCCGTCATATCGACTAAATCCCGCACCTGTTGCGAGGCGTCAGTTGCAGTCGGTACCGCACCATAGAGCGAGATGTAGCTGGCAGACGTCTGGCCAATCTGGTTGGGGTTGCGCGACAACAGATTCGACTCCAGTTGTTGAGGGGTAGGAAGGGTGGCGCTATTGACCTGAATTTGTGTCAGCGATTGGATCTGGCTAAAGAAACCTTGAAGATTGCCGACCAGAGAGCGCGCTTGATTGATCAGGTTCTGCGGCCAGACAACGCTCTGCTCAAATTGCTGAATGGACTGATCTATCCCCAGAATCTGGTTGAGTGCGCCACCTATCACACTCTGGAGTGCGCTCGATATGCTCGACAACCCAGCTGCGAGAATCGCGCAGCAGGGGCTAAACTGGCCTTCCGCCGGCCATGGAGCGGCAAGCATCAGCACCAGACCAAGGAAGAGCGCGCGGATTTTATGGGTACTCGCCCAGGAGTGAATCCGATTTATGACAGTTCGACATGCATTCATGGCAAATCCTTTCTCGGGATCAGTTGTGCTGTAACAGGTTCATGAGCACTCCGCGGAGTTGCGTGGTGAACGCAACTCCGCGTTTTCGGAAACCATTCTGGTGCGCGACGTGCGCCGCCTCCTGTCGTAGCTCCGCAGCCAACATCTTTTGCGTCAGCGCCTGGCTTTGAATACTGGAGGCAACCGCTGCTGCGGTGAGGAAAGGAGCGGAACCTGGTGCCGCCTTGCCCGCAGACGTCTCGATGGCGTCAGCTGCCTGGATCTCCAGATCTGTTGCTTTGTCGGAAGTCTTGAGCGTTTTCAGGGTGTTGAGAGTAAAGGCATCATCCATGTCCGACATTTCACGGTCGGCCTGGCTTGCATTGACCGGAATTGGGAGTGGGCCATAGGTGCTTCCGAACGATTGGGCAAGAGTGTTGAAGTTGTTGACACGATGATCGCGAATCAAATTTTCCAGTGATTGGGGTGCTGGCAGAGTTGCGCTGTTCAGCTTCAGATTGAGGATACTTGCCATCAGCGCACGGTACTGGCTGATCATCTGGAGTATCTGCGACTTGGCCTGGTTGATCAGTTGCACAGGCCAGACGATGCTCTGATAGAGGCCGCTGATCGCGAGCCGAACCGCATTGATGGCATTCAGCGCGGTTTGAATCACTCCGTTGATGACGTTCAGCACCGCCTGAATTGACTGGATGAGGCTAACCTGAGCTTCGGCCACGGGCGGGACGACAGCCATGGTTGCCACCAGGACTCCGGCAATACCTACGACCATTGCGCGGCGTCGAGTGCTCGAAGTCAGCATCAGGCATGTCAGAACAACCGAGAATAGTGCGAATACGAAGTAATGCATTTTCATAACCTCTTCGAACCGGAGATCATCTCAACGCGCCGCATCTTTGGCAGCCGGGTGCGGACTCATGACGTTCACTGCGCCCGACAATTCTTCAGGCAGCGCAGACACGTCCGCCAATCCCTGAGGGAATTTCTTTGCCAGCTCCTGGTATCTGTCCAACAAAGGTTGATGGCAACGACTTTCCAAGAACCAGGTGCGATATTTCCGCTCGCGCGGGAAGGTTGTGCAGATCCAGTACGCCAATGGTGTTGGCACAATGCGGATTGTTTGCGTGGTTTCGGCTTTCTCACCGATCACGAGCAACGCTTCCGCGCTGCGGCCTTTCCGCGGAGCACCGAACTGCTTGATCTGGCCAACTGCCACAGGATTTAAGTAAAGCTGGCTAACCAGAACACTGGTATCACCCGGCTGCTGACCAATGATCTTTGTGCTCGCGTTCTTAAGGATTCCTGGCCCGTGAACGCGAGGCTGCGATGCCGTCCCGACAAAATCTTCGACCGCTTGACTGATACCCCATACGCTTGAGTTTCTCTTGCGGGATGTCCGGAATAGCTGCTCAACCTCCGGTGCAAGGGTTGCCGAGTTGAGCAGAGACCAAATCTCATCGAGCGCTGTAATGCTCGGTTGACCGCTCTTTCCGCTCGCACGCGCAGCCATTGCGTTTGCGATCAGCATGCTCATGGCAGCTTCTAACCGTGCGTCAGAACTAAGCCTCTCGACATTGAAGAACAGCCAATCGCTGTCGAGGCGCATGGTCGTCGGCTTATCGAAAAGTTTGGCGTAAATTCCACTTTCTCCCGTCCACGCGCGTAGCTTGATCGCTGCGAGGTGTGCTTCATCCATCGTGCGCTGCATCTTTTCGGCATCCCGCCAGTTAGCTAGCTCCTCGCGTAAGTCGTTGAACGTAGGAATTGGATTCGAATAACGAATCGCACAGCGCTTGTAGACGCGGGCGATTGCGTCTGTCAGAACGCTGTCGAGCAAAGCCGTGTCAGCGCCAGGACTGTCTCCGATCATGTGGCGCGTCAGGCTCTTCAGGAAGGCGATCTTTTCGTTATTGGGTGCGCTGTCGCCTGCGGTCAGGTCCCACGGATTCAACGTTTCGCGGCCATCGAGATCTACGTTGATCACCCGGCCTCCCATTAGTTCCACGAGCGGCTCGTAGGAATCGCCTCTCTCGAGAATTGAGATGAGAGGCTTGGCGCGAGCCATCATCAGCAGAAACACTTGGGCCATGAATGTCTTCCCGCCGCCACTCTTCGCCACGATGAGAAGATTCGCGTCTCCCATGCTTGGGTCAAAGGGCGAAAATGGGACAAGTTGGCGATACGGAGTTTCGAGCAGCATCAGGGGCGAATTCGGAGTCCCCGCCCATGGCATTTCAACCGGGAGCAGGTCGGCTGCGTGCAAGGTGAGAACGTCCAACTCGCGCTTGTTGGTTTCAGCCTGGCCCGGCAGTCCGGAAAAGAAGAACCGTTTTTGCGCGAGCGTCTCTGGAATACCGCGCGCTCCGTTCATGCGTGCGATGGCGTGAAGAACCCGTTGCCGCCGATCGGAAAGAAGCCGTTCCGCTTGTTCGCGTTCCGTGCGGCTCCGGGTTGGGCGTGAGGTCCGGACGGTGACGCTTAAGCTCATCTGGCAAGATTTCAGACAACTTGAAATTAGGTCCTGCAGCACCTTGACTAGCTGATGTTCAGCTACTTGGGCATCGATATTCGGGCGGAAACCGCCGTTAAAGTCCTTCTGCGCGGCTGTCATTTTCCTCAGCCGGCT
>Ga0157372_10004213_pt1 | contig 15389 bp, 15 predicted proteins | sample C55metaG_FD_115307 | JGI IMG/M metagenome (GOLD analysis project Ga0157372, IMG submission 115307) | Corn rhizosphere microbial communities from Kellogg Biological Station, Michigan, USA - C5-5 metaG | ecosystem: Host-associated > Plants > Roots > Rhizosphere > Soil | place: USA: Michigan... | reverse complement strand
GGAGCGGGACCCCATCACGACACCGACGCGAGGACGTTCTTTGGCGGGCTCGCTCATGGAGGGCATGCGGCAAAACCGGTATTGTACGCGCAAAGCCGGGGTGGCCCGCAGGGCGCTCCAACTGGCGCTGTGAATGGCATTCCGGTGCCCGGCCGGACGCGAAAAATGATCGACCGACGCCTCCTCGACATCCTCTGTGACCCGGTGACGAAATCGCCGGTGCGCTATCTCTCGGCGAACGAGCTCGAAGCGTTCAATCGCGCCGTTGCGGCGGGCGCGTTGCGCACCGAAGGCGGCGCGCCTTTGACCGCAGCGGCGAGCGCGGCATTGATCACGCGCGATGGCCGCTCCATCTATCGCATCGAGGACGATATCCCGGTCATGCTGGCCGACGAGGCGATCCCGACGGCTCAGATCGCGAACTTTCCGCGGATCTGACCCGGGCGCCCGCCGCCAGCCGGCCTATCCGTTCAACCGGTCGTCGCGAGGCAGGCCCAAGCGTGACGGAAATCACACTGTCTTAACGAATCTCTTCTATGATCTCCAAACGAGGTTCAGCGTCTCGTTGAGCGAGAGCGCACAGCGAGAGGATTGGCCGCCGAATGACCGCCCCAAAGGATGTTCAGAACGTCGTTGATCTGTCGCTGCGGCAGGGTACTGCCGGCGGCGGCGATCGGCTGGGCGAGTTGCTCAAGCTCGTGCGCGGCATTTCACAGAAGCGCATCAACGGGCTCGTCAGCACGCTGTTCGAGAACGTCGACGACGCGCTGTTCGATCTCGCCGAGCGCGCCGGCAGCAATGCGGTGCAGACCGAATATTTCGACGGCATGCGCGAAGTGCGCAAGAAGCGCCAGCTCGTCGAGCGCGTGTTCCAGGAACAGGCATCGAAGAATTTCGGCGAGTTCGCCGAGGGCAAGCTCAAGGCGGTCAAGCCCGAAGGCACGCCGCAAGCAAGCGGCGGACTCTCTCTCGTCGACGATACGGAGCTCGAAGAATCGCTCGCGGTTTCGAGCATGGTCGCGAAAGCCGAGAACCGGCTGCAGCGCTCGCTGTATCAGATCAATCAGCGACTCGGCGTCATCATCGGCGGCGGCAAGGTCGAGGATGCCAACAATCCGATCGGTCCCGCCGTGCTCGGCCAGGCGTTCCGCATTGCGGTGCGCGAGTTCCAGGCCAACGTGCAGGTCAAGCTGATCGTCTACAAACTCTTCGATCGCTACGTGATGGCCGGTCTCGAGCCGCTCTACGAAGAGGTCAATATCGAATTGATCCGCGCCGGCGTACTGCCGCAGATCCGCCATGTCCTTCCGCAGGGAAGCCGGCCGATGCCCCCGCCTTCCGGCGCATACGGTGCGATGCCGGCAGCGCCGGGCATGTCGGGCGCGATGCAGGGCACGCCGTACTACGACACGGCAGCCGCCGAATTGCAGGCCGAGCTTTACAGCACGCTGCGCTCGCTATTGGCGAGTCGTCACGGTCGCGTTTCGGGTGATTATTCCGGTGGCGGCGGCGGTGGCGCGGCGCCCGGTCTCAGTCCGACTGAGCTTTTGAGCGCGCTGACGATTCTGCAGAATCAGTCGAACGTGGTGCAGTCGCGCGCCGATACGGTCGCCGACGCCGCACAGGCCGTGCAGCAGTTGAAACAGGAACTGCTCGAGCAGGTGCACAAACTCTCGGGCGAGACGCGCCCGCATCACGTGTCTTCGGCCGACGAAGACACCATCGACCTGGTCGGCATGCTGTTCGAATTCATCCTGCAGGATCGCAACCTGCCGGCGCAGATCCAGGCGCTGCTCGGGCGTCTGCAGATTCCGTATTTGAAAGTCGCGATTCTCGACAAGCACCTGTTCGCGCAGAAGACCCATCCGGCGCGCCGCTTGCTCGATGCGCTCGCCGACGCGGGCAAGAGCTGGTCCGAGGAATCGGACAAGGACCACCGGCTCTACGATCGCGTGCGCCAGGTGGTCGAGTCGATCCTCGCCGACTTCGACGACGACGTGACCGTGTTCGACCGTGAACTCGTCGCGTTCGCCGGTTTCATGGAGCAGTATCACAAGCGCGCCGAGATCGCCGAGCAACGTGCCGCCGAAGCAACCCGTGGCCGCGAAAAGTTGCAGGACGCCCGGCGCACCGCGGCGCGTGAAATCCTCCAGCGCATCGAGGAACGCAACCTGCCGCCGGTCGTGCACGCGGTGCTGTCGCGGCCGTGGGCGAACTATCTCGTGCTGACGCTGCTGCGTCAGGGCGAGAACTCCGACGAGTGGAAGAGTGCGTTGCGCTTTGCCGACGAATTCGTCTGGAGCGCGCTGCCCAAGACCAACGATCTGGAGCGCACGCGCCTGCGCGCGCTGCTGCCGCAACTCGAAAAAGCGCTGCGCCACGGCCTCGCGACCGTTGCCTATCATGACAACGACGTCAAGCAGCTGATGCAGGAACTGTCGCAGTTCTATCAGCGCCTCCTGGATGGCGAACGCGTCGAGGTGAAGACGGCGAAGGAAGTCATCGCAGCGGGTGCTTCGGGTGCGATGCCCGCGCCAGTGCACGATGCCGCGCATGCCACGGCAGCTACGGCCGAAACGCCGGCGCCCGTGCCGCCCGCAACGCAGAGCCCGGTTGAGGAAATCGTGCTCAACAGCAACCCGGCCGAGGCCGCTTCGCCCGAAGAAAATTATGCCGAAGACGATGAATTCCTGAAGTCCGCGCGCGAGATCAAGGTCGGCACGTGGCTCGAATTCGCCGACGAGCAGGGCAACCGCGAGCGCGCCAAGCTGTCGTGGATCAGCCCGATCAGTGCGAAATACCTCTTCGTGAACCGGCGCGGCCTCAAGGTGTGCGACAAGACCGTATTCGCGCTCGCGGCCGAGCTACGCCGCGGCACGACGATCGTGCTGGAAGAAGTGCCGCTGTTCGACCGCGCGCTCGACGCCATCGTCGCGCGACTGCGCAGCGCGCAAGCCGGAGCGGCCGAAGCCGCGGCGCCGAAAGCGGCTGCGACCTAGCCCAGGTCGAAACAGATCGTGCGCGACGCCACCGTTGCCGTATCCTCGGCGGCCTCACCGACGCCGCCTGACCGTGCCATGCTTGCACAGTCCTCCATCGAGCTACCGCCGCGCGAGGCGATTGCGCGCGACGTGCGGCGCGCACTCGAAGAAGACATTGGAAGCGGCGATGTCACCGCTGATCTGCTTGCGCCGGGCGCAACCGCTCACGCGCGCGTGATCACGCGCGAGTCCGCGGTGTTGTGCGGATGCGCGTGGTTCGATGCATGCTTTCGTGAACGCAGTGATGCCGTGCGCATCGAATGGCTCGCGCGCGATGGCGATCGCGTCGCCGCCGGAGCCTTGCTGTGCCGGATCGAAGGTCCGGCGCGTGCCCTCGTCACCGCCGAGCGTACGGCACTCAATTTCCTGCAGACATTATCGGGCACGGCGACCGCGACGGCGACATTCGTCGATGCGATCCGCGGCACGCGCACGACGATCCTCGACACGCGCAAGACGCTTCCCGGTCTGCGACTTGCGCAGAAATACGCGGTTCGCGTCGGCGGCGGATCGAATCATCGGATGAGCCTGCACGACGCGGTGCTGATCAAGGAAAATCACATTGCCGCCGCGGGCTCGATCTCGGCAGCGGTCGCACGCGCGCGCGCGTTGCATCCTGGCGTGATGGTGGAAACCGAAGTCGAGAATTTTTCCGAGCTGCGCGAAGCGCTCGCGGCTGGAGCAGATCGCATCATGCTCGATGAGTTCGAGTTGCACGAGCTCGCGCAGGCGGTCGCGGAAGTCGACGGTCGGGTGCCGCTGGAGGTTTCGGGATCGGTGAGCCTGGATCGCGTACGCGCGATTGCGGAAACCGGCGTCGACTACGTTTCGATCGGCGCGCTGACCAAGCACGTGCATGCGATCGATCTTTCGATGCGGATCGAATTCGCGCCGTAATCGAAGAAGCGCCGTCGCCGAAGCGACGCAGTGCCTCGCACCTCGACGTCTTCGCTCAGATCACGCCGAAATAACGCAGCGCACCGAACGCGACGACAGCGATCACCACGATTGCGATCACGATGCCGATCGCCTTGCCCGAACCCTGCGGCGCCGGCGCCGCAGCAGGCTTCGGCGTATCGGTGCGCGCGGAGCTGCCTTGCTGGCGCGCATCCATCCCGGGCGCGACGAGCATGAAGCGCACGGTATCCAGACGCAGTTCCTCGCCCGGTTTCAGCAAACCGGTCTGGACGCGCTTGTCGTTGATGAAGGTGCCGTTCGCCGAGCCCATGTCCTCGACCAACACGCCTTCCGCGGTCACCTGCAGACGCGCGTGATGCCGCGATATTTCTTCGGCCGGCACCGGAATATCGCTGTCGTTCTGGCGACCGATCACCATCGTGCCGGTCAACGCGAAGGTTTTGCCGAACGTCGCGCCGGAAACACCGCGCAGCATGAATTTCGGCAGCGTCTGGCGCACGCGCGTACGCGCATCCTCGCTGCCGGATTTTTTTGCGGACGGCGGCGGCATCGTCGCCGCAACCGGACGGTCGGATGAGACGCGGCAGCCGATGCGCCCAAACAACACGAGATCGCCCGGCTTCAACGGCATGTCCTGCGTGATCTGACGACCGTTGAGCACTGTCGGCGCGGTGCTGTCGAGCGATCGCAGTGTCGTCTGCGCTCCGCGTGTCTCGATTTCACAGTGATGCGCGGCGACGCCCGGCGCGGTCAGCACGATCGAGCAATCCGCGGCCGAACCGACGCGCGCCACGCCTTCTTCGAGCGTGACGGGCGCGTGCTCGCCATTAGGAAAAATGAGTTTCATCGCGTCCCCCTGTCGGACAGAGCGGACACCGCGCGCATCACGCTCCCGGCGAGACCTCTGCGGTCGCCGCGTCTGCGCACACACGTCCAACCCCTTGAAACCGATTGTAACCGGACCGCCGGCTGCAAACCCGGCGCGGGGTCACGTTGCGCCGCCCTTGCGACCCGGACTGCACGCCCGCACACTCGGTCGCATGCTCGGAACCTGGATTTTCCTGCTCGCGATCGCCTGCGCGGTGTGGATCTGGATGGATGCGCTCGGCGCCCGCGAACGCGCGGTCCGCTACGGCCGCGAGCTCTGCCGCGACGCCGGCGTGCAGCTGCTCGACCAGACCGTTTCGATGACGCGCATTCGCATCGAGCGCGTCGATGGACTGCCGACCCTGGTGCGCCGTTACGGATTCGAGATCAGCCTGGACGGCAGCGATCGCCATCGCGGTCATCTGGATTTGCGCGGGCATCATCTCGGAGCGTGGAGCTTGCCGCACGCGGCGAATTTGCGGGCGGTGCCGGATGTCGTCGGGATGCGCTCGCTCAACTAGCGTCCGTTTGTCCGACGCGGCTCTCGGCTATTTCACGACGCGCAAATGCGGTTTCTTCACCGCCTCGTCCGGCTTCGGTGTTGCGGGCGGCGGCGGTTCCGGCGGCGCGTTCTCTGCGGAGAACATCATTCCCTGCCCGTTTTCCTGCGCGTAGATTGCGAGCACCGCGACCATCGGAATATCGACCGACTGGCTGACGCCGCCGAAGCGCGCGAGAAAACGGATGTACTCGTTGCTGATTTCGAATTGCGTGACCGCTCGCGCCGCGATGTTGAGCACGACCTTGCCGTCCTTCGCGGCGCCCGGCGGCACGCGCACGCCGGTGTTCGTCGCGTCGACGAGGATGTACGGCGTGAGGCCGTTGTCGCTGATCCACTCGTAAAGCGCCCGCAACAGATACGGACGATTCGAGCTCATCACCGTCGGCGACGTCATGACGACCGCCTCGGCGCTTTCGCAGCGCGGAAAGTTCTGGGATGACGCATCACGGTCGCAGGAGTTTCTCTTCGGGAGTCAGGCTGCGCGCAAAGCCCTGACTGCGGAATATGCGCTCGCCGTAGTCGATGATGACATGCGCTTCGCGCGGCAGCTGAACGCCGAGCGCGTCGAGCCGCCAGATTAACGGCGCGAGCGCACAGTCGGCGAGGCTCATTTCGGGACTGAGGAAAAACTTGGAAGCCTTGAACGCAGAAGCGTTCTTCATCAGCTCGTCGCGCAACGCTTTGCGCGCCGTATCGGCGGTGCGGCCGCCGGCGTCGATTTGATCGACCAGTGTCAGCCAGTCGTTCTCGATGCGGACGATCGCGAGGCGCAGTCTCGCGCGCGACAGCGGATCGACCGGCATCAACGGCGGATGCGGATAGCGCTCGTCGAGGTATTCGCAGATGACGCTGGTGTCGTACAGCACGAGGTCGCGGTCGACCAGCGTCGGCACCGAGTTGTACGGGTTGAGATCGAGCAGGTCCTCCGGCGGATCGTCCAGATCGACCGGGACCAGATCGTAGGTCACGCCTTTTGCGGCCAGCACAAGGCGGACGCGATGGCAATGGATGCAATCCCGGGCCGAGTAAAGGGTCAAGACCGTGCGTGAACGCTGACTCAAGGCCATTCTCGAACCCCCTCCCGGGAACCAGCCGCCCCCGGCGAATGTACTACGCGCTCCGACAACCGCCTAGACGGATCGCCAGTGCATGAATTCGTGCCGCGGTGCGTCATGACGAAGCACTCGCGGCGCGGCCAGGGGAAGCCGCCCGGTCAAAGACCGGATTTACGAGAACGAGCCACCGCGCGGTCAAAGCCGACCGCCCGGCTGTGCGCTGCCGCCTAGTCGCGGATCAATGCACGTCTTTCCAGTATTCGTGCTTGAGCAGAAAGGCGATGAAGGTGAACAGGGCGAGGTACAAAAGCACCCAAACGCCGATCGACGTGCGCTTCAAAGCCGCCGGCTCGCCGGCATATTCGAGGAACGCCGTGATGTCCCTGACGGCTTGATCATACTGCTCGGAATTGAGGCGGCCGGGTGTCTTGATCTCGAGTTTTTCGACCGCGGCTTCGCCGCCCTTCTCGGCCGGAGCCTTGACCGCGACCTGCAGGCCCTGCAGCTCCCAGAGCGCGTTCGGCATCGAGGCATTCGGAAACACGGTGTTGTTCCAGCCGACCGGCCGGCTCGAATCGAGATAGAACGACTTCAGATAGTTGTAGATCCAGTCCGAACCCTTGGCGCGCGCTTCGAGCGAAAGATCGGGTGGCGTCTTGCCGAAGAAGCCCGCGGACATCGCAGCCGGCATGTTGTTGATGGCTTTGTCGCCGATCTTGGCGCCGGTGAAGATCAGGTTGTTTTCGACGTCCTTCTCGTCGAGGTTGAGATCCTCGGCGATGCGCGAGAAGCGCAGGTATTGAAGGCTGTGGCAACCCGAGCAGTAGTTGAAGAAAAGACGCGCGCCGCGCTGCAGTGATGCGGGATTGTCGATGCGCACATTGGCGGGCTCCATGCCAGCGCCTTCGGCGGCGTTTGCGCTGCCCGCAAGGCCGAGCATCGCGCACAGGCCGAGCGCGACGTTGCGCAGCATTCGCTTACCTGAAATGACGTTCGAGGTCACGATCGCAGTCTCACGCATGGGTCGTCACCCGATCCGGCACCGGCCGCGTTCTTTCCTTGCCGAGCCACGTGTACAGCATCACGAACGCGAAGAATCCGAAATAAACGATCAACCAGAACCGGCCGAACGCGTTCTCGATCGTGGTGACGTTCGCGTCGGCGCCGAACCACTCCGGAATCTTCTCGGCCGTGACGCCGGCGCCGACCGCGCCGAGCATGACGAACGACAACGCGAAGAGACCGAGCGCGATCTTGTACCCGAGCCCGCGGTAGCGCACCGATTTCACGACACCGCGATCGATCCACGGCATGAAGAACAGGAGCACGATGCCGAGGAACATCACGATGACGCCGGGAAGCTTGGCCGGAATCATGCGCAACATCGCGTAGAACGGCGTGAAGTACCAGACCGGCTTGATGTGCTCGGGCGTCGCGAGATTGTTCGCCGGGATGAAGTTGTCGTGCTCGAGGAACCAGCCGCCGAACGTCGGTGCGTAGAAGATGATGAACGCCGCGAGCAAAAGGAAGAATCCGGTGCCGAAAAGATCCTTCACCGTGTAGTACGGGTGGAACGCAATGCCGTCGAGCGGCGTGCCGTCCGGCTTTTTCTTTGCCTTGATCTCGACGCCATCCGGATTGTTCGAGCCGACTTCATGCAGGGCGCCAAGATGCAGCACGACGAGCAGCAGCAACACCAGCGGCAGCGCGATCACATGCAGCGCGAAAAAGCGGTTCAATGTCGCGTCGGCGGGCAGGTAGTCGCCCATGATCCACTGCACCAGCGCATCGCCAATCACCGGAACGGCGCCAAACAGCGAGATGATCACTTTCGCGCCCCAGAACGACATGTTGCCCCACGGCAACACGTAGCCCATGAACGCCTCGGCCATCAGCGCGAGGAAAATCAGCATGCCGATGATCCAGACCAGCTCGCGCGGCTTCTTGTACGAGCCGTACATCAAGCCGCGGAACATGTGCAGATACACGACGACGAAGAACAGCGACGCGCCCGTCGAGTGCATGTAGCGGATCAGCCAGCCCCAGTCGACATCGCGCATGATGTATTCGACCGACGCGAAGGCTTCCGCCGCATTGGGCTTGTAGAACATCGTGAGGAAAATGCCGGTCAGGATCTGGTTGACCAGCACCACCAGCGCGAGCGAGCCGAAGTAGTACCAAAGATTGAAATTCTTCGGCGCGTAGTAGCCGCTCGTGTGCTGGGACAAGAACGACAGCCACGGCAGGCGGTCTTCGATCCAGCCGAGCACCTTGTTCTTCGGATGCAGCCGAACGTATGTCGTGCCCATCACGCGGCTCCTTGCGGATCGACACCGATCATGATGTGCGTGTCGTCGATGAACTTGTACGGAGGCACCGCGAGGTTCGCCGGCGCAGGCACGCCGTCGTAGACGCGGCCGGCCATGTCATAGCGCGATTTGTGGCATGGGCAATAGAAACCGCCTCTCCACTTCGGATCGAACGGTTCGGGTTTCAGGTCCGGGAAGAAATCAGGCACACAGCCTAGGTGCGTGCAAATGCCGACGACCACGAGCCACTCCGGCTTGATCGAACGGTATTCGTTCTCCGCGTATTTCGGTTGCTGATCGGTGTTTTCCGACTTCGGATCCTTGAGATCGGCATCGACCACGGTCAGCGTATCGAGCTGCGCCTTGGTGCGGTTGATCACGAACACCGGCAGTCCGCGCCACGCAAACGTGACTTTCTGGCCTGCTTCGATCTTGCTGATGTCGGCTTCGACGGGAGCGCCCGCCGATTTGGCCGCCGCGCTCGGTTCCCAGGACTTGATGAAAGGAATCGCCGCGACCACCACACCGGCGCCGCCGACGACGGACGTCGTCGCCGTCAGGAACCGACGACGACCCTTGTCAATTACCGCATCGCTCGCCATCCAGCACCTCGATACTTGTGGAATCTTCCCTGATCGCAAAGAACCGCGCGACCGTCCTGGCCGCACTCTCAAAAAACAGCAGTTTTCGGGCTGCGTTATGTAGATGTGGGCGCGTCAGCGCGCCGCAATCCCGCGCGCGACACGCCGCCCGCGTTAGGGCGAGCCCCAAAATCGTGGTAGTTTAACGAACGCCTCCGCACCGCACAATCAAACTCGCGGTCGCTGCGCTGTGAACCTGCCGACGCCTCGCCCGCGAATCCGATGTCTCCCGCCACGCTACGCACCCTCGCCTTCGTCGCTCGCTGCGTCGTGATCGGCCTCGCCGCCGCGTTCCTGTTGAGCGTGGCGGCACCGGATCTGGTGTCGCGTTTGCGCGGCGCTTCCAGCAACGCGTCCCGCAACAACCATGCCGCGATCGTCGGCCGCACGCAGGGGCCGGTCTCCTACGCCGAGGCGGTGTCGCGTGCTTCGCCGGCGGTGGTCAACATCTATGCGAACAAGATCACGACGTATCTCGCGCCTCGCCAGGAACTTCGTGATTCGCTGACGATGCGCCTGCTCGGCATCGTGCAGGGCCGGCCGATGCGCAAGCTGCAGCAGAACCTCGGCTCGGGCGTCGTCTTCACCGCCGACGGCTACGTGTTGACCAACAATCATGTGATCGCCGGCGCCGACGACATCCAGGTCGGACTCGACAATGGAGCCGCGCATGCGCAAGTCGTCGGCAGCGACGCCGAAACCGATCTCGCGGTGCTGAAGATCGATGCGAAGGATTTGCCGACGATCGAGATTCCCGACGACGCGGCCGTCGACGTCGGCGATGTCGTGCTTGCGATCGGCAATCCGGTCGGAATCGGCAAGACGGTGACGATGGGCATCGTCAGCGCGACCGGACGTCAGCTGCGCATGTCGAACTACGAGGATTTCATCCAGACCGATGCCGCGATCAATGCCGGAAACTCGGGCGGCGCGCTGGTCAACGCGCTCGGCGAGCTCGTCGGCATCAATACGGCCGTGTATCCGCGCACGCCGACATCGGATGGGCGCACCTACACGCCCGGCGCCGAAGGCATCGGCTTCGCGATCCCGGTCGCAACGGCAAAAGCCGTGCTGGAACAGATCATCAAGAACGGGAAAGTGATCCGCGGCTGGATCGGCGTCGACTACACCGATCTCCCGCTGCAAGCCGGCGCCAGCCAGCGCCAGCGGGGCGTCTATATTTTGCGTGTGATTCCGGAGAGTCCGGCTGCGCAAACCGGCCTGCAGCCCGGCGACGTGCTGCAATCGCTCGACGGCAGTCCGATCATCGATCAGATTGATCTGCTCAATCGCGAGGCCGCCCTCGCACCCGGAACGAAAGTGCATATAGAAGGACTGCGCCGCAACGCGCCGTTCAGCGCGGACTTGACGCTGGTGCAACGGCCGCCGCCGAGCACGACTGGCGCGTGAACTCTGAATCCCTCCGCTCGCGCGAGAGGCGAACAGCTCAATCCCCTCTCCCGCTGTCGGGAGAGGGCTAGGCTGAGGGCAATCTGGCGAAACGTTTCCCTCGCCCGCCCGTGCGGGCGACCTCTCCCGCAAGCGGGAGAGGCGAAAGCGCGATCAGAGTGCTTTCTTGTAGCGATCGCGCAACTGCTCCACGCGTTGCACGTAAACCTGCGTCTCGTCATACGGCGGCACGCCGCCGTATTTCTGCACGGCCCCTTCGCCGGCGTTGTACGCGGCGGTCGCAAGCTGCGTGTTGCCGTTGAAGTCCTTCAGCAACTGCGCGAGATATTTCGCGCCGCCGCCGATGTTCTGCGCAACATCGAAAGCATCGTTCACACCGAGATCGCCGGCCGTCTCCGGCATCAGCTGCATCAGGCCTTGAGCGCCCTTGTTCGACACCGCCATCGGATTGAACGCCGATTCGGCGTGAATCACGGCACGCAACAGCGCCACATCGACGCCGGTGCTCGCCGCCGCAGCCGTGATCTCGTCCTTGTACGCATCGAGATTGAGCGCCGTTCGCGCGAAATCGATCTTCGAATGCACGTCGCACGCGACACACGTCGCAATGTACGTGAACAGCACCGCGAACGTCGCGCCACTGCTCGGCTTCACGTTCGTGTATTCGGTGATGCCGTTTGCGCGCTGCACGCGATAGACCGCGCCGCGCAGGATCCTCGGCGTCGGTTTCGCCGGTTCGACCGCGACCGGCTCGACGCTGGCGACCATATTCGCGACCGGCAGCACCGGAGGCGTCGTCCTGATCAGCAGCGCCGTGCTCTCGACACCGGATTCCGTCGCGCGCAACGGCAGTGCCGTGCTCGTCACGCCGAACGTCGCAGCTTTCACGTCGGGTTTTTCGTGGACGTTTTCGCGGTACTCCCAGCCGTTGCCGTTGCTCGCCAGCGCCTTCGGTGCGACGGGCGCTTTGAGCGGAGCGCTGTGCCGAGTCGCCTTCTTCACCAGCGCGTCTTTCTTGGCCGGCCCGTCGGCGTATCGCGAAACCTCGATGCACTTGGTGAACTCGGACGCCTTGTTCGTATATGCGATCGAGCCATTCGGCCCATCGCAGCGATAGAGAACCCCCGCCCGCGCCGTCGAATTCGCCGCAGAGCCGCCCGCGACCCCCATGAGGGCCATCAACACCGGCATGGCAAATCGGCGCGACATGGACATCATTGAACCCTTCCCGGCGCGAGAGTTTCCATAGGCTGCATCACGCTGCCAAGCGCCGGCACCTGCCCAATGCTAGCGCGAATACCCTCTGGCGGCGACTCTCGCCAGAACGTAAACTATTGGGCCGACTTGATTTTCCAGCCATTCGCGAGCCATGACCGGCAAGCTTTTCATCAAGACCCACGGTTGTCAGATGAACGAGTACGACTCGGCCAAGATGGCCGACGTGCTCGCGGCCGCGCACGGCCTCGTCTTGACCGAGAACGAAAACGAAGCCGATGTCATCCTGATCAACACCTGCTCGATCCGCGAAAAGGCGCAGGAAAAAGTCTTCAGCCAGCTCGGCCGCTGGAAGGCTTTGAAGCAGGAGAACAAGGCCGTCGTCATCGGCGTCGGCGGCTGCGTGGCAAGCCAGGAAGGCGCAGCGATCGTCAAGCGTGCGCCGTTCGTCGATCTCGTGTTCGGCCCGCAGACCCTGCATCGCCTGCCCGAGATGATCGAGGCGCGACGCGCGACCGGCAAACCACAAGTCGATATCTCGTTTCCCGAAATCGAAAAATTCGATCGGCTGCCCGAACCGCGCGCCGAAGGCCCGACCGCGTTCGTCTCGATCATGGAAGGCTGCTCGAAGTACTGCACGTTCTGCGTCGTGCCATATACGCGCGGCGAGGAAATCTCGCGGCCGTTCGACGATGTCCTCGCCGAGATCGCGATGCTCGCCGATCAGGGGGTGTGCGAAGTCACGCTGCTCGGCCAGAACGTCAACGCGTATCGCGGGCCGATGCACGACGGTGCCATCGCCGATCTCGGCTTGTTGATCCACGCCATCGCGGAAATCGACGGCATCGGGCGCATCCGCTTCACGACTTCGCACCCACTCGAGTTTTCAGACTCGCTGATCGATGCGTATGCGAATGTCGACAAACTCGCGAATTTCCTGCATCTGCCGGTGCAATCGGGCTCGGATCGCATTCTTGCCGCGATGAAGCGCGGCTACACGGCGCTCGAGTTCAAGCAGAAGATCCGCAAGCTGCGCGCCGTGCGGCCCGACATCTGCATTTCATCGGATTTCATCGTCGGATTCCCCGGCGAGACCGACGCCGATTTCGAGAAGACGATGAAGCTGATCGACGACGTCGCCTTCGATCAGAGTTTCTCGTTCATCTACTCCAAGCGACCGGGCACGCCTGCCGCCAATCTCGCCGACGATACATCGGACGCAACCAAGCACGAGCGGCTTGAGCGCCTGCAGGCGACGATCAACGCGAACGCGAAACGCGTCAGCGAGGCGATGGTCGGCACGACGCAGCGCGTGCTCGTAGAAGGCCCGAGCCGCAAACGCCCAAACGAGCTGACCGGTCGCACTGAGAACATGCGCTTCGTCAACTTCGCCGGCGACGCACGCCTGATCGGCCAGTTCGTCGACGTGACGATCACCGAAGCGATGAGCAATTCGCTGCGCGGGCGCGTCGCGCTCGCGGAGACCGCGCTGGCGTCGTGAGCGGCGCGCTCGTCATCCGCGAAATCGGAGCGGTGGAATTCGAAACAGTGTGGCCGCTGTTCCACTCGGTCATCGCTGCCGGCGACACATACAGTTATCCACCCGACATGCGCTTTGAAGAAGCACGCGCCTTGTGGACCACGCCGCCGAGCCGCACGTTCGTCGCAGAGCGCGATGGCCGCGTGATCGGCTGCTATCTCTTGAGACCGAACCAGCCGGGTCTTGGCGATCACGTCGCCAATTGCGGCTACATGGTCGCCGCCGACGCGCGTGGTCAGGGCATCGCTTCGGCAATGTGCGAGCATTCGCTCGACGCCGCGCGCCGGGCCGGTTTCGTCGCGATGCAGTTCAATTTCGTCGTCGCGACGAACACGACCGCGGTGAAACTCTGGCAGCGTCACGGATTCGAGATCGTCGGCACGGTGCCGGGTGCGTTCCGCCACGCAACGCTCGGCCCGACCGATATTCATGTCGTGCACCGTTTTCTATGAACGACCAAATCGACCATCGCGATTTCGCGCTCGAGCCCGACGACACCGAACGTCTGGCCAATCTCAATGGCCCGTTCGACGAGCACCTGCGTCAGATCGAGCTCCGACTCGGCGTCGAGATCGCCAATCGCGGCAATGTGTTCCGCGTGACCGGCGCCGATCATTCCGTGCGCATCGCCGAGCGCGTGCTGCGCGAACTCTATGACGCGACCGAGAACGAAACGCTGACCGGGCAGCAGATCAATCTGCGTCTTTCCGAATCAGGAATCGATGCGCTCGATGCCACAGCGGCGCAAGGCGCGCAGGACGTCGCGATCAAGGTCAAACGCGGCACGATCCGCGGACGCGGCCCGAACCAGCAGCGCTATCTGCATGCGATCGCGACGCACGACATCAATTTCGGCGTCGGTCCGGCCGGCACGGGCAAGACCTATCTTGCGGTAGCGATGGCAGTCGACGCGCTGAACGACAATCGCGTGCAGCGACTCGTGCTGGTGCGCCCGGCCGTCGAAGCCGGCGAAAAGCTCGGATTTCTTCCCGGCGATCTCACTCAGAAAGTCGATCCGTATCTGCGTCCGCTGTATGACGCGTTGTACGAGATGCTCGGAATCGAGAAGGTAATGAGGCTGATCGAGCGCAATGTGATCGAAATCGCGCCGCTCGCGTACATGCGCGGGCGCACGTTGAACGATTCGTTCGTCATTCTCGACGAAGCGCAGAACACGACGATCGAGCAGATGAAGATGTTCCTGACGCGAATTGGTTTCGGCTCGGTCGCGGTCGTGACGGGCGACATGACGCAGAGCGATCTGCCGCGTCACATGAAGTCGGGCCTGCGCGATGCGATCGAGGTGCTGCGCGACGTCGACGGCGTCACCTTCACGTTCTTCACCGCGCGCGACGTCGTGCGCCATCCGCTCGTGCAGCGCATCGTGCGCGCTTACGAGAAGCGCGACGAAGGCACCGACACACCACCGTCGCGATGAGCGCGCCGCCCCGACTCCACGTGTTCATCGACAACCGCGCAGGCCGCAAAGGCGTGCCCATACGTCGCTCGTTCGAGCGTTGGGTGCGCGCTGCGCTGAAGGGGCAGCGCTCGGGGCCGATCGAAATCAACATCGCGCTGCTCGACGAACCGGCGGCGCGCGCGATCAACCGGCAATACCGGAGCAAGGACTACGCGACGAACGTTCTGAGCTTTCCGTACGAACCGCTCCCGACGGAGAAAACCGCGCTGCTCGGCGACCTTGCGCTGTGCCCGGCGGTGATCGCACGCGAAGCCAAGCTGCAGCGGAAGCGGCTGCGCGATCACTATGCGCACCTGACGGTGCATGGGGTGCTGCATCTGCTCGGAAGGGACCACCAGAAGGCCGGCGACG
>Ga0157372_10004212_pt1 | contig 15391 bp, 10 predicted proteins | sample C55metaG_FD_115307 | JGI IMG/M metagenome (GOLD analysis project Ga0157372, IMG submission 115307) | Corn rhizosphere microbial communities from Kellogg Biological Station, Michigan, USA - C5-5 metaG | ecosystem: Host-associated > Plants > Roots > Rhizosphere > Soil | place: USA: Michigan... | reverse complement strand
CGTCGGCCAGCGCCAGCTTGAAGAACACGACGGCCTCTCCCGCAACCAGCCCGTTTTTCGTGCCTCCGAATGAAAGCGCATCGACCCCGGCGCCGCTCGTGATCGCTTTCAGGGGGACATCGAGGTGCGCGGCCGCATTGAAGATTCTTGCGCCATCCATGTGCAGCAGCAGCGAATTCGCGTGCGCAAAATCGGCGATCGCCCTGATCTCCTGCGGTGTGTACACCGTTCCGTACTCGGTCGCCTGCGTGATCGTGATCGCGCGCGGCTGCACGTGGTGCTCGTTCCCGATGTCGTGAAGGTGCTCGCGAATTCCCGCGACGGTGATCTTACCGTGCGGGGATGGGACCGGAAGCAGTTTGCATCCGATATGCTTTTCGGCGGCCCCACACTCGGAAGTGTGGACGTGCGCCGTCTCAGCGCAGATCACTGCCTGGTGCGATTGCACCATGCTCTGGAGGCAGAGCACGTTGGCGGCCGTGCCGCTGAACACCAGAAATACCTGCGCATCGCCACCCAGCTCGTCGCCGATTCTGGCTATGGCGTCGCGCGTGTAAGGATCAGTCCCGTATGAGGGAACGTGACCGACGTTAGCGGCCGCCATCGCCGCAAGAACCTCAGGATGGACGCCGGCCCAATTGTCGCTCGCGAATGCGCGTCCGGAGTCCTGTTTGTGCGGCATCTGCCTAGGATAACTGCGGGAAGCGGGAGGCGGGAGGAGGGAGGCGAGAGGCGCAGGCATTGCCCGACGCCACTGCCCCCCAATGCTTGAACGCCTACGGTACTGCCGCTTTTCCCCCTCCCGCCTCTCGCCTCCCGCCCCTCGTCTCCCGCCTCCCGCCTCCCCCTAATGAAAATCCCGGCTCGCATGAACAATCTGCTTCACCTGGAGCTCACGGAAATTCAAACCGATGACGTTCCGCACCCCACCATCACGCTCGAACCTTCCCTTTACCGCCACGAACGTCGAGAACCTCACCACCTCGGAATATTTCTCGACCATTTTCTTGGAGACGATCACGTTGATGAACCCGAACTCGTCTTCCATCAGCAGGAACACCGTACCCTTCGCGCTTTGCGGCTGCTGACGGATGGTGACGAGGCCCGCCGTCACGATCGATTCCCCTCCCCGAAGCTTCTCGAGCTGCCGGGAATCGAGCACTCCCTGGCTCCGCAGCTTCTCGCGTAGATGCTCCATGGGATGGCCGCTGACGCTGATGCCGACCGAGAAATAATCGAGGAATATCAGCTCGTCCCGCGTGAGAGGACGCGGGTCATATGATGCCTGTCGCGCCGGCGCGAGTGGCAGGCTATCGCCCACCGCGCGCATCGCGACCCATGCGGCACGGCGGCGATCCGGCTCCCAGGCGCCGAATGCCCCGGCGCGCGCGAGCTGCAGCGCATCGGAGCGCTGGAGCTTTGCCCGCAACACCACATCGTCGATCGAGGCAAAGCGGTCCCATCCCCTCGCCGCTTTCAAAGCGTCGAGAGATTTCTCGCCCAGTCCGCGGATGTGCCGCCAGCCGATTCTGAGCGCCGGCTTGTCCGGATTTTCCGTCGGCTCGGTGGTGCACTCCCAGTCGCCATCGTGCATGCACGTCGGAAGAACGTTCAGCCCGTGACGTCTTGCATCGTGGATGAGAGTAGAGGGCGGGTAGAATCCCATCGGATAGGAATTCAACAAGCCGGCGTAGAACTCCGCCGTGTAGTGCGCCTTCAGATAGCCCGTCGCGTAGGCGATGAGAGCGAAGCTCCACGCATGCGACTCCGGAAATCCATAGTTGGCGAAGCTCTTGAGATCCTCGGCGATCCTCGCTGCGACATCCTCCGTGACTCCCCGCTCCACCATTCGCGCGCGCAGCTGCTCCAGCACGCGATGCAGCTTCTCCACTTTTCGAATGTGTCCCATCGTGCGCCGGAGCTCGTCGGCCTGCGCGGCAGAATATCCGCCCAGCTTCATAGCAATCGCCATCGCCTGCTCCTGGAAAATGGGGATCCCCTGCGTCCGCTTGAGAATCGGCTCCAGATCGGGATGCAGGTACGTCACGGGCTCGAGACCGCGTCGCCGCGCCGTGTAGGGGTGCACGAAATTCGCCTGGATCGGACCAGGCCGAATGAGCGCCACCTGCACTACGATGTCGTACAGGCGATCGGGTTTGGTGTGCAGCACAGAGGCGATTTGGGCCCGACTCTCGATCTGGAAAGTTCCGATCGTCTCACCGTGCGCGATCAGGTCGTATGTCTTCTCATCATCCGGAGGCAGCTTGTACATCTCCGGCCGGGTTCCAGTGCGCGCTTCGATCATGTCGAACGCGCGCCTGACCAGAGAGAGCGCGCCTAACCCGAGGAAATCGAATTTCGGTATGCCGACGGCGTCGAGATCATCCTTGTCGAACTGAATGATCGTGCGGCCCATCGTCGTGTGCTCGACCGGCAGATAGTCCCCGAGCGGCGCCGACGACAACACGAATCCACCGACGTGCGTCGAGCGAAGGCGGGGCACTCCCTCGAACGCCGCCATCGCCGCGAGCGTCGCCTTGCCGCGAGGATTGTCGAAATCGATCCCGAGCTGGGGGGCAAGAACCTCCCCGACGTACTTCGCTCCCTCGGCTGGATCGCTCCAGTGAATTCTCTTGGAGATGTCGTTCGCCATCTCCACCGGATAACCGAAGGCGCGCATTGAATCGCGGATGGCGTTCGGGCCACGATACATCTGCACGATGCACGTGATCGCCGCCTGGGCGCGGTTGTATTTCCCGTAGACGTAGTCGAGCACTTCCTCGCGCCGGTCGTGCTCGATGTCGACGTCGATGTCGGGAGCCTCTGTCTGTCCATCGACGCGGATCTCGGAGAGAAAGCGCTCGAACAGAAGCCCGTGCTTCACCGGATCCACAGCGGTGATCGCCAGGCAGTACGCCACCGCCGAGTTCGCGGCGCTGCCGCGTCCCTGGCAGAGAATTCCCTTCTCCCGGGCAAAGTGCACCGCATCCCACATCACCAGAAAGAATCCGGCGAAGCCCAGCTTCCCGATGACCCTCAGCTCGTGGTCGAGCTGCGCGGTCTGCTTGTCGTCGAGCTCTCCCCAGCGCTCGTGAGCACCCTCGAAGACTTTTTCGCGCAGGAAGGTGTCGTCGTTGTGACCAGCGGGGACCGAAAATTTGGGCAGCGGCGGTCTCACCCAGGCGAGGCTGAAATCACACTCCGCTGCGATTCTCTCACTCTCCTCGAGCCCCACTTCGCGCCCCTTCCAGCGAGCGGCCATCTCCTCCGGAGAAGCGAGACGCCACTCGCCATTCGGGTGCAGCAATCCGCGCGCGAGAGCGTCGTCGATGGTCGTGTCGTAACGAAGCGCGGTGAGGACGTCGTGCACGAGACGGCTGTCGTTGTCGATGTAGCGCGGCTCCTGACAAATCACCCACGGCACTCGATGTCTTTCGGCTAACTCGATAAGCGCTGTCGCCAGCGCCGATTCGTTGCCGCTGGCGTGATGCAGCTGCACTTCGACGGCTAGCCTGTCGCCGAACGCATCACGCCACCGGCAGAGCGTGCGCTCCGCACCCTTGTAGTCGCCGCCGCGGAGACTGGATGCGACCGGTCCGGACGCCGGACCGGTCAACACCTGCAGTCCTTCACTCCGCTCCGCTACCTGTTGCCACGAGATGCGCGGGCGTCCGCGCGTCTTTTTTCCATCTCCTTTCTGCCACGTCGAGAGCTCGCCCACGCGCGATCTGGTGACGAGAGAAGCCAGATTGTTGAATCCCTCTTTGGTGCGCGCCAGAAAAGCGGCGGGGCATCCATCGATCACGAGCTCGGCGCCGACGATGGGCTTCAGATTCTGCCGGCGCGCCTCCAATCCGAAGCGAACTATCCCGCCGAGGTCGGCGGTATCCGTGATTCCGAGGGCGGGGTAGCCGAGTGATGCGGCGCGAGCGGCGAGTGCTTCCGGGGAGGCGCTGCCGTCGCCGAAGGAAAAGGCGGAATGGGCTCTGAGCTCGACGAACCCCATGCCGCATAATACCCGAACAGACCCCGAAAGCAAGGGGAGAAATGGCCTGAATCAGTTGCGTTTGCTTCTTTCCGAACCGGTAGTCATTACAACGCAAAGAAGTCGTCGTGTGACTAAAATTCATCTTTTCGTCCTACGCCTTCGATCACATAAATGGCAACGACCGTCTCATCCCGTCGTTTCGATGGAAACGGCTATCAACCATCGTACATTCCCGCCGCGATCGCGGCGGGTCTCGTATTCGTCCTCTATCTGCTGACCCTCGCACCTTCGGTCGCGATGTGGGACACCGGCGAGTACATGGCCGCCGTCAAAGTGCTCGGCATTCCCCACCCGCCGGGAAATCCCTTCTTCGTACTGCTCGGTCACGCCTTTGCGTCGCTGCCGATTCCGGTCTCGTACGGTGCCAGAATCAACATCATGGCGGCGCTGGCGAGCGCGCTCTCGGCGGGCTTCTGGTTCCTGATCACAGAGAGAATCGTCGCACGCTGGATCGCGGAGAGGTGGCAACGGCTCGTCGTAGCCAGCCTCGCAACTCTCATCGGTGCGACGGCATTTACGGTGTGGAACCAATCCGTGGTCAACGAGAAGGTCTACACCATTTCGCTTTTGTTTTTCACGATCACGTCGTGGATCATCATCGAGTGGATCGAAGATCCGGATTCACCGGGCGCGGATCGCCTCATCGTCCTCGTTTGCTTTCTCCTCGGCCTCGGCTACTCGAACCATCCGGCTGGATTCCTTCCGCTCCCTGCGGCAGGCGTGGCCATGCTCATGACCCGGTGGCGCACGATCCTTCGCTGGAAGCTCGTCCTCGCTGGGCTCGGCGCGCTGATCATCGGTCTGACGCCATTCATCTTCGAGCCTGTGCGCGCGGCCTACTTCCCTGGAATAAACGAAGGGGCGCCGACCGCTTGCGAGATCAAGCTCGAGGCGAGCTGTACGTTCACCAGCCTCACGAAGGATCGGTTGATGGCCAACATCAACCGCGAGCAGTACGGTCAGAAGCTCGAGCGCGGCGCCCCGTACTCGGCGCAGGTCGGCATGTGGTGGCTCTACTTCAAGTGGCAATGGCTGCGCGACTCGCACCAGACGCATCAGGGACTTCAGTTCACGCTCGCATTCCTGTTCCTCGTGCTCGGCCTCCTCGGCGGCTACGTGCATTGGGATCGAGATCGAAAAACCTTCTGGTATTTCGGTCCGCTCATGTTCACGATGACGCTCGCGCTCATCTACTACCTGAACTTCAAGTACGGCTGGTCGCAGGATCCTGGAAACCGCGACGTAGCGCACGAAGTGCGCGACCGAGACTATTTCTACATCTGGAGTTTCTCCGCCTGGGGAGTCTGGGCGGCGATCGGGCTTGCCTACGTGTGGGAACAACTCGCGTACATTGTCGGAGGAGAGGCACGTGTAGCGGAGAAAACTGGTGGCGAAAAGGGCGGCGGGAAAAAGACCGTGGCAATCGCGACCTGGCCGACGCGTCGCGGATTCATGCTGGCCGCGCCGATTCTCCTCATCGCGCTCATACCGCTATTCGCGAACTGGCGGTTCGCCTCGCGCGCAGGACATGAATTCACCGATCAGTGGGCGCGTGACTACCTGAATTCTCTGGAGCCTTACGCGATCGTCATCACTAACGGCGACAACGATACCTTCCCGCTCTGGTTCGCGCAGGAAGTCGAAGGCGTGCGAAGAGATGTGACGGTCGCGGTCACGACGTATCTGGATACCGATTGGTTCGTGCGGCAGATGATTCGCCGGCCGATCGAGACCTACGACGCGGCAAAGGGCCCCGCGCTCTATCGTGGCACAACGTGGAAGAAGCCGAGCGGGCCGCCTCTCAAGATGACGTTCGCCGAAGCGGACGCGATTCCCGAGTATATCCAGATCAACCAGCCGCAGATTTTCAAGTCAGGCAACATCACGTTGAACATCGATCCCGGGTATCTCGTACGCGATGAGCTCGTGCTGCTGCGGCTGATCAAGGACGCGTTCCCCGAGCGTCCGATCTACATGTCGACTGGCGGCGGTGGCCGCCTCAGCCAGGCACTTCAGCCTTATCTGCTCGCCCAGGGATTTGTGCAGAAGCTCTCGGCTAACCCGCTTACAGACACGGTGGCGACTCCCCGCGTTCTTGGTCTCAATCTGGATTTCGCGCGTACGAAGGCTCTCTGGAACGATGTCTACCGCGCGCCCGATGCACTGATCAAGGAAGGCGACTGGATCGATCGCGCGTCCTTTGGAATTCCGTACACGTACGCGTTCACCGGTGCTGTTCTATCGGAGGCGATGAAGGCGAAGGGAGACACCAAGGGCGCCGACACGGTCATGAACCGTGTCAAAGCCATCGTGAAGGCGGCGCGGATCGAGGGGTTCCCCGGGACGTAAGCGCGGGAACCGAACCAGAACGGGATCCGAAATCTGAAATTACAAAGTCAAAAGAACGCGAGCCGAGATCTGGGACGTGAAAACGACAAGGTCAAAAGAACGCGATCCGAGATCTGAGATCTGAAAACTACAAAGTCAAAAGAACGCGATCCGAGATCTCAGAAGGCAAAGATCTCAGGAGATAGTCACCGCGCTCTGACCGTATCTGGCGCATATCCTGTTACAACCCAGCGCCGGTACCATGGCGCCACCCGGATATGTCGCTATGAAGTTTCTAAGCTCTGGTATCTTGCGTTGCTGAGATCTCGGATCACGTTCTTTTGAGTTGGATATTTCGGATCCCGTTCCAGCTAGTAGTTGCGAGATCTAAAGAGTTCGTGATCAATCCCACCACCCGTGGATGTACCACTCGTCCGTCCGAGCGTCCCGGTACAACCACACCATCATCCCGTCATCGGTCACGCAGCGGAAATATTCGCGGGCGTAAGGCTCGGTCCAACGTCCGCCCGAGACGCGGTCCGGTCCGGCGGCCGAGACGATCTGCTGCCAGTGCTTGTCGCGAAACTGCACCGGCAGCTCGTGATCGCGGCGACGTCTGGTCTGCACAGCGATTCGCCGGGGTTCGGGAAAAAGCTGCAGCGTGAGACGGGGAACGGCCGTCGCTTTCACCACCCGCTCTCTCAGCTGGATTCTCGCTGAAGCCTGGGCGGGCTCCTGGCTGATCCACTCGGTGCGACGATCGATCAAGGGATGCTGCGTGTTGCGCGGAGTGACGACCACCGCGCCCTGATCATCCAGCAGCTGCGCGATGGTTTCCTCCGCTGCGTTCGCCGTTGCAAATCCGCGATCGAAAATGTCTCCCTGGCGTTCGACTTCTCCGGTGACCGACTCCACGCGAATCGTGATGCCGACGACGCCGTCGGGAAGAGTGATCCTCTCCAGGTGCGTACGTATCAGTCGCATCCAGGCTTTGTGGCTCGCCGTCGATCTCGCGGGTCGAACGAGGTGCTCGAAGGTCTCACGGTTGGCGAGCGAGAAGATCATCGTCATCTCTCGCGCGCACTGGCCGCGCGACTTGAGATCCGTCGTGATGTTTCCGACGAGCGCGTTGATGATGAAAACCAGACGCTCCGGATCCTTGAGCGTGTACTCCACCCAGTCGAGAGAAGCAGCCGGCAGCGCTCGCGGCATGCTGGCGAAGATGCGGCGCGAGTCGTCGGCTCTCGACAATCTCCAGAGACGCGCTCCCTCGCCGCCAAAACGAACTTCCACTGACTCGAGGTCGAGCTTTGCCATATCTCCACAGCTCTCGATTCCGATTCCATCGAGCAGCGTCGACAAAAAGAGCGATGGCCCGAGCACACCGATAGGAAATGGAGCCAGATACTCCCGCTCCGAACCCGGCACGATAGTGACGAGGCCATTCTTCCCATGTCCATGGCGAGCCGCGACCTCGGCGGAGATCGGGGTGATGGAGGTAGCTGCTCTGACTTTCTTTACATCTTTCTCGTGAAAGACGTCGAGAAGATCTCTCGCCAACGACTCGGCGCTCATACCGCGCGCATCGGCCCAGACGATTCCATTTGCTCCCAACATCACACGCGGAGCTACTCCGAGCAGCGAAGGAACCAATCGTTGGAGGAGATCATTCTCCGGCGTGATGTCGGTCCCGATAGCGGGAGGATAGGGAGCGGCGGCGGGAGTCCAAAGACAGACGAATGTCATTTTTCCAACTAGAAGCGGGCACCAATCATGTACCGAAGATATACCGAAAGCAAGAAGGGCGCCTGGATTATCGTTCGCTCCCCACGGCAACGGAAAAACGAACGCGAGATTCGCATCCGCGTGTAGATTCAGGAGATAGGAGGAACTTCGATGCACGCCAGGCTCGCTGAAACAATGACCTTCGTGGAAGAGAAACGCCGAGAGCTCATGTCGAGCTTCGAAGGCGTCGATGGCGAGCGGCTTTGCCGACAGGCAGTTCCGGGCGGATGGTCAGTCGTCCAGATCCTGGAGCACCTGCGGATGGTCGAGTCAAGCATCGCGCAGCTCATTACGAAACGCGTCGCCAAGGCAAAAGAGGCGGGGATTGGCGAGGAGAAATCGACGGAGTCGGTGCTGCCCTCGTTCGAGCCCTATCGCCTGACACTCGAGAACGCCGTCATATCGGCGCCCGAGATGTTGCAGCCGCGTTCTGACATCGACATTAGCGAGGCGCTCGAAGGTCTCGAGAGCTCACGCGAAGCTCTTCGCGCCGCCGCCGACTCAGCGAACGGACTCCCACTCGGCGAGATCAAGCACACTCACCGGGTCCTCGGCGAGATCGATCTCTATCAGTGGCTCATCTTCATCGGACACCACGAAGCTCGACACAGGAAGCAGATCGAGCGTACACTCAAATCAATTCCATCATGAATAGGGACTTCATCCGGACCATGGCGCTAACGGTAGCATTCGCATCGCTTGCGCTCACAACCGCGGCGGTGCGCACCTCTCCGAGCGCGGCACCCGCGAATAAGCCGGTCATCACCGTCTACAAGGATCCAAGCTGCGGCTGCTGCAAGAACTGGATCGCGCACCTCATCAAGCATGGTTACCGCGTCGACGCCAAGGACTCTCCCGACATGTCGGAGATCAAGCGCACGCTTGGCGTTCCGACCAGCTTGACGGCCTGTCATACGGCGATGGTGAACGGATACCTGATCGAGGGGCATGTACCAGCGGCTGATATCGATCGGCTCCTGGCGCAGAAGCCGAAGATCGCGGGCCTGGCGGTTCCGGGGATGCCGGCGGGATCACCCGGAATGGAGGGCGCTAGCGCCCAGCACTACCAGGTGCTCACCTTCGACAAGAGCGGCAAGACGACGGTTTTCGCCAGCCACTGATCGTCATCACTGCTTCACTCCGGGGATGTTCTGTCCTCCCTGGTGAAGAATCAAGCGAACCACCTTTCCTGAGGAATCTTTCTCGAAGGTGATTTGCGCGTCCACGACTTTGAGAAAGAACTCGGTGGGTGCCTCGGCGAATAGCTGAAACCTGGACTGCCCGGTCGCCTGCGCGAACAGTGAGGATCCTTCGCGGGTGACGGTGATGGCGAACGTCGGAGCCAGTTGGTAAACGCCGACGTAGCTTTCGAGAACCGTGGAGTCCACGGTAATCTCGGTGCGCACTTTGGTGGACGGCGGGGGTGCGAGGGGCGCCCGCTGATCGATCAGGTGGAAGCCAATATCGTCAGCGGATATCTCCTGATTTGAGAGAACGATCGCGCCGCGTTTGTTCGCCTCGTCGAATCCGATGAAGGTCCGATAGCCACCGGTCCCTCCGTTGTGCCAGACGATGGGCGGACCGAGAGCGGTGAGAATGTGCCAGTTGAGGCCGATGCGCATCTGAGCGCCATCGACGTCGCGTCGTGCGAAGTGCGTGGTGGCCAGCACGCGTCCGAGCGGAGAGCTGGTGCTATCGAGATTCGCGGCGAGGAATTTCAGAAGATCGTTGGCGGTCGACCGGAGGGCGCCGGCACCGGCAAGCGTTGGCAAATCCCAGTTGGCGACTATGTTGCCGCTCGCCGAGTGTCCGGGGGCGAGGTGGCTCTTCATCGCCGGTGTCAGGACAATTCGCGTGTCGTTCATTCCCAGGGGTCGAAGAATCCGTTCCGTGACCAGATCCTCGTAGCTTTTGCCGGCTTTGAGAGCGAGCGCATGACCCAGGAGCCCTACTCCTAGATTTGAGTATTCGTACCGTGAGCCGATGTCTCGCGTGAGCTCGTAGCCGGACAGAAACGCATATAGCTGCGCCACCGTGTAATCGGCGTAAGGATTCTCATTATTCGCTGGCGCAAGGTTGTTCGGCAGTCGCGGCAAACCCGACGACTGGGTGGCCAGATCGATCAGGGTAATCTGCTTTCCGTTGCGCGATGGGACCCGCACCGAAGTAGGCAGAAATTTGGCGACCGGATCGTCCAGTCGGACCTCGCCCCTCGCAACCATGTCGGCCAGTAGTGACGCGGTAAAAACCTTTGTGATCGACCCGATCTCGAACACCGTGTTGCCATCGAGGGCGACTGCGGGGGCGCCCGAGGAACCGGCCGTGTAAATCGTGGACCGCCCATGATCGAGTGTAGCTGCTACGATTCCAATCGCCCGCTTCGACTGGACCCTTTCCCGAAGTATCGCCCCGATCGCAGAGTCCGATGGGGCGGTATCCTGCGCTGTCAGTCGGGCCGCACCCAAGACTGCGGGCGCGGCCACGGCGAGGAGGAGGATGAAACGCTGTCTTGGTGTCATTGAGCCAAGCTAGCTCCGGATCGACGGTCAGGGAACACCTTGCGCCCCTTAGGATGTTTAGATATACATTCTTCGTGCATAATTTCCCAACGGCAGTCAAGCCCGGACTCTCGCGCAAGAGAGCCGAAGCCTCCGCGTCCCAGACGACGGTCCGGCGTGCCGCGCGCCCCGATGCCGCTCAGATCCTGGAGCTGGTGACGGAGTACGCCGGGCAGGGCTTGATGCTACCACGGACCTTCGATGAGATCGCCGCGCGGATCGACAGCTACGTCGTTGCGACCGATGAAGGGGGGCGTGTCATCGCCTGCGCCGCGCTCGAGGAGTGCTCGCCGTCGCTGGCCGAGGTGTCGTCCGTTGCGGTGGCGTCATCCCACCACGGAAAGGGCGTGGGAAGCCAGGTTGTGCTCGGCGTCGAGCGCCTGGCGCGGGCTAGAGATATCGAAGAGCTGTTCGCGATGAGTCTCACGGACAGATTCTTTCTCTCGCTCTCCTATCAGCCAACCACGATCTCTCGGTACCCGGAGAAGCTCGCGCGCTACGATACTCTGACCAAGTCAGGTGTCGAGATCGTCCCGAAGCGCTGCTTCCAGAAGGTGCTCGGCAAGTCCTGGTCGGCGCCGCAGCTCGTCGAGCAGACGAAGCCGGCGCGCATGAAGAGAGCTGTCTAGGACAGGGTTGCGCGCTTCGGCTGGCCACTTCAATACCGAAGCAGGGAGCCGTTGGCTTTACAGCGGTTAGGCTCGGAGCTCTCATATTTGCGTTAGAGACTCTTTGAGTCCGGCATCGCCCGCTCAATTACGGATTTTTCCCGGCGCACTAACCCCAGCCGCGCAGTAACTATAGCGCCACCAGAAAAGCTCCCGGCTTATAGCTGCAAAGCTGGGAGCTCCCTGCTTCGGTTCTGTGGATTCTAGATATGCATCCCGATCCAACCTTGAATCAACGTTCGACGATATCCGCTAACGCCTGACGAATCGAAGGGTCGGAGTTTCTCGACAACGCCGAGATTGCGCGGCGTTTCAGCTGTGAGTTCTGCTCATTGCGCGCGATCCACACCAGCTTGTCCGTTGCCGCTTTGTCGGCCAGGCGCGAATAAATGCTTATCAGCTCGCCCCGAAGCTGCGGATCTGGAGTCGGGTCATAGAGCGATAGGAGCGCCGGCGTCGTTGCTCCAGCGCGCGAGAGGTAGCCCAGCGCTCTCCGGCGCACCTCGGGAGCAAGCTTCTCATCGCGAACCACTCCCATTAGCCACTGGACGTTTTCTGTCCCGCCCAGATTCGAGAGCGACGCCAGCACCGCGTCGCGCGAACGCTCGCCCGTGAGGCGCGGATAAAGCGAGCGCAGAAGATTCGCATCCTGCCCGGTTACGTAGTTGCGACCGAGGCCACGGATCGCGACAGCCTGATATTCGTCGGGAAGGTCAGTGCGCTGCGAGGCGGTGCGAAGAAATTGGCGCGCCCGCGGGTCTCCTGACTGCGACAGGACCCTCAAACTCTCCTGACCGATCCATGACGACGCGTTCCCGCTCGCCAACTGCACCAGTGGTTGGATCCCGGCCCCATGATCGAGTCGCGACAGGACCGAGAGCGCTTGCGTCCTCACCTGCTGGACATCGTTCTCGTTGGTCGCGATCTGCACCAGCGCGGCGCCGATCTTGTCCAGCTGGGGCGCGTCGCTCCGAGCCAGACCGGACAGAGCAGCGCGGCGCGTTTCGAGGGGGCGGTTCTGATCGCGCCCAATCTCGAGTAGTCGCGACGTAGCGTCGACGTTGTCGCCGAGCAGAGCGGCAAAGATTGCGTCATGACCGACGCGGCCGTCGGCTCTGGAAGCGAGACCAAGGAGATAGTCTGCTGCCTCGGCGGATGTGACGGCGCCGAGATTCGCAACGCCGGGGTCGACGATTGGCGACAGTGCGCCAACGTAGGTGCGGAGCGCGACGACGTTTCTGTCCGCGAGATCGAGCACGATCCGGACTGGACCTGCCTGACACTGGTCCGCCGTGTTCGAGGAGAATGAGCCATAGAAATTGCCCGATCCGGTGGAGATGTATGTACGGCCGTCGCCACATACGCCGGGGCGCGCCGGGAAGCTGAATTGAACTGACCTGTCGCCGGCGGACGAAATCTTATTCGCGAGTGATTGCCCACGAGCACTCGACGCCGACGCGAATATCGCGACGACCATTGCGGCTAGGTGAAGGATGCGTTTAGTCATTTTTGTCTATGATCTCCACGAGGAGCTTCTTGGTTCTCGGATCGTTCTTGCGTGCCAGGGCGGATATCGCGTAACGCCGCAGATCTGGGTCAGTCCCTGTCTTGGCGATGTCGAGGAGCTTATCGGTAGCTTCGGGCTCGGGACGCTCGGCGTAGAGGGCGATCAACTGCTGTCGCAGCGGACGGTCACCGGCGACGTCGTACATTCGCGTGAGGTCGACTATAGGAATCGTTGAACGGCCCGCGTAACGGAGCGCCATCGCGCGAACTTCGACAGGCTCGTTCGGATTCCGCACCACCGTCAGCAGCCACTGATCGTTCTCGGCCCCGCCGACGCGTGACACCGCGCGAAGCGCCGCCACCTTCAGGCGCGGCGTCTCCAGACGCGGGTACGCCGCCCTGATGTAGGCCCCATTGTCCGGGGAGTGCTCGCTGTCGATGCTCGAAAGAGCAGCGATACGCAAATTCTCGCTGAGATCATTTCGCTCGACGATCGCGCGAAGGCTCTGCTTCGCCCGAGGGTTGTCGCTCCTGCCGAGGGCCGAGATGGCTGCGCTTTGGAGCTGCTCGTTGCCGGGAGTGCGCGCCATCTCCTCGATTGTCGCGATCGCCTGGTCGCCCGGCATCGCCGCGAGAAAGCGGAGCGCTTCGCCGCGAACTCTGATGTCCGGATCGTTTTTGGCAGCGCCGATCACGAGGTTCATCGCCTCTGCATCGGTGCGCCGGCCCAGCAGGTAGATGGCCGTGCGGCGGAGACTCGCCGAGCAGTCATCGCGCCTGGCGAGAAGCCGGGCGAGAATTGGCGTGGTGGACTCGGCATCGGTCCGTGCCAGGGAGTTCAATGCTTCGGCGCGGACCGCGAGATCCTCGCGGTCGCACGCCCCTCCCGGCTGGGATGCCGCGTTACTGACGAATCTCTTTGCCTCCGCATCGCCTTGCGCGGCCAGCGCTCCGCGAATCCGCGTCGCCAGCACCGGAGCATCCGTCTGAAGTGACGCTTGTCGGTAGTTTCGCCCGCTGTCCTGCAACGCGTTCAGCGCGTCGTGCAGGTCGGTGGGACTCCCGAGGCGATAAAGGGAGAACGCTTGCCAGTAACGGGCGTCGGAAGCGTAGACCGAATTCGGAAATTTTTTCGAGATGTCACCAAACAATGAGGCTGCGCGGCGGTACTCGCCGCGGTTAAGGGCTTCGCGAGCGAGGCGGTAGAGTGAATCGGCGGGATCGGATTGGGCCCAAGCTTTTGGAGGATCGGCCGTAATTCCACCGAACTGGCGCTCGAACGGCGACTGACCCTGAATCCGTGCGATCGCCGCGTCCGCGCTTCTCAGCGCAGCACGCGCGCGTGGGGCCATCGAGATCGAATACGTCATTGGCGGGATCGCCGTGAGATCCATTGGAGCAGAAGGCGCGAAGTCAATCGGAGCGATCGGCGTCATCGGAGCCATAGGCGTTATCGGAGCCATAGGCGTCATCGGAGCCATAGGCGTCATCGGAGCCATTGGCGTCATTGGAGGCATAGGCGTGATCGGAGGCATCGCGTCCATCTCCATCATCACGTCAGGCATGTCGGGCCTGTCGGGCATGTCGGGCATATCCGGCATGTCTGGCATGTTCGCCAGATCTGGCATGTCGGGCAGATCCGGCATGTCGGGCAGGTCGAATTCACCGGGTGCTGGGGTGTAAGCGAAATCCATATCCACGTCGAAGCTCGGATCAATCCCCAGGTGCTCAGGTCCGATCAGATCCATGTCCATCTTCATGGACTTCAAGTCATCCAGCCGCGACTCGAGATCGAAAAGGTCTACTGACCATTGGGGAGGAGGCAGCGTGGCTCGCTTCGCCCTGGGAGCAGGAGTCGGTTGGGCGATGGACGGCGGTGCGACCGGCGCGGGAGGCGTCGGCGCGGGTGTCGGGATCTGGGCTTCGCTCGAGAGAGCGCAAATTCCCAGCGCCGCCGCGATGAAAGTAGCTCTGATCATCCTTGCCTCATTCTGAGGATTGAGTGGTTGCCACGGCTGAATTGAGACGCGAGAGCACGTCTCCCTGCTCGACTGCCTGATGAATGAGATCCAGGTCGCCCTTGTTCTTTTCGGTGTGAAGCCTCGCGATCTGCACGAGCACGAGCTCGAGGTCCTCGAGGAGAGAGTGGAGCTTGGGATCCTGCGCCGCCGCTGGTGAGTCGATGAGCAAGCGAGTCGTAACGAGCAGGTCGGTCGCCTTCGTCGCGAAAGTCGCATCTGTCTTTCCGCTCGCATCCCTCGCCGGAAGCGAGATGAGCAGCGCCGCGGCCTGACCGAGGTAGCGGTTGGTCTGGTCGCGATAGGCGTCCGCGACTGCCGACGTGTCGGGCATGGGAGTGCCCGAGTTCGCTGCGATCGCCGACGGAGCCGGTAGTTCGCTCGGGTTCGCGCCACGCGGGAGGTAGCGGCCAAGACCGATTCCGAGAACCAGGGCCGCGGCAGCAGCGAGCCAGGGGGCGCGCGATGCGAATCCGCGCG
>Ga0157372_10004208_pt1 | contig 15404 bp, 19 predicted proteins | sample C55metaG_FD_115307 | JGI IMG/M metagenome (GOLD analysis project Ga0157372, IMG submission 115307) | Corn rhizosphere microbial communities from Kellogg Biological Station, Michigan, USA - C5-5 metaG | ecosystem: Host-associated > Plants > Roots > Rhizosphere > Soil | place: USA: Michigan... | reverse complement strand
GGCACGAAGCGCTCGTTCCCGAGCGGGACGAACCGGCTGAAGATCGGCGGCACCTTCACCCGGGCGAAGTGCTCCTTGTCCGTCTTCGGGTTGCGCACCAGAACGGCGAGGTTGAGCGAGAGCCCGGAGATGTAGGGGAACGGATGGGCGGGGTCGACGGCCAACGGCGTCAGCACCGGGAAGACCCGCTCCTTGAACAGCCGCTTGCAGAACTTCTGCTCCTCGCGGTCGAGGTCGGCCCACCGGACCAGATCGATGCCCTCCTTCGACAGGCCCGGCACCAGCTCCTCGCGGAAGAGCCGCGCGTGCCGCTCCATCTGGTCGCGGGTCTCGGCCCAGATGCGCTCCAGCACGTCGCGCGGCATCAGCCCGGACGCGGCCCGCACGGCGACATCGGCCGCGATGCGTCGCTTCAGACCGGCCACCCGCACCATGAAGAACTCGTCGAGGTTGCTGCAGAAGATCGCCGCGAAGCGCACGCGCTCGAGCAGCGGCAGGTCTGGATCCTCGGCCTGGCCCAGCACGCGACGGCTGTAGGCGAGCCAGGACAGCTCCCGGTCGAGGAAGCGGTCCTCGTACGCCGTGACCCCGGCGAGCTGGGCCTCGTCCGGTGTGTAGGGCGGCTCGACGTCGAACGGCTCGTCGGCGGAGTTGTCGCCGTCGCGCGTGGGGTCGACGGAAGCGAGCTGGACCATGCGCCTCAGTGTGGCACCGGTAGGTGAACTGCGGGTGTCCCTCTGCAGGGGACGTTAGGTTGGCCGCGTGCCCGGGTCGACCTTCCTCGCCGCTGCCGACCTGCGGGTGAAGGCGCTGACGCTGCGAGCGGCACTCGGCCTCCCGGCCGGCATCCAGCGTGCTCTGGCCGGTCGCCGGTTGACGATCGACGGTCAGACCCTGGCCGTCGACACCCAGCTCATGCTCCGCCTTCAGAAGGTGGTCAGAGAGCCGTCCACCGAGGACCTGCCGCTCCACGAGGGGCGACGGCTCCTGGTCAAGCACGCGATGATCGCCGGGGGCGACCAGCCGATCGGCGCGGTCCGCGACCTGACCGTCGGCGACCGGCCGGGTCGCCTCTACGTACCGACCGGCGCGGCGGCCGCGGGTCCGCTGCTGGTGTTCTTCCACGGCGGCGGCTGGGTGTACGGCGACCTCGACTCGCACGACCCGCCCTGCAGGTTCCTGGCCGAGCGAAGCGGCGTGCGGGTGCTGGCGGTCGACTACCGGCTGGCCCCGGAGCACCCGTTCCCGGCGGCGTACGACGACGCGGTGGCGGCGTACCGCTGGGTGCTTGCGAACGCCGAGTCGCTGGGCGCCGACGTGGACCGGCTCGGGCTGGGCGGTGACTCCGCGGGCGGCAACCTCGCCGCGGCGACCGCGATCGAGGCGGCGCGCGCCGGGTCGCCGCTCGCCTTCCAGCTGCTCGTGTACCCCGGCACCGACGCGACGCGGGACACGGTCAGCAAGCGGTTGTTCGGCCGGGACCTCTACCTGACCCAGGTGTTCATGGACCAGGTCATGGACCAGTACGTCCCCGACCCGGAGCAGCGTGGCGACCCGCGGGTGAGCCCGCTGCTGGCCGATCTCCCGGCCGGCCTGGCGCCGGCGTACGTCGCGACGGCCGGCTTCGACCCGCTGCGTGACGAGGGCGAGGCGTATGCGCGCAAGCTCGCTGACGCCGGGGTGGAGGTGGAGCTGCGTCGCTTCCCCGACCAGATCCACGGCTTCCTGAACGTCGTGGGGACCGGTTGCTCAGCGCGAGCTGCATGCGCGGAGGTTGCCGCTCGACTGGCGGTCGGACTCCGGCCGCGTCAGTAGACCAGCGCCTGGACGTCGTCGGCGAGCACCTCTTCGACGTACGACGTGGCGCCGGCGAGGCGCACGCCGTCGCGGAGGTCTCCCTCGTGTAGTGCACGTCGCGTCGCGCACTGCGAGCACACCGTGACCCGGCCGCCCGCGATGACGGCCGCGAGCAGGTCGGCCAACGGCTGGGCGTGCGGAAGGGCGAACGCCTCGGCCCGGCCCGGGACACCGAGCCACGCCGCCTCCCCGGTCAGCCAGAGCGACACGTCAGCGCCGGCCGTGACGGCGGTCGCGGCGACCGTGAACCCCTGGTTGCAGCGCTCGGGGTCGTCGGTGCCGGCGGTCACCTTCACAACCAGACTCCGCGGCATGCCCGAACCATAAGGCCAGGCCGTCGGCGCGAGCGACCTCCCTAGACTCGACCCATGCCCTTCGAGATCCCGGAGAACATCCACCCGCTCACCGCGCGGCTCGCGTGGCTGATCGGGCGCTGGGTGGGCAACGGCCACGGTGAGTACCCGGGGATCGACAGCTTCCAGTTCGGACAGGAGGTCGTCTTCCAGCAGGACGGCCGGCCGTTCATCCACTACTTCAGCCGGGCCTGGATCGTCGACGCCGAGGGCAACCACGTGCGGGAGGCCGCGCAGGAGACCGGCTTCCTGCGGCCCCAGGAGGACGGCAGCCTGGAGATGGTGATGTGCCACAACACCGGGTTCGCCGAGATCTGGACCGGTGAGATCCATCCCGAGCAGCCGAGGTTCGAGATGGCCACCGACGCGGTCGCCCGCACCGCCACCGCCAAGGAGTACGTCGCGGGCAAGCGGCTGTACGGGTATGTCAACGGCGACCTGCTCTACGCCTACGACATGGCGGCGACGGGACACGAGCTCCAGCCGCACACCCATGCCCAGCTGGTCAGGCAGTAGCCGATGACCACCGACTGGCGTGCGCGACTGCGGGAGAAGGGCTACCGGCTCACCCCGCAGCGCGAGCTGATCCTCGAGGCGGTCGAGCGGCTGGGGCACGCCACGCCCGACGAGGTGCTGGCCGAGGTGCGGACGCACTCGACCGCGGTGAACGCATCGACCGTCTACCGCACGCTGGAGGTGCTGGAGGAGCTCGGGCTGGTGCGTCACGCACACCTCAGCGACCGCGCTCCGACGTACCACTCGACGAGCGAGCACGAGCACTTCCACCTGGTCTGCCGGAATTGTCACACCGTGATCTCGGTTGACCCTGATGTGCTGGCTCCCGTCACCGAACGCCTCGCAGCCGATCACGGATTCACCGTGGACGTCGGCCACCTGACCGTGTTCGGCACCTGCAAGGACCACTCGTGAGCTCGCCGCTGCTCCTCCTCCCGGGCGCCGTCGGCGGTGGCGGGATCGATGCGCCGGTGGCCGCGCACTACGGGTCCTTCTACGGCGAGCAGCGGACGCTGGAGTCCGGCGAGGGGTTCGTCGACCTGTCGCACCACGACGTCCTTCGCATCTCCGGGCCGGACCGGCTGCGGTGGCTGCACGACCTGACGACGCAGTACTTCCTCGACCTAGTCGAGCGCACGTGGACGCAGGCGCTGATCCTCAGCCCGCAGGGGCATGTCGAGCACGCGTTCGCAGGCGTGGACGACGGCGAGTCGTTCACGGCGGCCACCGAGCCCGGCGCGGCCGCGGCGCTGATCGAGTTCCTCGACCGGATGCGGTTCCTGAGCCGCGTCGAGGTCAGTGACGTCACCTCGGAGCTGGCGCTGACGTACCGGCCGCCAGCAGGGCACGAGCTGGTCCCGCGCGACCAGCTCTCGGCGTACGCAGAGGCGGCGGGGCCGGCATGCGGTCTCTGGGCCTACGAGGCGTTGCGGATCGCGCGTGGCGAGCCCCGGCTCGGGCTCGACACCGACGATCGGACGATCCCCAACGAGGTCGGCTGGATCGGGCCGGCGGTGCACCTCGACAAGGGGTGCTACCGGGGTCAGGAGACCGTCGCCCGCGTGCACAACCTCGGCCGACCCCCGCGTCGGCTCACCCTGCTGCACCTCGACGGCTCCGAGAACCGGCTGCCGGAGGTCGGGGCGGAGCTGACGCAGGGCGAGAAGGTCGTCGGCTTCGTGGGCACCTCCGCCCGCCACCACGAGCTCGGCCCGATCGCGCTGGCCCTGGTGAAGCGCAACGTCCCGCTCGATGTCCAGCTCGACGTCGACGGCCTGCCCGCAGCGCAACAGATGCTCGTCGATCCCGAGGTCGGCCTCCACCTCCGCCACCGTTGAGCCGTCCCAAATCCAGGTTTGAGCCGTCGCAAATGCCGCGGCTCAAACCTGCACATGGCACGGCTCAACCCTGGATTTGGGACGGCTCAACCCTGGATTTGGGACGGCTCAACGCGGGCGTACTGGACATGTGTGGAGGTGTGGGCGAAGCCGAGCCTGGTGTACGTCGCGATGGCGGCCCGGTTGTCGGACTCGACGTACAGGATGATCCGGCGTACGCCGCGGGAGGCCAGGTGGGCGAGGCCGGCTGCGGTGATCGCCCTCCCGAGCCCGCGCCCCTGCGCGGCCGGGTCGACGGCGACGACGTACACCTCACCGAGGCTCGGGGAGTGCTGCTTGGTCCAGTGGAAGGCCAGCAACCCGGCACCCGCGTCGGCGACGAGCAGGCCCGCGGGGTCGAACCACGACTCGGCCATCCGCTCGGCGAGGTTGGCGGCGTCCATCGACCCCTGTTCGGGGTGGCGGGCGAAGGCCGCGGCGTTCACCCGGAGCACGTCGGGCGCGTCGGAGTCGCGGTAGCCACGGATCGTCACGCCGTCGACCTCGGGAACATCGACCGGACCCGCCTCTCGCGACATCACCCACAGGGCCCGGGTCGCCTCGAAGCCCAGCGCCTCGGCCAGGTGAGCCGCTGCCGGGTGGTCGGCATGCGACCAGGCTGTCAGCCGCGCCGGCGTCTCGGCGAGTGCCGCCTCGACCAGGGCCCGCCCGTGGCCGCGTCCCCGCGCGTCCGGCGCCACCGCGACGTCGAGGTCGTGCCCGCGCAGCAGGGCGAAGCCGTCATCGGCGAGCCACAGCGCGCTCCCGGCGAGCCCGTGGTGGGTGAGGGACATCCGGGCGGCCTCGTCGAGGGGCTCGACTCCGTCCGCGGCGGCGGATGCCGTGACCACCCGATCCACCAGCGCAAGCGCGCGGTCGAGGCCGTCGTCGTCGACCCGGTCGATGCTCAGCGCCGGGTCTCCGCGGACTCGTCGGCCGGTGCGGTGGTGGGCTCCTTGGACGGGAGCACGAAGCGGTAGCCGACGTTGCGAACCGTCCCGATCAGGGTCTCGTGCTCCGGCCCGAGCTTGGCCCGGAGTCGGCGCACGTGGACGTCGACGGTGCGCGTGCCGCCGAAGTAGTCGTAGCCCCAGACCTCCTGCAACAGCTGGTCCCGGGTGAAGACGCGACCAGGGTGCTGGGCGAGGTACTTGAGGAGCTCGAACTCCTTGAAGGTCAGGTCGAGCGGCCGCGGCCCGATCGTGGCCGTGTACGTCGCGTCGTCCACCACCACCTCGCCGGTGCGGATCACGTGGGCGTCGGGCTCGTCCTCGTCGCGAGCGGCGTGCAGGCGGCCGATGGAGAGCCGGATGCGGGCCTCGAGCTCGGCCGGCCCGCAGGTGTGGAGCACGACGTCGTCCATGCCCCAGTCGTGGGCCACCACGGCCAGCCCACCCTCGGTGACGACCAGCACGACGGGGCAGTCGGTGCCCGTCGTCCGCAGGAGGCGGCACAGGTCGCGGGCGTGCGCGAGCTCCTGCCGGCCGTCGACCAGGATCAGGTCCGCATCGGGAGCGTCGATGAGGGCGCTGCCCTCGGCGGGCAGGATCTTGACCTGGTGACCGAGCAGCGCGAGCCCGGGCAGCACGTCGGCGCTCGGTTGGAGGGCGCTGGTGAGCAGGAGCAGCGTGCTCACGTCGTCACCTCCTACCGCCGGCGGTCGACCCTTCGGACGCCTCGTCCCTCGGCTCCTGGGGAACCGCCGACAACCGATGCGCAAGGATATCGAGCATGGGGACGCGACCAGGCGACGACGCGGGGGATGAGACCGCACCCATCACGGTGCGCTACTGGGCCTCCGCGCGCGCCGCGGCCGGAGTCGAGAGTGACGCCCTGCCCGTCACGGGTCCGCTCACCCTTGCCGACGTCGTACGACGGTCCGCGGCGCTGCATCCCGGGACCCGCCTGCCGGGCGTGCTCGAGGCGTGCTCGGTGCTGGTCGGCGACCAGCCGGTGAAGTCGCGCCGGCCCGACTCCGTGCTGGTGCGGCCGGGACAGATCGTGGAGTTCCTGCCACCGTTCGCCGGCGGCTGATCCCTCGGGTCGCGCCGCTCGGCCGGCGAGCTCACCGCGGTCGATGGGTCAACGACACCAGCCGAAGGCTCTCGCTGCCACCCTTCACCGTCACCTCGCGCACCGTCCCGATGTCGCGCACGTAGAACTTGTGGTCCCGGACCCCCGGCTCGAGCACCGTGGTCTCCCGGGTGAGCAGGGCGTGGTGCGTCCCGAGCATCGGGACCGTCACCCGGGCGTTCCGGCGGACCACGGTGAAGACATCCTCGGCGTGCCCGGGGAAGTCCTCCTGGTGGTACGACGGCCCCGGATGCGGATGCCGGGTCATGAAGATGCCCGCCTCGGCGCCGTGGACGCCGGACATCCAGGAGCCCTCGCGGCTGTTGACGTGACCGTGCCGGTCCAGCGTCGCGGTGTGCTCACCGAAGTACCAGACCGTCCCCGACAGGGTCTGGGCGTAGAAGTCGTGCGTCCGCTCGTTCAGCCGGCCGTTCTTCCACACGCGGTCGAAGACCACGCGGCAGACGACACCGTCGACGATGCGCGTGCGGTAGGTGACGACCAGGACGTCGCGCTCGCGCTTCCCCTCCTCGGCGCCCCGGTAGACGTACCGGTTGCCGGGCTTGAGCGGGAACCAGCGGTTGTCGACGACCCCGTGCGTGAAGTGCGACGGTGCCGGATGGTGCCGGCGGACGGCGGTCTGGTGACCGGCGGCGGACGGCCTCTCGGATGGCGCGGCCGCGGCGCTCCCGGTCGCCAGGAGACCGAGGCCGACGATGCCGGCGAACAGGGTGAGCGAGTGACGGTTCATGGCTCCTCCTCGGTGAGGCGGGGTGGTGCGGTGTCGCGCCGACGGTAGGTCCGCCGGATGAGCGCTCCATGAGCGCTCATCGATGGCTCATCTGCGGGCGCACACTGTCCTCATGCGGATCCTCCTGGTCGAGGACCAGCCGAAGCTGGCGCGGCTCCTGCGCAAGGGCCTGCTCGAGGAGGGCGTGACGGCGGACCTGGCCGCCACCGGGCTCGATGGCGTCTGGCTGGCCACCGAGCACCCGTACGACGTGGTCGTGCTCGACGTGATGCTGCCGGACGTCGACGGCCTGGAGGTGTGCCGCCGGATCCGGGCGGTCGACGACGGCACCCCGATCCTGATGCTGACCGCGCTGGGTGCGGTGCCCGACCGGGTGGCCGGCCTCGGCGCGGGCGCGGACGACTACCTGGTCAAGCCCTTCGCCTTCGACGAGCTCCTGGCCCGGCTGCGTGCGCTGGCGCGGCGCGGCGTCGTGCGCCGATCGGACGAGCTGGCCGTGGGCGACCTCCGGCTCGATCTGGCCGGCCACGTCGTACATCGGGGGACCACCGAGGTCACCCTGACCGCGCAGGAGTTCGCGCTGCTGGAGGCGATGGCACGCCGTCCGGGAGAGGTGCTCAGCCGCGAACGCCTGCTCCACCTGGCCTGGGACCTGGCCTACGAGCCACGGTCGAACGTGGTCGACGTGTGCGTGAAGGGGCTGCGCGACCGGATCGACCGGCCCTTCGGGCGGCGGTCGCTGCAGACCGTGCGCGGGCTCGGTTACCGCCTCGTCGAGGACGCCCCATGAGCCGACTGCCGATCCGGCTGAGGCTGGCACTGTCGTTCACGGCGGCGGCCGCGGTGCTGCTGACCGCCGTCGGCGCGTTCGGGTACCAACGTCTCGCGGCCGGCTCGTCGCAGGCGCTCGACCTCGAGCTCCGCCAGCGGGCGCAGGACCTGATCGGGCCGGTCAGCACGCCGGGCGCCTCGCTGACCGCCCTCGCCGGCACCGGCTTCGTGGAGCGCGGCGAGAGCTTCGCCGAGGTGATCACGCCCAGGGGCCGTCTCCTCGAGGCGACGCCGACGCTGGACGGCCGCCCGCTGCTGTCACCCGACCAGGCCGCCACGGGGGCCCGGCACACGGTCACCTTCGACCGGAGCAGCGCACCCGGCCTGGACGAGCCCGCGCGCCTGCTCGCGACCCCGTTCACCCGCTCCGGGCACCCGCTCGTGCTGGTCGTCGGCGACACCCGGGAGAACGGGCTGGAGGACCTGAGACGGGTCCGCGACCAGCTGCTGGTGGGCATCCCGCTGCTGGTGCTGCTCACCTTCCTCGGCGCCTACGCCGTCGCCGGGGCCGCCCTACGGCCGGTGGAGGCGATGCGACGGCGTGCCGCCGAGCTCACCGCGGCCGATCCCGCGTTGCGGCTGCCCGTGCCCGACGGCGGCGACGAGCTCACCCGGCTCGGGAAGACGCTGAACGAGCTGCTGGCCCGGGTCGAGGCGACCCTGGAGCGCGAGCGGTCCTTCGTGGCGCACGCCAGCCACGAGCTGCGTACCCCGCTCGCGCTGCTCCGGACCGAGCTCGAGCTGGCGGTACGACGCCCGCGGCCGGCCGGCGAGCTGGTCGGCGCGATCGACTCGGCGCGGGACGAGGTCGACCGGCTCCAGCGGTTGGCGGAGGACCTCCTGCTCCTCGCCCAGGCGGGGGAGGGACGGCTGCCGGTCGACGCCGAGGAGCTCCCGGTGGCGGCGGTGCTGGAGGACGTCCGCGACCGGTTCGCGGCGACGGCCGCCCGAGCCGGTCGGTCGATCGAGGTGGAGCCGGTCGCCGGCGTGGTGCTGGCGGATCCTCAGCACCTTCGTCAGGCCCTGACGAACCTTGTCGACAACGCCCTGGAGCACGGCGCCGGCGTCGTACGGCTGACGGCGAGACCCGACGGCGACCGCCTGGCCCTGGTGGTGGCCGACCAGGGGGCGGGGTTCGCGAACGACCTGCTTCCGCGTGCGACTGAACGCTTCGTCCGCAGCCGCGGGTCGACCGGAGCCGGCCTCGGGTTGGCGATCGTGGCCGCCGTGGCCGACGCCCATCACGGCTCGGCGGGTGTGGGCAACGTGCCGGGTGGCGCCGAGGCCTGGATCTCCGTCCCGGCGGTGGAGGTCCGGTCGGGCGAGCCGATCGGCGCCTGAGTCAGTCGTCCCGGAGCGCCGCCAGGAGCTCGGACGGCGTGATGCAGCCGGGCCCGGCGCCACGGGCGGCCGCCCCGGTCATGAATGCCTGGACCCTCGCGTTGGCCGGGGTCGGCACCCCGTGCAGGCGACCCAGGAGGGCGATCTCGCCGTTCAGGTAGTCGGTCTCGATGCCCGAGCCGCGGGCCAGGCTCTGCCAGGTCGACCCACCGGGCCGCGTCTCGCCCGAGATGCCGCGCAGCTGGAGATGGTCGCCACGTCGTTCCAGGTCCTCCGCGTCGGTGACCGGAACGATTCCGGCGGCGGCGAGCGCAGCCTCCGCTTCGGCCTCGAGCAGGGCGAGCACCTCGAGGACGGCGTCGGAGTCGACCCCGCTCCCGCACAGGGCCTGGACGGCGTTGCCGAGGTTGTTGAGGAGCTTGCGGTACTTCCAGCGCATGATGTCCGGCCGCGGCACGGCCTCGAAGCGCGAGGCGCGCAGCGCCTCGGCCAGCTCCTCGTCCACCTCGTCGGTGCCGCTCGGGTAGCCGCCGAGGTCGAGGATGCCGGTCGTCCCGACCGAGTGGGCCATGACCACACCCGGCTCGAGGTGGGCGGCGGGCATCATCACGCACATCCCGTGCACGCCGTCGAACCAGCGGGACAGCGTGCGCTCGTTCGCGACTCCGTTCTGCGCGGACACCACCGGGACCCGGCCGGCCGCGGCAGCGAGGTCGCGGGCAGCAGCCTCGGTGTCCTGGCTCTTGGCGGCGAGGACGACGACCTCGTCGCCGCGCCAGCCGAGGTCGCGCGGGTGGGCGTAGGCCGCGATCCGGAGCGTCACCCGTTCCTCGGGTGTCGCCAGGACGAGCCCCTTGTCCCGGACCGCCTCACCGTGGGCACCGCGGGCGACCAGCGCGACGTCGTACCCGGCCTGGTGGAGGCGCGCGCCGATCGTGCCGCCGATCCCCCCTGCTCCCAGCACCACGACCCGCACCGGCCCAGCCTAGGAACCGGAATGACGGACCGGTCTCCGGGGTTTCCCTCTTATGACTCTCGGTGCCTGGATCCTGGTCGCCGCCGTCGCGGCGGCAGCGGGCATCGGCACCTGGTGGAGCCTCACCAACGGGGTGTTCCGCGGGACGCGTCGGGTGCGGGGTGGTCCCGAGACCGGCGCCGGGCACCTCGTCCAACCACCGGTCGCGAGCGTGCTCGCGGGGACGACGTACGACGCGGCTCGCGGGGAGCGGGCCACACTGTTGCAGTTCTCCTCGGCGTTCTGCGCTCCGTGTCGAGCGACCCGGAGGATCCTGTCGGACGTGGCCCGGTCCGTGCCCGGGGTGGCGCACGTCGAGGTCGATGCGGAGCACCATCTCGACCTGGTGCGGGCGCTCGGAGTGCTGCGCACGCCGACCACGCTGCTCCTCGACGGCGACGGCCGAGAGCTGACCCGCGCGACGGGTGCGCCGCGCCCGGGTCAGGTGCTGGCGGCGCTCGAGAAGGGGCTGGCCCGATGACCGGCCGGGCGTCCGACATGTGGATCAGCGTCTCGTGTGGTGGAATCGTCGGCGGTTTGCGCCCGGGTCGGCCTACAGTTTCGATCATGTCCACGACGCTTCTGACGCGGCGGCGCGCCGTCGACCACTGCCGCGTCCGCTCGTCGCTGTGTCGGATGCCCTGACACGTCCCGCCCTAATTCTCTACTGACTCAGTAGACTTTGCGGGACCCACCCTCCCCCGGACCCCGTCGTCAGGAGCGTCATGTCCACCCTGAGCACCCCCCATCCCGCCGTCGCCGGAGTCGACCCTCGTGGTCCGCGGGTCGCGGCGACCCTGACGTCGGTGGTGCTGGCCCTGGTGCTGGTCACACCCGCGCCACTCGCGGCGGTGCTGCTCGCGGGCCAGGCCTTCGTCTTCGCCGTCGGCGCCATCCGAGGCGTCCAGCACACGCCGTACTCGCTCATCTTCCGGGGGCTGGTTCGCCCGCGCCTCGGGGCGCCGGGCGAACTGGAGGACCCCCGCCCGCCGCGGTTCGCCCAGGGCCTCGGCCTGGTGTTCGTGCTGGTGGCCCTGGTCGGCCTCCTGGCCGGCTCGGCCACGGTGGGGCTGGTCGCCACCGGGCTGGCGCTGGTCGCGGCCCTCCTGAACGCGGTCTTCGGCCTGTGCCTGGGCTGCGAGCTCTACCTGCTCCTCCGGCGGGCCACCGTCCGCTGACCGTCCGAACCGAACCCGCGCCGAGACCCGGCGTACAGAAAGGTAAGAAGCATGAGCCGCGACACGACTCTCGTCTCCGCCCAGTGGGTGGAGGACCATCTCGACGACCCGAAGGTCGTCCTCGTCGAGGTCGACGAGGACACCGCCGCCTACGACAAGGGCCACATCAGGGGCGCGATCAAGCTCGACTGGACCACCGACCTGCAGGACCAGGTACGTCGTGACTTCGTGAGCAAGGCGCAGTTCGAGGCTCTGCTGTCCTCGCGCGGCGTCGCCAACGACGACACCGTGGTGCTGTACGGCGGCAACAACAACTGGTTCGCCGCCTACGCGTACTGGTACTTCAAGCTGTACGGCCACCAGGACGTCAAGCTGCTCGACGGCGGCCGCAAGAAGTGGGAGCTCGACAGTCGTGCGCTGACCGACGAGCTGCCCGAGCGGGAGCCCACGTCGTACACCGCCGGCCAGCAGGACACGTCGATCCGCGCCTTCCGCGACGAGGTGGTGGAGGCGATCGGCGTGAAGAACCTGGTCGACGTCCGCTCGCCGGACGAGTACGCCGGCCGGCTGATGGCCCCCGCCCACCTGCCGCAGGAGCAGGCGCAGCGGGCCGGGCACATCCCCACCGCGGCGAACGTGCCGTGGAGCAAGGCCGCCAACGACGACGGGACGTTCAAGTCCGACGACGAGCTCAAGGAGCTCTACTCCGAGGCCGGGGTCGACTGGGGCAAGGACACCATCGCCTACTGCCGCATCGGTGAGCGCTCGTCGCACACGTGGTTCGTCTTCCACGAGCTCCTTGACCAGCCGAACGTGAAGAACTACGACGGGTCGTGGACGGAGTACGGCTCGCTGGTGGGCGTACCGGTGGTGCTCGGTGACGACCGCGGGGAGGCTGACGCCTGATGTGCGGAGCGACAGCGGGAGGTCTGTCCCTCGACGGGGTCGACGTCGCGAAGGAGGCCGTGGTCCAGGGCCAGGTCGTGCGTGACGGGGAGCCCGTGCCCAACGCGTACGTGCGGCTGCTCGACCGGACCGGTGAGTTCACCGCCGAGGTCCCGACCTCGGCGACCGGACACTTCCGGTTCTTCGCCGCGGACGGCGAGTGGACGCTCCGGACGCTGGCACCGCGGGCCGAGACCGTGGACCAGCCGGTCCGGGCCGCGGTGGGCACGGTCGCCGAGGTGACCATCGCGATCTGACCTCCTCGACGGTGCCCCCTGCCGAGCGTCGGCGGGGAGATCGCACCGGTGCCCGGGCGCTGGCGCGAGCGGGTTTCAGCGCTCGAGCAGGACCGTGAACGGTCCGTCGTTGACCGACGAGACCTGCATCCGGGCGCCGAACACGCCGCGCTCGACGTGGGCGCCGAGGTCGGTGAGGGCGGCGCAGACCGCGTTGTACAACGGCTCGGAGACCGGACCCGGTGCCGCGGCCTCCCAGGTGGGGCGGCGGCCCTTGCGGGCCTCGCCGTACAGGGTGAACTGCGAGACGACGAGCACGGGGGCCGCGACGTCGGAGGCGGAGCGCTCGTCGGGGAGGATCCGCAGCGTCCAGATCTTCCGGGCCGTCCAGGTCGCGTCGTCCGGGCCGTCGGTGTGGGTGACGCCGAGGTAGACCAGCAGCCCGGGCGACGGCAGCTCGCCGACGACCTGCCCGTCGACGGCGACCGACGCCGAGGTGACCCGTTGGACGACCGCGCGCATGGTCGGGACTCTGCCATCCTCTGACAGGATGGCGCGCGTGAGCCTCCCCGCCAACGGCCTCCTGATCACCGTCGCCCCGACGGGCGCCGAGACGGCCAAGTCCGACTGTCCGCAGCTGCCCACGACCCCCGAGGAGCTCGCCGAGACCGCCCGGGCCTGCCAGGCCGCCGGCGCGACGATGATCCACCTCCACGTGCGCGACCGCGAGCACCGGCCGACCCTCGACCTGGCATTGCTGCGCGAGTGGGTGGCCGCCGTCCGCGACTCGACCGACCTGATCGTGCAGCTGTCGACGGGCGGCAGCGTGCACGACCCGCTCGACCAGCGGTTCCAGGTCCTGGACGCCGAGCCCGACGCGTGCAGCCTGACGATGGGCACCACGAACTTCGGCGACGACGTCTTCTCCAACCCCTGGCCGTTCGTGTGCGACCTCTACCAGCTCACCCAGGAGCGCGGCGTGGTGCCGGAGTTCGAGCTGTTCGACCTCGGCCAGGTCCACGCGATGCGCCGGCTGCTCGATCGCTACGGCCTACCGGCGGGAGGCAAGGTCCATGTCGACCTCGTGATGGGCGTGCCCGGCGGCATGAACGGCACGACGGATGCGCTCGTCGCAGCCGTCCGCGACCTACCCCGCGAGACCACCAGCTGGTCGGCCACCGGCATCGGCCGCTCCACGCTGAGCGTGATCCTGGCCAGCCTGTCCAAGGGCGGGCACCTGCGGGTGGGCATGGAGGACGTGCTCACGATCAGCAAGGGCGTCCCCGTCGAGTCGAACGCCCAGCTCGTCGAGCGGGCGGTCGCGATCGGCGCGCTGGCGCAGCGCACGCCGTACACACCCGACGAGGCGCGCGAGCTGATCGGCGTACGGCGCCGGGAGTAGCGGACCACGCGGTCGCGGGTGCCGTGGATCGCGACGTACCCGTGCACCGGATCCACCGAGGAGCTCGCGGACATCAGCCACCAGGTCGACACCCGTGACCTCTACGGCGCCGACCGAGTCGTGGACGGCACCGTCAGGGATCCCGGCTCAGGCGCCGGAGTTGATCATCCCGGCGCCGACCGTCACCCCGGTACCCTCGTCGATCAGGATGAACGAGCCCGTGGTGCGGTTCTTCGAGTAGGGGTCGCACAGCAGCGGCACGGTGGTGCGCAGCTGGACGCGGCCGATCTCGTTGAGGCCGAGCGCCTTGGTCTCCTGGTCGCGGTGCAGGGTGTTCACGTCGAGGCGGTACTGGATGTCCTTGACCAGCGTGCGGCCCATCCGGGTCGTGTGCTTGATCGCGAGCTTCTGCCTCGGGCGCAGCGGCTCGTTGGTCATCCAGCAGACCATCGCGTCGATGTCCTGGCTGGGCTTCGGGGCGTTCCTGACCCGGGCGATCATGTCGCCACGGCTCACGTCGACGTCGTCGGCGAGACGCACGGTGACCGACATCGGCGGGAACGCCTCGTCGATCTCCTGGTCGAACAGGTCGATGGCCTCGATGGTCGAGGTCATCCCGCTGGGCAGCACGACGACCTCGTCGCCGGGCTTCAGGACACCGCCGGCGACCTGACCGGCGTACCCGCGGTAGTCGTGGTACTCGTCGGACTTCGGGCGTACGACGTACTGCACCGGGAAGCGGGCGTCGACCAGGTCGCGGTCGGAGGCGACGTGGACGTGCTCGAGGTGGTGCATCAGCGTCGGGCCGTGGTACCAGGGCGTGTTCTCCGAGCGGGTCACGACGTTGTCGCCCTTGAGCGCGGAGATCGGGATCACCACGAGGTCGGGGATCGACAGCTTCGTCGCGAACTGCCGGAACTCGTCGTGGATCCTCTCGTAGATCTCCTCCGACCAGTCGACGAGGTCCATCTTGTTGATGGCCAGGACGAGGTGCGGGACCCGCAGCAGGGACAGCAGTACGGCGTGCCTGCGGCTCTGCTCGGTCAGGCCCTGCCGCGCGTCGACGAGCACCAGACCGAGGTCGGCGGTCGACGCGCCGGTGACCATGTTCCGCGTGTACTGGATGTGCCCGGGGGTGTCGGCGATGATGAACTTCCGGGTCGGCGTCGCGAAGTAGCGGTAGGCCACGTCGATCGTGATGCCCTGCTCGCGCTCGGAGCGCAGCCCGTCGGTGAGCAGGGCGAGGTCGGTGTAGTCGTAGCCGCGCGAGTGGCTGGTGGCCTCGACGGCCTCGAGCTGGTCCTCGAAGATCGACTTCGAGTCGAGCAGCAGTCGCCCGATGAGGGTCGACTTGCCGTCGTCCACGGATCCCGCGGTCGCGAAGCGGAGCAGGTCGGCGTTCTCGGTGACGGCGGCAGCGTCGGTGCCGGTGGTCTTCTCGGTGTCCTGGTCGGCCATCAGAAGTAGCCCTCCTTCTTGCGGTCTTCCATGGCGGCCTCGGAGAACCGGTCGTCCCCGCGGGTGGCGCCG
>Ga0157372_10004207_pt1 | contig 15404 bp, 11 predicted proteins | sample C55metaG_FD_115307 | JGI IMG/M metagenome (GOLD analysis project Ga0157372, IMG submission 115307) | Corn rhizosphere microbial communities from Kellogg Biological Station, Michigan, USA - C5-5 metaG | ecosystem: Host-associated > Plants > Roots > Rhizosphere > Soil | place: USA: Michigan... | reverse complement strand
GTTCGTCCTGGCGACCGTGTCTTCGGTCTTGCCGTTTTTGGATTGGCTACGCGAACAATCGCCCGTGGCGGAAATGTTCGCCTCCTCCCCAAGAATATTTCCTTCGAGGAAGCCGCCACCGTTCCGGTCGTGTTCATGACTTCGTGGCATGCGCTGAAAAACGTTGCGCGGATACGGAACGGCGACCGCGTTCTCATTCACGCCGGCGCAGGAGGCGTGGGGATGGCCGCCATCCAGATCGCACATCATTTTGGCGCTGAAGTCATCGCCAGCGCGGGGAGTCCGGTTAAGCGCGCTCTTCTCGCAACACTCGGGGTAAAGCATGTTATCGACTCGCGTCGCGGCGATTTCACTGAGGCCGTCATGGAACTGACGGACCGCCGCGGCGTAGACATTGTCCTGAACGCACTGGCCGGCGAAGCCATCCCGATGGGCCTCTCCTGCCTCGCCGACTTCGGTCGCTTTATCGAAATCGGGAAGCGCGATATCTATCAAAACTCTCGCATTCCGCTCCGGCCCTTGCGGGCAAACGCCTCATTTCATGTTGTGGCCATGGATGCGGTATTTGCAGGAGATGAATCGCTTACTCGCGATATGTTTGCGGAAGTCTCGCATCTTCTGGAAGAGGGTGCTCTGCGTCCCCTTCCCTTCCGCGCCTTCCCGGCCATGAACGTCGATGCCGCATTTCGACTCATGGCCAGCGGCAAGCACATCGGCAAAGTGGTTGTTTCCTTTCCAGAATCGTTTGTTCCACGCCGGGGTGAACCAATCGCACCGAATTTTGAAATTAAATCGGACGGGTCCTACCTGATCACGGGCGCATTTGGCGGCTTCGGCAAGGTTGTGGCCAACTGGCTCGTTCAATCCGGTGCGCGTCATCTTGTTCTTTCCAGTCGCAGCGGCGCGGCGACGCCGGAGACAGAAGCGTTTGTGCAGGGGCTGCGGGATCGAGGCGCCGAAGTGCTCATTGTGAAGGCAGACGCCGGATCACCGGAGGATATCTCGCGGCTCTTCGCCACGATTCGCAAGACTGGCCGACCACTCCTCGGTCTATTTCACCTTGCCATGGTGATCGACGATGCCGTGCTGGCAAAGTTGGACCGCGAACGAATGGCGGCCGTCATCGGGCCGAAGGCGCTCGGAGCATGGTTTCTTCATGAAGCCACCCGCGACATGCATCTCGATTGCTTTGTCATGTTTTCGTCGATCTCATCGATTTTCGGAAACCCGGCGCAGGGCAATTATAGTGCGGCGAATGCATTCCTTGATTCATTGGCACATCATCGTCGTGCTCTGGGGCTGCCCGGCCTAACGATCAACTGGGGCGTTCTCGGCGGCGAAGGTTACGTGGCCCGCAACAAGCGCGTGGCCGAATTTTTGGAAAAACAGGGCACGACCGAACTGAGCCCCTCTGAAGTGATTTCGATTGTTGAGTCCTCGCTTCGCACGGGCACGACTCAGGTTGCTGCTATTCGTGTCGATTGGGCGAAATGGCGGACATTTTTCAGGGGCATGCAAGAAAACCCCCTGCTCGGCCGAATTTTTGCCGCGATCGGAAACGAGGAAACCGGCGGCGCCACGAGCGATTGGCGAAATCGGATTCAATCCGCCGCCCCAGAAGAAAAGGAAGCCGTCATTGCACAGGCAGTGCGCGAAGTTGTCGGCTCGGTTCTTCGGGTCAAGCCGGACACCCTGCGTAACGATCAGCCCCTGACGGATCTTGGACTCGATTCTTTGATGGGGGTTGAAATAGAAAACTCATTGGAAGCGGCCATCGGCGTCGCACTTCCTCCGACGAGTCTGATGCGCGCCCGCACCATCGGGCAAATCGCCACTTTGATGCTGAGCCATCTGGGCGGCAGCGCGCCAATGACTCCTGCGCCTTCAGCTCCGGCACCCCCAACGCCAGCCGAGGCGAGCAAGGCTGCAGGGGATATCGATTTTGATGCACTTTCGAGCGAGGAGATCGACCGACTCATTGGCGGTGGCGATGACGAGGATCCCTTGCTGGAGGCAGCCCCCCATGTCTGAAGCGAAGCGAGACCGGCTCAAACAATGGATTGAAAGCGGAGAAGCGCAGCTTCAGCCGCTGACCTTCTCTCAACGCGAGTTATGGGAGGCGTCGCCTGCACCTCCGGCGGACGTGTCGAACCACATCTGTTGCACGATTACGCTTCGCGGGGAGATTACTCCCGAAGATTACGCCGCATCGATTCAACGAGTAGTCGACCGCCAGGAAGTTTTGCGGCTTTCATTCCTCCCAGGGAAAAACGGAGCGGTGCAGCTCATCCGGACGCGTGGCAAAGCGGTGACGCGGTTTCGCGACGTTCCACGTCAAACCCGGTCCGAGGAAGTGGAGGAGCTTGCCCTCGATACCTTTCATGAGCCGTTCGATCTCGTCGGCGGTCCTCTCTATAGATTAGAAGTAATCCGCCGCGCTCCGGACGACCAGGTGATGGTTTTCGCGATCCACCATGGTATCGCCGATGGCTGGACGCTCGGTGTTTTCGTTCAGGATCTTTGCGCTGCCTATTTGCAACAACGGACCAGTCCCTCCGAAGGATTGCCACCCGTGGCGACTTCGTACTCTGGGTGGGGCGCAGCCGAACGCGAACTCTGGCAGCCGGCGGAATTGGAAAGACGAAGTGCGTTCTGGAAGCCGCGCCTGACTGGCGTTCGCCGCCTTTGGTCGATGCCGACCGGATCGTCGGCCTTCAAACCCCATCGCCTGGTGAGGGAGTTGCCGGCCGACATTGCGAGAGCGGTTCGTGATCTGGCCCGGCGCAATGGTGCGACCCTCTTCAGCACGCTATTAGCAGCTTTCCAGGTGACGCTCGCTCGATGGACGGGAGAAGAGGACATCGTGGTCGGAACTCCGGTGGCTAATAGAACGAGGCAGGATGTGCGGGAAACGATGGGCTACTTCGCTGGGGTAGTGCCGTTGCGCGGTAAGATCGAACGGGATCGGCCGTTTTCAGACCATGTGCGGACGGTGCACCAAACGACGATCGATTCGTTTGCAAACGCCATGCCCTTTGCAGAACTTATCCAGACGATGGGCGAACGTCCGTCGGCAAATTACAACCCCATTTACCAGGTGCGCTTCGCTCTGCAAAATCATCCCATTCCGGACGTAGAACTTCGCGGCCTCTCGCTCAAGCTCGAGATGCGCTCGACCGGCACCCCTCGATTCGATCTCGGATGTGAGATCACGGAGAAGGATGACATTCTGGAGGTGGTCTGGTTGTTCCGGGAAAACCTCTTCTCTCAGCCCGAGATCGAGGAACTGGGACGTTTATTTACGACCGTGCTGGAAAGTATTTGCCGGGTCCCGGAAAGACGAACGACTGCCCTAACGAGCTAACATGGCAAGCATCGCGACAAAGACGGAAGCCCTTCCCGATCTGCACGATGAGCACGAGGTAAGCTGCGTTGCATTTCAATCCCTCGTCTTTTCGCTTGCCCTGACCGAACTCGCGATTGGGGTCATAGTTTGGAGCGGATGGACCTGGCTGGCGCTTCCGCTCGTCCTGATCGCTGCTCATCTCATGCATGGGCTCTTGATCGGCTATCACGAGGCCTCGCACGGCCTGCTCCGAAAGAGCCGCCGCCTGAACGAATTCGATGGCGTCCTCATCGGGATGTTTAGTTTTCTTCCCTTCAGCCTTTATCGTGTCGTGCATCAAATGCATCACATCCATCTGGCCACGGAAAAGGATACTGAGCTCTGGCCCTTCGTTTTGACCAAAGCTCCGCGCTGGGCCCGCTGCCTGGCCGCGTTTTTCGAGTTAACCCTCGGTTTGTTCTACTCCCCGCTCATTTTCCTCCGCGTCTTCGTGCAGCCCCATTCCTTAGTCCGAAGTCGAAAGGTAAGACGGAGAATTTGGATGGAGCTGGCTTTAACCCTTGTGACCTGGGGGCTCGCTCTCGCGGCCGTCGCGTTTTTCGGGCTCTGGAAGTATTTCCTTTGGATCTACCTGATTCCGGCGCTGATCGCGGCCAACCTCCAGAGCTGGCGCAAATATATCGAACATCTTGGCCTGACTGGTAACACTGTGAACAGTTCCACGCGCACGATTGTGCCAAAGAGCTGGCTCGGGCGTGTCTTTGCCTACACGCTCCTGCATGAACCGTATCATGGAGTGCATCATGAGAACGCGGCGCTACCGCATGACGTTCTGCCCAGGTTCACATCCCTGCTCGTTCCAAAAACGCCGGACGAATTGCCTCCCTTTCTTAGTTACCGACAGGCTCTTCCGGACGTGATTCGCAGCCTGGCAAATCCTCGCGTCGGGGCGCAATGGCGCGATGCCTCGCGTCAAGCACAGCCAATCTCGCGAGCAACCTCGAATTCCTCCGAGAGAGGAGCCCACGAATCCACTTTTGCCTGACGCGGAGGCCTGCTGGCATTAAGCCCCAGGCACAACCGCGACTCGAGGCCGGCTGCATCGGCGGCGGTTCTTCACCATGAACTCTAACGCGTCGCAATCTCAACGGAGATCATCGACGTTTGTCTTTGAAGCGAGTGGTCTAACTAAAGATTACGACGACGGCCAGGTCCATGCCTTGCGGGGCGTGGACTGTAAAATCGCGGAAGGCGAGTTTGTCGCGATCGTCGGGCCGAGCGGGAGCGGCAAGACAACGTTACTGCAAATGTTTGGCGCGCTCGATCGCCCCACCTCGGGAACATTGTCTTATCGCGGAGAATCTCTGCTCGATCTGAACGATGTGGCCGCCTATCGAGCGCATGAGATTGGCTTTATCTTCCAGGCGTTTCACCTGCTCCCTACCTTCACGGCTGTCGAGAATGTCGAAATTCCGATGTTCGAGGATAACCAGTCCCGGACAGCGCGAACGGCGCGGGCTCTGGAATTGCTAAAATCAGTCGGCCTCGAGCAGCGGGCAAACCACTTCCCAGCCAAACTTTCCGGAGGAGAACGCCAGCGTGTCGCCATCGCCAGAAGTTTGGCGAATTCTCCTTCGGTCCTCCTGGCTGATGAACCGACGGGAAATCTCGATAGCGAAAACGCTGTCCATATTCTCGATCTTCTGGTCGATCTCCATCGTGAACGGCGCACCACGCTGGTCCTTATCACTCACGATATGAACGTGGCGCGGCGAGCCTCCCGCGCCATTCAGATGACGGACGGCCGCGTCGTTTTCGACGGCGACCCTGCTAAACTTTCTTCCCATCCATGACTTTTTTTAACGTAGTCACACGCGGTCTGCAGCGTCGTCCAGTGCGGACCGGACTAACGCTTCTCGGAATTTCCGTCGGCATCGCCGCGGTGGTGGCCTTAATTGGTTTGTCGCGTGGCCTGCTGACAAGCTGGACCGCAGGGATGAAGTCGCGCGGCACCGATATTGTCGTTCACAACATGCGGGGTTCGCTCACGCCGAAACCATTTCCCGCCTCGACGCGCGATCGCATCGCGAATGTGCCGGGCGTGACGGCGACGTGCGAGCTCTTCGTTGATTTCATGAGCATCGAGAACGCAGAATTGATGATTGTTTCGGCTCGCGAATGGGGTTGTTTTGCCTGGCAGAATCTCAAGCTCGTTTCGGGACGAATGCCCAATGATCAATCCGAACGAGCGGTAGTTCTTGGGACGAGTGCGGCGGACATCTTGAAAAAGAAAGTCGGCGACACCCTTCAGCTCGAGACTGCGGAACTCACGGTCGTTGGAATTGTCGAAGGCGGCGCGTTTGTGGAGAACGGCTCTGTCATCCTTTCGCTTCCGCTCCTGCAAGAAATAACCGGAAACCAGGGCCAAATAAATGCGATCGATATCCGAGCGGCACAAGGGATGAACGATGCGGACATCCGTAAACTTTGCGACCAATTATCGAAACTTATTCCGGAAGCTCGGGCCGAGCCGGCGGGCGAACACCTGGTCGACACTGAGGGCTACCGGGTGATCAATGCCATGAGCTGGGGCACATCGCTGCTGGCGATCCTGGTCGGTGTCCTCGGGGTAACGAACACGATGCTGATGAGCGTGTTTGAACGGAAACAGGAGATCGCTGTTTTGCTGGCCCTTGGATGGAGGCGAAGCCGAATCGTACGAATGATCCTGTTGGAGTCGGCCATGCTCGGGCTACTGGGCGGAATTATCGGCGTTGGCCTGGGTGTGGTGGGCGTCCATTTCCTGCAAAATGCGCCGGCCATTCGCGGGATGTTGCGACCGGATCTCAGTTTGAATCTGATGGCCACGGCGATCGGCATCGCGGTGTGTGTGGGAGTCCTCAGTGGTTTCTACCCAGCGTGGCGGAGTTCCAGGCTGACTCCGAGTCTGGCTTTGCACGGCTGAAGAAATTGGCTAACGATTCGTCGAACTATTTATGAAGCTCTATCGTGGCGTGAGAACGAATTGTATCGCAGGTATTATCTCTCTTTCTCTGGCTCTTCCCGCCCTCGCCTTCGCGGCCAACCCCGCTGCCTCGGAGTTGGCCAGCCAAATCCGCGAGAAGGAGAACGGATCCACCTTTGTGCGCGTTCGTATGGAGGTCGGAAGTGCCGAAAAACAAACTCTTCAAGTCCAGATCAAGTCGCGCGTTTCCGCCGCCGCCAGCGATATTGTTTATCAAATCCTGTTTCCGAAAGAGCGAAAGGGAGAGTCGGTTTTGCTGCAACGATCTGGAAGCAAATTCAGCGGCACATACTTTACGCCGCCGAACACTTTTAAGCCGGTAGAGATGACTCAGTCGCTTTTCGGCAGTGACCTTTCTTACGAGGACGTCATCGACAGCCCGTACGCATGGAATCAGCAGGCCATTGTCGGTAGCGAAGATGTCAATGGCACAGCCTGCCAGATCCTCGAATCGAAACCTGACCACAGCTCCTCGTATTCCAAGGTGAAAACGTGGGTCGATCCGCGACGCTTTGTTCCACTGCGCATCGAGAAATATAACGCCTCAGGCAAGGTGGTTCGCCGCATCAACACCACGCGCGTCATGCTCGACGGCAACGATTCTATCCCGGCGAATCTTACGGTCCAAGGTCCGCGCGGCGGCGCGACTGACATTGACGGGTCGCGCATCAAGCGAGGCGTAAGTTATCCGGACGCTGAGTTCAGCAAAGATGGGCTCAAGCAACTGACCGCTCCGCCCGGCTCCCCGCAATAGTCACGCCTCCGCCAGGAGTAATCCGGAGCGACGTGCTCGTCACGTCAGCCAGTTCTTCGGTTAGGAAAGGAAATGGAATCCGTAATCGTCCTGATAACCATCAGGAGCAAGGATCCAGGCAACGATAACGGCGCTCACGCTGGAAATGGCCAGGGCACAGAGGCGAGGAGCGTCGAACATGGCCAAAATAACAGCACGATATGTGCCTCCATGGCAGAAATGGGCTGCGACGGCGCAAATCTTCCCCGAACAGTGACGTTAATCATCTGCGAACAGCGGATTCGCTGCGGAGGAAAACTCAGTGGCGCACCTGAGTCAACGGGAGCACCTGGGGCGCCGGAATTTCCGTCTCGACCGTACGTCCCAGGAATTCAAGGAGAACGCGGATGCGTTCCCGCGCCGGAAGCAGGCGGGTAACGAGTGCCTCCAAACCTTGAAAGGGTCCCTCGGTAATTTGAACCGGTTGGCCCACTTGAATCTCCGGATCGAACGTGACGATTTCTTCGTCCCCTGCCTTTTCGCGGAGAAGAGTGACCACCTCGGGGGCAAGGGTCGCAATGTAATCGCCAAAGTGAACTAGGCATTGGATACCGGGCGAATGCTGAACCCGGCGATGATGAGCGGGATAAACAAACTCGGCAAAGACATATCCGGGAAACATCGGCTCGACAAACCAGACGGCGCCGCGGCGGGTAGCTTTCTTGAAACGCACACGCGGCGCGAAGCAGTCGATGTTCAAGTGGCGCCGCAGAGTGGTGGCGGCAATATGCTCGTGCTTGGGTTGCGTCTTTAAACAAAACCAAAGCGGCGACTCATTCGCGGCTAATTGGGCGCTGGATTGCGTCATCGAGAAGGGAATCGAACTGCGCAACCCTAATGGGGTTGTGCCGTTGTTCAACTTCCAAAGCTCACTCGGCAGGTGTTGAAAGAAAGCCATGGCCTGACCGCGGTGTGAAAGCCTAGGCCAGCGTCGCCCGGGCAAATATACTCTCGCCGAGTGGCAAGAGGAAAAAGAAGCGGGCCGCTTCTAAACGCGAAGAAGAAGCGGCCCGCAAGTGAAGAGCGTTTCTAACCCGTTATTGGGCAGCGAGTCTGCGGTGAGCCAGGCAAAGCCCGCCGAGAGCGAGTGCCAGGAGCATTAAAGTCGAGCCGGTATCCGGAACGGTGACAGCGTCGCCGCCGTTGATCGGAGGATCAACAACACTGGTGGTAAAACTCGCGGAACCATTTCTTGATCCAGGAGTAACAAGAATCTTCTCCGTTAGGGAGAACGGACCGTTCAGCGGAACCGCTGCCAACGATGTCTTGCTGAAGCTGCCTTTCGCGGTCGAGGTCGAGGTGAACGGCGAATTCATCGCGAACATGCTGTTGCTGCTCGAGCCGGCTGTGGAAAACACGACATTCCCGCTGGATTGTCCGTTGATCTGCGCCGAAAGCTGTCCGGGCAGCGTACCGATCGACGTGTTGGACAGATAGAGTGTTAGCGTGCCGGCACCTCTACCGGAGGTAAGGCTGAAGTTCATCGAAGGCAGCAGGGCATCGCCCACGGCTGGATTGGTCGTAATGTTGAGGGAAAATTTGCCTAACGTGCCGTTGTAGGAAATGACCCCATTAGTTTCAACCAAAGTGAGCGTATGCCGTCCGTCCGTCAGCTGCAAGCTGGGGGTAGCTTGAGCGGATGTAACGGCGGCGAAGGCCGCCACTCCCACGATCAGGAGCGAGACTAATCCCGCCCTGCCCAGTTGCTTTTCTTGCTTACCCTTTTCCATAAAACCCTCCCTGTTACCCTGCCTGTGTTAGGATTTGCGCGCGCGAATTTTCCGACGAACCGCTTCTACGCCTGCCAAGGCAATGCCGAGGAGCGCAACCGACGAACCACCATCCGGGACCTGCGCCACCGCGCCGGTCGCTGCCGAGAACGAGAACTTCGCAATTCCGTTATCAGTGGCGGACGGATTCTGCGTCGTGAAGTGCCATGAACCGGCCGTTGCCATGAAACCGTTTCCGCTGACGAAGCCTGTGCCGTCAACCGTTACCGAGTTCGGGTCCTGGTCGGGGGTGATCGAAGAAGAGGTCAGGCTGAAGGTGAATCCGTCAACCGACCAGAAGTTCGGGATTGGGCCAGAGTTAAAATTCCATGGCGCGAAAAAGGTAACGCCATCGCCGTTTGTCACAAACGGTGAAAAATTACCGTCGTGACTTTGGACTTGCGGTTTGTCCCCTGTGGCGAGGCCGTGCCAGGCCGTCACTTGTGTCGCGGCATTGGCATCACTCGAGTTCAGTTCCACGGATCCGGCAAAAGTAATGTTGCCGGTCATTTGCACAGCCTGTGATTGCTGGGCGAGAAAACCGCAGCCGACGACCGCTGCTGCGAAGACTGCTAAAATTGTTTTTGAACGCATAATTGGTGGTTTTGAGTTGATTGTATTTGCTGTCGTCACTGGTAATAGCACACAAGATGCCAACCAGTCAGCTTCAGCTATAAGTGCCTTGCTATAATGGTATTATGATCGCGCATTCAAAAAGCAAGAATTGACAGATACGTAAACATTTCCGACAGAGGCCTTAGCAAATGGAAGAACCATGATAGCTAAATGGCTGTGGAAGCTGGACATACGTGTTATTTAGCAGTGTTAAGCGATCGGACAAAGCCCCCTCGGTCAAAGACTCATGCGATTACCGGAAGTTATGGTTTTTATTTAGATTGTTGAGGTGCAGACAAACGACGGTTCGCGTCGTCGGCCATCGGACCTTTTAAACCAGCCCCCAACGCTTTTTGCAGATTTTCTCGTCCCTTGACCTCCTGCTTCGTTTCCATCTGGGCGGCCCCGAGAAAATACAAATCTTTCGCAGACAGCGGTCGCTTCGCTGAGCTTTGTTCGAATAGCTGAACGGCATAACGAAAGTCCTTACGGGCAAAGCTGATCCTGGCTAGTGTCTGTGCCAGCTCGGGGTCGTCGAGCAAAGTCTTTTTCGCTTTAATCGCCAGGTCATAGGCCTTGGAGAGACTATCCGGATGCTCGGCATAGATCGCGGCCAGCCGTTTTTCGGCGGGCGCAAAGTCCGGATATTTCTGCAAGACCTTGGCATAGAGATCCGAGGCTGCCTTTGCATCGTTGCCTTGCAATTTAACTGCCGCTTCCGCCATTAACGCCGGCACATAGTCGGGCTCTTTTTGCAGAGTGTTTTCAATCTCCGGTTCGGCCGCGACCGTTTCGGGAGAGACCTGGTCTAACGAAGTCATGGCCAGGAAACGTTTGGCATCGTCCGCAGCGGCCGCGTCCGGCTTGGCCTCGAGCGCGCGCTGCATCGTTTGGCGCGCCTCAGTCACTTTGCCCAAGCCATAGGCGGCAAGGGCGAGATCGTGGAGAACCGCCGGATCGTCGCCGGCGCGGCGCGCACTTTCCTGGAGGAGACTGTAGGACCAGCTCAGATTTCCAGCCTGGAATGCGATCCGTCCGAGAATCCCTGCGGTCCGGATATCATTGGGCGCTTGTTCCCGCGCTTTTTTGGCCCATTCCATTGCCTTGTCCGGCTCATGCAGGGGACCGGCATAAATCTGAGCCAGCTTCAGGGCAGCGCCGGGCAGCCGTGCATTCAACTTCAGGGCCTGTTCATAGCTGGCCGCGGCCTTGGCCGGGTCTCCCTGTTTTTCATAAGCATCGGCCAGCCGAGTGATCAGGATGGGATCGTTAGGCTGCTGCTTAAGGAGCGCTTCTGTTTCACTGATAGGCCGGTCGACCGAAGGGCCGGAAGGATTTGCAATTTGAGCGAGGCGGCGTTGCGCTTCCTCCTTGTCGGGAAAATCGTTAGGCGAAGCGATGGATTTTTGGAAGGCGGATTTGGCCGGCTCCATTTGATTCATCATGTAATAGGTCATGCCGAGATGGAACCTGACCTCAGGATCGTCCGGGAGTTTAGAGGCACTCTCCTGCAAAAGTGGCAAGGCCTGCTGATAATCCGCGCGCTTGTAGAGAATCCAGCCGAGAGTGTCGGCGATTGCGCCGTCGGCAGGCTGGAGATTGCGCGCTTTCTGGGCGAGCTCGTAGGCACGATCGACCTGGTTCAGGCGATCGCCATAGAGATAAGCGAGATTATTCAGGGCGATGATGGAGTCGGGATTGAGGACAAGGAGCTTTTCGTAAGCATCCCGCTCCTTCTCATACTCCTTCATCTTGTCGTAAATAAATCCCGTCACGGTGATGGCAGCTGCGTTCTTGGGATTCTTCTGGAGCATGGTCTGGAGCTCGCTCAAAGCCTGCGGCAACTTGTTCGTGACCACGTAAATCGAGACGAGCAGGTTATAGGCGGGGCCAAGATTGGGATCGAGTTCCGTCGCCTTGTGCAGAGCCTCCTCCGCGTGCACCCAATCATGCTGCTCCGCGTAAACCTTTCCTTCCATGACATGGACGTAACCGCTTTGCGGGTTCTTCGTTAATGCCTGCTGAACACGTTGCATGGCCGAATCGAATTTCTTCTCCATGAGATCGAGCTCAACCAATTGATCGACAGAGGTCAATTCGTTAGGCGCAAGTTCCCGCACCTTTTCAAAGGCCTGGCGGGCCTCGTCCGTTTTCTTTTGCTGCCGCAAAATGACTCCGAGAAGGTAGTACGGTTCGACCGAGTCCGGCGTGCGCTGGATCTGATCGCGATAGAGGTTTGCCGCGTCATCGAGCCGCCCCACAGATATATAGGCACCGGCCAGGAGCTTTCGGGGGCCGGGCAAATCGGGCCGGTCTTTCACCAGCTGCTCCATCGAAGGAATGGCCACCTGCGGCTTGCCCGACCGGATATTCAGCTCGGCCAGGGCCAGAAGCGCCTCCACATAATCGGGCCTTACCCTGATTGCCTGCTCGAGGGCGGTGGTGGCCTGCGAAAAGTTTCTAACGCCGATATAGGCACGGGCCAGCTGATACTTTACGACAGCGTTATCCGGCCACGCGTTGTTCAGTTTATCGAGCACGGCCACCGCTCCCTTGGCGTCGCCTTTGGCCAGGAGAGTCTCGGACTGGAGAATGCGAGCATCGGGATTGTCCGGGTCGCGGCTAAAAATATTTTCGAGAGACGCTAAGGCTTCGTCGTACTTCTTCTCGCCCATGGAAAGGCGCGCCAGAATCGTCCACGCCGGCAAATAATCCGGGGCCTTGGCTGTGATCTCCCGGAGCGCCGTCTTCGCTTCGTCATTGGAGCCTTTGGAAAGCAGGTATTCGATATACTTCATGCGCTCGCCCGATCGCATGGGCGAGACATCCGCGGCGGCTTTGAATTCAGCGCCGGCGCGATCCATGTCTTTGCGCATGAGATAGACGTAGCCCATGGCCAGATGAACGCGCGCTGACTTCGGATCGACCGCCAGAGCCTGCTGCAGATGTTCCGCTGCTTCCCCCAGCTCGCCCTTCCGGATGGCCAACCGAGCCGAAGCAACGTAAAAAGCGCTCGCCTTGTGATCCGGAAACTTATTGAGCGCTTCCTCTGTTACAGTGAGGTCATCGACATTTTGGCCAGTATCCGCCAGGATAATGATGGCATCTGAATTTGCCGGATCCATCTTGAGCACTTCGATCGCTTCCTTGCGGGCCTCATTCACTCCACCCAAGGCCATGAAAGAGAGGGCGAGTTTGGCGCGAGCCTCGGCATTGTTCGGAGCCAATTCGCGAACTCTCAGGAAAAATGGGATAGCGCGGAGAGGCGCTCCTTGGTCAAACCACATCGAACCAATCCGCTCATAGGCGGTGACGTTTTGAGGATCGAGGCGAAGCAAGTTCATGTACTCGATCTTGGCCTTGTCGTACTCGCCGGCCTTGAAATAACCGTCGGCTCGGTCGCGGATCCGGGGTTTCCGGATTGAGGCAGGACAACCGGAGACCGTGCTGGCGACAAGCAGCAGCACAATCATTTTCGTAGCGGAGATGGGAAATCTTGACTTCATCGACGGGAAATACACGGGGTGGAGATTAGGATGCGGCAGGAAAAAAAACAGGAATAAAGAGGAGGCGTAAGATTACCGCCCTAACAGCGACACGAAGCGCTTACTCCACGAGGAGAATTGGTGCGCCGAACAGGCCGGCAAACAGACCTATTAGCTGGCGATCGAAGCTTAACGGCGCGCTGCCGCCGTCCGTCGCATGAGACGGGCCTGCAAGGCAGCGATAGCGGCGAACGAGACAAATGCCAGGGCAAGAGTCGAACCCCTGTCCGGGACTGTCGCGATGGAGAGAGCCTGCTGCATAACCGCTGAGTTAGTGCCGATGGAAATGTCCTTTCCGCTGATGACCTCTCCCACGACTAATCCCGCGGCTAGGTTCACCTTTGAATTGAGAGCGAGAATAATACCGTGCAAAACCGAATTGCTCTTCCGGCTGCCGGACAAGGTGACGTCGGATGTTCCCGTATAATTAAACAGCACGTTGCCTTGGGTTGCGCCGCCCGCTAAAAGGATCTGGGCTGACTTCAACTGGAAAGCACTGGAGATATTAAAGACGAAACTGCCGCTTCCGGAGAGTGTCAGAGTCGACTTGTTCAAGTTCAAAGACGACAGATTGTAAACGCCCGCATCAAGGGTCACGTTCTGACGCTTTAAATTAATCTGGGTGAGGTTGCCGGTCGGAGTCAGGGCTGACGCTGCCGCCGAGGCCGCGATGGCATCGGCCCGCGCCTGTGAAAGGAAACCTTGCGGAGCATCCGAGACATTGGCTAACAAGTAATTCGGCGAGACGGTGGCGCCTGTTCCCATGTGCACCGTTCCGGTGACGGGACGATTATCACTGTAAGTGCCGCTGAATTGCGCGGAGGCATTGTCACCCAAATAAAGATCACCCGAAAATTGCGCTCCCGTGGCAGAGATGGTCCCACCGGCAGCGGTGCCAACGTTTCCGGTAACTGAACTCTGGGTCGCGGTGGTCGAAGCCGCCCGCCTTGAGTTACGCGATTTGGTCGGAACTGCACCCGAGACGGAGACCGTTCCCGAGCCCGTTTCGAAGACACCCCACGATCCAGCTGAACCCAAATCAACCGGCAGAGCCGAGCAATTACTGCGCACGGCCACAAGCAGGAAGGTCGTGAGGCAGGAGGCTAAAATCCGCGTGCTCGTTTTACGATTCATTTAGGACCTTCGCTCAGGTACAAAACACCCGATTTATCCGTCGAATGTCGTACCATATTGCCATAACTATTGCAAGACTTAAATCGATTAGGGAAGAACCCGGATGCTATAGAACGCTTGCCATAAAATACGGACGGCACAGCACCCTTGGACGCCGCCAACTTAGAGGCCTTCGCGTTTCCTCAATTCGTTGACGGCTTGCCTAGCCTCCTCCGACAGAGGTTCTTGCAAGCCGGCCGCAAGGGCTTGTTCGAGTGTCTTCCTGCTTTCCAGGTCCTGACTCGTCTTCAACTGTGACATCCCCAAGTAAAAGAGGTCTTTGCCTCCCAGAGCTGTGCGTTTTCCACCCTCCCGAAATAGCTGGACCGCATAACCGTAATCCTTCTTTTGGTAGCTGATCTCCGCCAGGATCAGGGCGACCTCAGCATCGTCCGGCATCGCCTTGCGCGCTTTCACCGCCAGATCGTAGGCCTTGTCCAGCCCCGCTGGATTTTCCAGATATAAGGCAGCCAACCGCTTTTGAGCAGGTGCGAAATCAGGGAAGCGCCGCAATATCGCTGTATAGATATCGATGGCCGCGGATTGCTTCCCGCGACTCCTGGCTAGAGCAGCCTGAATCATCTGAGCAGGGACGTAGTTCGGGTCGCCCTTCAATGCCTGACCGGCTTCTACTTCCGCAGAGGAGAGATCGCCTCCGGCGCGTTCGACCTCGGTTAACGAAATAAAGCGCCTGGCATCGACGGCTTCCGCGGAATCCGGAGCGATCTCGAGAACACGCTGCATCATTTGTTCTGCTTCCTTGGATTTGCCGAGACTGTAGGCAGCCCACCCCAAGTCGTGAACCGCGACGGGATCATTATTTCGCGCGTGAACGCTTTCGACGAGGAGTCCATAGGCCCAATCGAAATTCCCTGACAAAAAGGCAATTTTTCCCAGAACGGCGGCGGTCCGAGGATCATCGGGCGCAAGATCGCGAGCCGTTTTGGCCAGAGTGAGCGCTGCGTCGAGCTTATGGAGCGGGCCGCCATAAAGCCGGGCGAGCCGAAGTGTCGGCTCAACCAGCCTTGGATTTCCATTGATGACGGTTTCGTAAGCGGCCGCGGCTTTTTCGACCGCGCCTTGTTTCTCGTAGGCTTCGCCGAGGCGAATACGAGCCATAGGGTCGTTAGGCCGCTGC
>Ga0157372_10004205_pt1 | contig 15411 bp, 14 predicted proteins | sample C55metaG_FD_115307 | JGI IMG/M metagenome (GOLD analysis project Ga0157372, IMG submission 115307) | Corn rhizosphere microbial communities from Kellogg Biological Station, Michigan, USA - C5-5 metaG | ecosystem: Host-associated > Plants > Roots > Rhizosphere > Soil | place: USA: Michigan... | reverse complement strand
TCTCGGTGTTGTCTGGGCCGACTTCAACAACACCGGCTGGCCTGACATCTACGTGGCCAACGACACGCTGCCTAACTTTCTTTACCGCAACGACGGCAAAGGCAAGTTCACCGAGATTGGCCTCGAATCCGGCACCGCGTTGAGCGAAACGGGCTCTGAGCAAGCCTCCATGGGAGTTTCCCTCGGCGACTACCTGCACAATGGACGTCCTTCCATCTACGTGACCAATTTCGGCGACGACTATAGCGACCTGTACCGCAACGACGGGAACTGGATGTTTACGGATGTCTCTTATGCGTCAGGGGTAGCCTTGCCCTCCTTTCCTCTTGTGATGTGGGGCGATGCATTCTTGGATCTGGACAACGATGGCTGGCTGGATCTGGTGGCGGTGAGCGGTCATGTCTATCCGCAAATGGAAAAGGTGCCTGCCAGCGGTGGTTACGCGCAGACCAAGCTGCTCCACATGAACCAGAAAGATGGCACCTTCTGTGATGCCGGCAATCTGGCCGGATCGGCTCTGGAAAAAAGACGCGTGTCACGGGGCCTGGCGGTCGGGGATCTGTTCAACGACGGCAACGTCGACATCGTGGTCGAGGATCTCGATAGCGCGCCGATGATCCTACGGAACCACGGTGTTTCCGGCCGCCACTGGGTGAGTCTGGAATTGGCGGGTACCAGGAGCAATCGCATGGCAATCGGGGCGCGGGTTAAGATCGTGGCCGGAGGGATGACGCAGACCGACGAGGTTCGAAGTGGCGGTAGTTACATCTCCCAGAGCGATTTCCGTTTGCACTTTGGGCTAGGGTCGGCAGAGAAGATTGAGTCGCTGGAGGTCCGCTGGCCTTCCGGGAAAGTTGAGACATTCAAGAACCTGGCAGCCGATCGCTTCTATGCCCTGCTGGAAGGGGAAGGGGTCGTTCCAGCAGAGCGGATTCGGCCGGGTTCCCCCATACCGTGCTGCAAGTAAACCTAATGCCGCGAAAACTCCCATGTTGCTCGACCGGCCAATTCCTAGAAGCGCTCCCGACCTTCCGGTAGGCTTGAGTGATGTGGCGATTTATCAACCGCAATTGCAGAGTGGCTGGCGATAAAGTCCTGAGATTCATTTCTTGATACCAGACGAAATAAGACGAAAGCTATCGAACATTCCATCAACAATCGCGGGCTTCGTCTGGCTTCGAGGCCAAAGAGCATAGAAAGCAAACAAGGTTCCGTTCAAGCATTGCTGACGAAAATACGCTCTGCTCCACACATTGAGTGAGAACTCGCCTTCGAAGGCGGGATTTCCTTTGATCGTGACTTCATGCGTCTTGATGGGTTTGTCAAGCGTCATCGAATAATCCCCAAGGGTGACCGGTGGATTGAGTTTGAGCTCTTTCCTATACTTTATCAACCACGAGGCGCAATCAGTTCGTGTGTTAACTATCAACCGTGCAGAGATTTGCGTATCTTCGTCCCGGCTGCCATTCCAATAAAGATCGTAAGCGGCGATGTCATTTTCGTCGTTTTCTTCTGGCGCTCGCGCTTGAGGAAGCGTGATCGCAAAACCATGGCGTGGATACGAATATTCTGTCCAGGGGGACTCCGGGTTAGTCCTCCAAATCCATTCAGAGTTCAACTCTATCCTTCCGTCCGGATGGATCGTGATGTCGTGTCGCTGCATCGCAGGGGGAGTTCCGTTGGGTCGCCATTCAAATACGGCAGCTTTGAAGGCGTGGCCGTTCTCGTCATCTTTCACGGGAATATTGCCCATTGTGGGAAGTGTTGCCTTAATATCATTCGTCTGGTCCGCGAGCCTCCGAGCATCCGACTCCCCCCACAATTCTCTGACCTTTCGAGCCAATGAGTCGCCACCAAAAACCAAACTGTCAGACCAGTTCAGTCGAGATGTTACGAAAAACTTTAAGTAGTCCGAAACGTTCCCGGCATCGACAAAGGTTGATTCCGCTTGGGTAGCGGCATTGAATTGTGCTAAGGGTGTCTTGGCCGAAACGATGAGAATGTGATCGCTTAACAAGAAAGCGTAGCCTTGTTCATCGACCGCGACGGTTGGACGAAAGAATGGCCATTGGCATGATGTGAGCTTCAGAACCGTGTGATGCCGCCAAAAAGGTTGCTCTACCAGGCTCCACTTGGCGTCCGGGCACGGAAAGACCTTGTTGGCAATTTTCATTGCTCCATCCACGGTCTTGGCGTCAGCGGGTGACCCGCGAAAGGTCGTCGTTTGCGCCACGGTGGGAACGCATAGTACGGCCATCAAAAAACAACGCCCGAACATCATGGAGAATCTACCGCTTTCTTGGACGTTCAATTTCTTCTAAACGGGCGAGTTTGCATACAACTTTGCTCTTTTTATTCGCCTTTTCTCGGGCTGGTCCTTAATAATATCGTCCGGCTTCGCATTGGTCTGCCGCGGTGGCAACGTTCTGGATGCTGGCCTGGTTAGGGCAATCTCGCAACTACATCAGCTTCGATAGAATCTCTTCCGTCGTCCCATATTGATCGCAGTGCCTCTGGAATTCTTCCCGGTTCAACAGGCGGCTCACGTAAACCTCAGCGGAAACAGGGTAAGCGGCGAATACCCACTGACCCGAGAATTTGATGTCGATTTCTTTATCGGCAGCTCTTCCATTTGTGTCCCTCACATGGACGATAGGGGGCGTCCCGTACGAAATCCGCAGCGGACGGGTCTCCCACCCGAGAACCACCCACACTTTCGTTGCTTTTCGTTCTACGTCGTAGAAGAGGGGCACCATCATGCGGGGATCTCGCCCCAGATCGACGTCGTTGCCCAGTCCACTCGCCCAATCCTGAAATGTTGAGATAGCTGCGCCGAGGTCGTGCACCTGTGGCAATACGTCGCTCGGGGGCAGAGCCAATTCACGGTCCACGCAGCCCTGTGCACCCTGAAAGAGAGCAACCATTTGCCCTAGTTCGTGCTCAAGCGGCACTGCCACAGGCCCATGTGGCGTCATTCGCCGCATTTTCTTGAGTCCGTCCGTCCCAAATGTATCAATGAGAATTTGCCGGACGAAGTTGTAAGCGATGGCACGCCGCCCGTAAAACTCCGCCAGCGGCTCGAGGCTCAACCGCGGACTAACGTAGATTTGTTTACGCAGCGGTTTTGGTCCTAGGGCTGCTCCGCATACAGGCATTTCCAACTGTTTCACATGCGTTTCGCGGGTCAGAGCGATCATGCCCTTGAACAGTTCCACCAAGTGTTCTTGATACTCTCTACTGAACTCCAGTTTCGCGGCTTCTGGCATCCTCTCCGGTAATAGGAGAGGCTCGAGAGCCCATGTCTGGTAGTCGTACCACCCTGACTCCTCGGTTGGCTTCAAAAGCAGCCGGCCGTCGCGTATCTGCTGAACCATTTCTTCCACCAGGCTGAACCCCTCGGGGATCGGAGTACTCCCGTACAGTTGCTTCGCAAGGTCCGTTTCGTAGGCCCTTGAAGGCGGAAGAAAACTCCACGGGCCAGTGTCGTCCGAAGCGGGATGCTCCGATCGGTCGCGCAAGTCCGCCGTCACTAGCGGATTCGTCAGGCTGGAGACCAGAGTGAGATAGTCCGAGTACGTGGCGCTGGCACTTCCGCACTCGCGCAAAGTACGCGCGACTTCGTCCACCGCCGGAAAATCCCGTACTTTGGTTTGGAGCATTCTGTCCTGCTGAAAGATCCGCTTCAGTTCTTGGGTCCAGGTATAGAATCCCAGCGCCCTGGATTCACTCTCATCGGCAAGGAATCTCTCGATCAGCCCTGCCACAGCTGATTCCATTACGCCGGGTTGTTCTACTGATATGCCGCCTAGCCGAGCAGCAGCAAACACCACTGCACTCATTTCGCCGTGCAAACCGCCACGAAACAAACCCCTGGTTAGTTCCGTGAAAAGTGAGATTTTCCCTGGATATTTACCCGCGCCATGCTGTGCGGCAAGGTCCACGGCGGCGTAAAGCCCATCATCAAACTGCTTGGCCTTGAATGCCAGCATCGAAGCTGAAATAAACCTTTCCCAGGGTATGTTTTCCTGGAGGCCGGCAAGCGTGGGACTGGGTGCGGTTCGTTCCCAGACGAGATCGTCTGCATGGATCTTGAGCGTCTGCTGGCTTTCGTCTACATGCACCAAGTACCCTTCGGAGACAAATTCACGGAAGAACTCTGCGTTCGTACTAGGAGCAGTCAGATTGCGTTTGTTGGGATTGCGGAAACTTTTCAGAAAGTTCGAGATGCTTCACCTCCGAATCAACCAACAGTGAAGGAAGCTCGGCCTAGCATTGTAGCAACGTGAGACCGTGACTCGTCAGTTGAAACCATCAGGCATTATCACTCCTGGATGACCTTAAAACGAAGGTTGCCAGTCGCGTTTCATTTCAAAAACGCAGCACTATTCCAGTAGAAAAGCGGCCCTGTCCTTGGGCGCTACCTGCAAAGTGGGTGTGAACGTAATCCCCCTGAAAGCGCCATCCGATGATGCGCGCGATCTTAAGATCCACGCCACCCCCAAAGGCGCTAGCAAAAGAAATGTCAGAGCTGACACCAGCACTAACGCCAGCCCCAAACAGTACGTGGGCAAAAGGCCTGATCCCGTGACTGGATGCTGATGCACGAAGCCCGAATAAGGCAGTGTGAATACTGCCGTTCACCGGCGGACACACACCACCCACCCGCACAGGACAAGCGAGGATTTGGGTCCCACCGTAGTGTCCGCTGCCATCGGCCACAACTCCTAGAAATGGAAGTAGCTTCCCTTCTATCGAGGCTTCCCATCCGTTCAGATTTTTCCGATCGGCGGAATTGGGAACATCTGCACTCATAAACGAATATCCAACGAAAACATTCCCCTTGGGAACCTGGGCAAAGACCACAGAGGGAAAACCCAGCAACAACATTGCTCTTGCAATGACCCGCATGCTGCGGCCTCCTAATTGCGGCCCCAATTACTGATGGTAAGAAGATCCAGAAGGTTAGATGCTCATTGGAACGCTCCTTCGGAAGAAAATCAATGGGCAGCCCCCAACAGTTGTAACCAGGCATTATCACTTATGCGCTTTTTCTTCCCTTTTGGCCTCAATGGAGCGCCATAGGGATTTCTCGCCAACTAACGTCGTAGTAATAACCCGATGTAGCGGGGATCTATACTCTCCGTGTTCCGTAGTTCCACTAGGGGGGACCTATGCTGACGCGCCGTCGCTTGATGCGCAACTTGAGCTACCTTGCGCTTGCGGGGGAATTTACTCGCGAGTCGTTGCTCACTGCCCAGCCGAACTGTGGTCGTGGAATCCATAATGATGTTGTATGGCTCGACTCCAATGAAAATCCATTTGGTCCGCCGCCTTCTGCAATCAAGGCAATTGTGGACGGAGCAGCAGCGACTGCCCGATATCATTTCGATGAATTTTCCGGATTCGCCGAGGCATTAGCTTCGAGCGAGGGAATAGGCGCGGAACAGGTGCTTTTCGGCGTGGGTTCAACGGAAATTATCGATTCTGCGATCTGTGCATTTACGTCGCCGTCAGTTCCGCTGATCACGGCCTCACCCACGTACGACATTCTCATTGAATTCACGCAAAGCATGGGACGCAGGGTGGTGCAAATCCCATTAACGGAAGCCTGGGGCTTCCCAGTTCGAAAGCTGACTGAAGAAGCGGCGAAGGCAGGAGGTGGGCTGATTTACTTGTGTAATCCCAATAACCCAACCTCATCTCTTACACCCAAAAGTGATGTCGACTGGCTGGCGCGGAATCTTCCGCCGAAAACGGTGTTGCTGGTGGACGAGGCATACATTCATTTTGCTCCGCCTGCAGAGATTGAGAGCGCGATAAAGTATGTGCGCGAAAACAAGAACGTCATCGTTACACGCACATTCTCGAAAATTTATGGGATGGCTGGTGCGCGCGCGGGCTTTGGTTGTGCGAAGTTGGAACTCATCCGGGCAATGGAACCGTTCGTGGACAAAGTAATTCCAATTCTCGCGCTGCGGGCTGCCAGCGCGGCACTGGCTGATCGAGGTACTCTGGTTCCAACTCGAAAAGCAGAAATCGGTCGGATTCGAAGCGAGTTGTGCAATTGGCTGCAGCAGAAAGGCATCCGGTACATCGAGCCTTCTGCGAATTTCGTTATGATTGATATCGGCCGCGACGCACGGTCATTCGGAAAAGAGATGCGGCTGCGGGGAGTAGCCGTGGGCAGGCCTTTTCCTCCACTCAACCAAATGATACGAGTGACAATCGGAACAGATCCGGAAATGCAAAGGTTCCGCGAAGTGTTCTGGCAAGTTTATGCAGGTTGAAGTGTCGGACCTGCCGGAAGCTTTAGAGAACGCTGTGCCGGGCCAAACCCGGCACTCAGCTACGTCTCTATCTCACGAAACACGCGGTGGCGTGGCCGATTCGATCGCATGCCCAATGAGAGATATTTCGGCGATTTGTCGTCAACTACAAAGAGGACAGGGGATTTAGCGCCAACTGACGCACAATCCAGGTCGCCGCCAAATGTTCGCGATTCGTGCATCGGGGACGGCGCAGTCCAGCTTAGGGTAGGCTGTCAAAAAAGAGATAGACCGAAGCAATGCGCCCGTCTCGGGCGACGATAAAATCGGTTCCGGCGTAAGCTGGTGGTTTTCCCGGAGTGCCAGATACCCATCGAACTCGTCCGGCATCACCTGATTCCTCAGGAGGGCCAAGAGGCTGATATCGGAAATCCGGATGTGTTGCTTTTATCACCCCAGCAATACGATCAATCTCGTCACGGCCATGAAACGTACCGCCTTTGGGGTCATGGAATACTGCGTCTTCGTGAAAAATCTCGTCGATCGCAGCGCGACGACGCACGGGGTCATTTTCGCCAAACACGTCGCTCAGATTACGAAGCAGCAAGGTCGATATGCTGTAGGACATGGCTGTGTAGATGCACGCATCGAAGGAAAGTTTCAGCTCCCTCAATGAGTCCTTTGGCGATTTTTCATTAACTAGAGACAGATTGGGATTTTGCGGTTACCTGCTGTGCCCCTTATGAGCGAGTTGGTCATAGCGGCTATCCCTTTTCAGTTGTTCACCTGCGAATCGACCAACATGGCAAAGGCACGGGCCAGCAAGTACCCTTCGCGGGGATTGTCTTCCACCAGGGAGGCGTAGATGTCAGGCCCAGGCCGTTTGGTAATGCCGTGGTCCTCACCAATGTCCGCGCAGTAACGCGGTAGCCCTGGAGTGAGCTGTTGTTTCCGGCACATTCGAGCACCTGATGCTGCGTAGTGGCTCTGTGCTCTTGGACCCCATGCAACCTCTCGGATAGAGGCTTTGGTCCGCAAGGCGATAGCCTACGCGAGATATTTGGTGGCCTAAGGTAGAATCAGCATTCTCGAGAGAACCACTAGAATGACTATCGCTGACCTGTTCTCGAAGCGACAGCAGAAGGTTCGCCCAGGACCTCCCGACGCCCACAAGTACTCCCAAATACCGAGCCTTTTACGGATTCAAATAGCTCATATTCTGCGTGACCTTTTTGGTCCTACCGTGACTTACGATCTTAACGGTTGTATCGAAGCATTTGGAGAAATCGAACAAACGTTGTGTCGGGAATACGGTCTCTGCATTTTGCCGACGAATCCGACGGACTTCACCACAAGCTCCGATGTGCGCGTGATTGATTTTGTGCTCCATGAGGAAGATCCGGAGAAAGTTCTCGACGTAGTTGAAGTCTCGTTTCGTCTGCTAACTCGACTGAGGTCAAGTCCTGTGTGGCAGAGTCGGATACCCCAAGAGAAATTTGACAGGGCTGTAACTGAATTGAACGCTCGTCTTCGTGCATCTGGCATCGGCTATCAGTACGAGGGCGGGGAGATCGTAAAGGTCGAATCGCAATTCATTCACGCTGAGGTCGTCAAGCCAGCGCTCGCACTGCTCAGCGCAGAAGAATATGCAGCGGCGAACGCCGAATTTCTAAAGGCGCTCGAGCACTATCGCAAAGGCGAAACCAAGGAGTGTCTGGACGAGTGTCTCAAGACATTCGAGAGCACCATGAAGGCGATTTGCGAAAAGAGGAAATGGGCTTTCAAGTCCAAGGACACGGCCAAAGAGTTAATCGACCTGTGCTTGAAGAACGGCCTGACGCCGCCGCTGATTCACTCCCACATCCGAGGCGTCCGAGCAACACTGGCACGGGGCATCCCGGCAATTCGCAACAGGCTTCCTGGGCACGGGCAGGAAGTTCAGTTGATGGATGTTCCCCCACACTATGCGGGCTACATGCTGCATCTCACTGCCGCTACCGTTCAGTTTCTTGTTGAGTCAGAAAAAGCATTCCAGTGAGGGGAGCACCAGCGCAATCCAGGTTAAAATCTTCGACTCGAAGGAATTTGGAACCTAAACAGTGGCGGCTTTGAGCCCAGAAACGTGGCGCGAGGTCAGTCCGCACTTGGACTATGCGCTTTCGCTAGACGAACGGGAGCGTGCATCCTGGCTCACCTCTTTCCGATCCGAAAATCCCAAGCTCGCTGAACTCATCGACAGACTTCTTAAGGAACACAGCGGGTTCTCAGAGGAGAAATTTTTGGAAGTGGGCCCGGATACGTCAGTTGGTGAAAGCTCCTTAGCGGGGCAGACGATCGGGCCATACAAATTACTGTCTCTCCTGGGACGTGGCGGCATGGGCACCGTTTGGCTCGCGGAGCGGAGCGATGGCCGTTTTGAAAGGCAAGTGGCTATCAAGTTTCTGAATTTTTCTGTTGCCGCTAGTGGAGGCGCAGGGCGCTTCAAACGAGAAGGGAAAATCCTAGGTCAACTCGCGCACCCTCACATCGCCGAGTTGCTTGATGCTGGGCTGACTCTAACCGGGGAGCCTTACTTGGTTCTGGAACGTGTTGAGGGAGAGCCGCTCACCGAGTACTGCGATCGGCAAAAGCTAGGCGTTGATACCAGAATTCATTTGTTCCTCGATGTGCTGGGCGCCGTGGCCCATGCCCATGCAAACCTGATTGTCCATCGTGATCTCAAGCCTTCGAATGTTCTGGTTCGCAATGATGGGCAAGTGAAGCTGCTGGATTTTGGTATTGCCAAGCTGCTCACCGATGAAGGAGCTTCTAGTGACCCTACTCTTCTCACGGTTGAGGCTGGCGGAGCTCTCACTCCGCAATTTGCTGCGCCGGAGCAGGTCACCGGAGCTCCAGTAACCACTGCGACCGATATCTACGCTCTTGGCTTGTTGCTCTATTTGCTCTTAACGGGACACCATCCTTTGGGCGATGCCCAGCATTCGACAGCAGAACTGGTCAACGCGATTGTGAATACCAATCCCCTAAGACCGTCTCAGGTACTAGCGGCCTCCTCTGCAACCGATGTGGCGGAACGTCGCGGGGTGACTCCTGAAAAACTCTCCCGGCAACTTCGTGGAGATCCGGACACGATCGTTGCGAAGGCATTGAAGAAGAACCCTTCCGAACGTTATGACTCCGTTGCAACATTCGCGGATGACCTCCGCCGATACCTGAAAAAGGAGCCGATCAGTGCTCGACCTGACAATGTCCTGTACCGGGTTCGCAAATTCACCCAACGCAATAAGCTCGGTGTTGCTATCACCGCGTTAGTCATAACAGGAATTGCCGTTGCGCTTATCGCCATAAATCGTGAAGCACGTCGCGCCGAATATCGTTTCCAGCAAGTGCGAAAGCTGGCCCACTCTGTCCTATTTGAGTTGAACCCGCAAATCGAGAATCTGGCGGGAGCCACTCCTGCGCGGGAACAACTAGTGAAAACCTCCCTTGAATACTTGGATAGTCTGGCTAGCGAGAACACCAATGACGCTGCCCTGAAGATCGAATTGTCAACTGCGTATCAAAGAATCGGAGATGTACAGGGAAACTCCCGATCTTCTGCGAATTTGGGCCATCCTCAGGCCGCACTGGAAAGTTACCGTAAAGCAGTCGCGATCGCGCGCGAGCTAGGAAATTCTCCTCAGGCCCTAGAGGTTCTCGCTGGAGCATACACAAGAATAGGCACGGTCCAGGCAGGGCAACTAGGTGCTCGTGCGGAGGGCCGCGAAAACCTCCGGACCGCGGCTCGGATCGCTGACTCCATTACAGGGATAGTCGGCAAGCCGGATTATCAGTTGAGTGTGGAAGCCTACGGCTTCTTAGGAGATTTAGACGAGATCGATGATCCCCCTCGAGCGGCTGCCCCAATCCAAAGGGCTTTGGAGATTGCTCGCGCATGGGCAAGTGCGGACTCAGGACCCGAACCTCAGGTTTACCTCGCCGTGCTCACCAAGGATTGGGCAGATATCCAGGCGGGAAACGGCGATCTAGATGCTGCACGAACAGCACTGTTACAAAGCCTAGCGATTTTCAAGGACCTGTTAGCAAAAAGTCCTGAAAATGCAGACTGGAGGCTCCAGGAAGCCGTCGATTGGGAGCGCATGGGGCTCGTGACCGGCCATCCCGATTTTTTCAATCTTGGAGATCGACGAGCAGCCGCGGGGTGGTTTCAAAAGTGGCTACAGGAGAGCGAGCAAAGCCTTGCTGTCGATCTCAAGGATGTACGCGCGAAATTCGCTTTGAGCGAGGCGGTTGCGGAACTTGCTGCTGTTTATCGCGATTCAGATCCGCAAAAAGCCGCGAAGCTATATGAACGCTCCCTTACTCTGAGCAACTCAATGTTAATCTCTGATCCTCACGACGTTGATCTTCTGTACTGGCAGTCATTCGAACGAATTGGTTTTGCCTCCTTGTTGTCCACGAGTGGAAAACCGAGGGCCGCGATCGACCAACTTCACCAAGCGATTGAGACACTCGACGGTCTCAGCAACCGGGATGTGGGGTTGATTTCTGCCCAGCAGCAACTGGGCATCGCATTGCATCGACGTGCCATGGAATGGCTGCGAGTCGGAAATCTGAGCGAAGCAGAAGAAGACCTTCAGCGATCGGAAAACATTCTCAGTACCCTCTATCAAGGGAACCAAAACCACCTCGGGATTCTCCGTGCCCTCGCTGACTGCTACCGGGCTCAGGGGCGCTTCGCTGAACACCGCTCCAACTGGCAAGAGGCGCTAAGCAAATACCAAAAAAGCCTGGATCTCTGGCAACGCTGGCTACAGGTGGGTAAGTCCTCTGTTTACGATCAGCGCGAGCGGAGGGTGGCCTTGGCCCTTGTTCAGGCGGCAGCCAGTCACCAGCAAAAACTGCCCACTCGTTAGCGATGGCATAGCATGGCGAGCAATCCGCCACTAGACCTTCGCCCTCAAGATAGTTGCTAACCCGGGCAATTTCACTCATTAACCTTGCTGATTCCAATTCAAAACTTGAAAGTCAAGTGCTACACACGTTTCATTGCCAACCACCCAGGCATCGTGTCCTGGTCCAATCTCAAACGCTTCCCTGGGTTAACGGTGATCTCTTTTCCATCAGAACTACGTATCGCCAAATGTCCTGAGAGAACGTATCCGATATGGGCCGCAGAATCCTCCCTGACCTCGATCAGATGAAGGCAGGCAAAGCGATCAAAATCCCCGTAAAGGAATTGCCGCAGTCAAAGGAAAAGGTCCGCTCAGCCCTGAACCGCGCGATCCGGAAGGACGGGCGTAATGTGGCGACCGCAAGTGACGGCGACTATCAATACGTATGGAATGTCCAAACCGCGCAAGACCAATCATGTCTCACCTCCTTGGCGTGCGGTTCACTCGGGGGCGTCCTTTCGGTTCACATTTCGCTTAATTCTTCTTTGAACCAACTACGACGGTTGTAGCAATCAGGCGAGAACGCTCATTGGCCGTTCTCGACATTCCGTCGGAACTGACCGCACGAGTACGATTCCCGCAGACGACAGGCCCTGCCGCGACCAAGGAGCCACTGCTTGCTTCCCCCTTTGCACCGCAAGGATGGTCATGCCTTGAGTCCGGTTCTTTGCTTCTCTGCCATAGAGGTCTCAAAAAGGACAGTGTAACTGGGAACAAAATTGGAATGGACGGTGTCCTTCATTTTGGTCAGGACCAGCTGAGTCGGATTGTTAAACATCGGTTTCACCCACGAGTCGGTTTATCCGCCACCCTCCACGCTTCAGCGGCGTCAGTGGCTCGGAAGCGCCGCGGCTTTGTGCGTGCAGGCTGCTGTACTGGAGGCAGCAACGGGGCATATTTTTGCCGCCCTTGTCCTAACACTGACCGGTTGGCTGTCGTGGACGTGGATATTTAGCAAGTATCGCGGATTCTCGCCGGAACAAACTCGCCGGGCACTCCTGAAGTCGACCATGTGCGTGCTCTTGAGTGCCGGCTTGTTGCTCTACCTGCGAGCCATCGGAGGTTCCGGTCGTTTCGGTTTCCCCTTCGGTCGGGCCTTGGCCCAGGTTCCCCAGCAGAGGCATGGCCCGAGGGATCAGAAGCGCTTGAACGGCAATACCCCAGACGTGAGCGATGCATACATGGGCATCTTATTGTGGCCGGAGAAACAGCATCGGACGAAGTTGATTGCACCGTCGCCTTTGTCGTTCGAGCAGCAGCTGTTCGGGAATAAGAAAGACAATCGGTTGATTATCCCCTTCGACGGCGTGTATTGGTTCTACAAAGCACCCGATATTCGACCACCTGCGACGTCCCGTGAAGCGCATGGCACCCCTGAAATGGTCAATATCCGCTCTACGGATCGCCGCCCACTCAGAATGGAGGCACACCAAAATCTCGGTACGACAATCAATCTCAATTGTTGCAGCAGGATTGAAATCGCCATTCGCAACGCGGATCGTTACCGCGAGTCGGTGTCCCTTGAACTACTGCTTAGCGATTCCGCATCATCTGACAAGCGATCCCAGTCTCTCGGACGGGCACGGGTCAGGTCGACCCGCCCGTGGAAGTTCTACGAGGACCGGCCACCAACTACTGAAACGCTTAGTTTTACTGTGCCAGCGAGTTCCGGAATCCGCCGCTTCGATGAAATCACCGTAGTATTTCGCCTCGATGCTGATCGGGCCGATGCCGGCGCGAAGATCGGGATTGATCACTTTACCCTGCTTCCACGTGGGCTGTGACAGAACTTTGAGTTCAGGCCCTGACTGCATCCCCACATCTAACGCTGCTGATTAGTTCAAGATAGTTCATGCCTCTGTTCGCCTTTTGGACGTCTCAATTAGCGGTCTGGAGATGGACCATCTTCGGGAGTGCACTCACCGTAGCAGCTGCAGAGCTACGTGACAGGAACAGCAGACATTCCTTCATGCACTGCTTCGTAGAGCGTGGGAAATGATTTGAACGCAGCCCAGGCTGGTTGGCCGACGAGGGCACGGAAACCTGCGTCGTGAGCGGCGTTGAAGTCTTCGAGGGAGGTCCACTGGGCAACATTTACGAATCGGAAGCGCGCATCAGGAGTGAGGGAACGATGAAGCTTGTGGCCAAGGTATCCAGTTTTGCCCCGCATGTACGCATTTACTTGCTGCCACAACGTGAAAAATTCCTCCTCACGCCCGCTGGGGATTTCGAAGCAGTTGATCAGGGTTATTGCCGACACGAGATTCTCCTTGTTCGCGATGCTATCACGGAATTTGTGCCTGCCATTTCAAGTAGGGCATCGACGATAGATCGAAGGTCAATGGTGTGCGATGGATCCTTTTGCCAACTTCAGGCAGCAGGCCTTCGCAAGCCGGCACATCAGAGAGTAGACTGTTCGCCATTGGTTCAATCCTTTGGCGCCTGCATCGGAAACAGCTAACCTCGTACGTGTCTGCGCGTCAAAGTCTTGAGGCTTCGCTTACGCTCATTCAGCCAAATGGTGTCTTCCTTCTTTGCCTCCTTGTCTTCTGCCTCGGCGACCAATCGCCAGGTAGGGCACCGGTAGCTGAGCGCAACTCGGGTCAGGTTGGTAGCCCCCCGCCGCCTGGGCGCTTGATTGACCTTGGAGGCTATCGACTACATCTGAACTGTGTGGGTACTAGGCCTGGGTCGGTGACGGTCGTGCTGTCGGCGGGAGCAGGCGACTTTTCAACAGATTGGTCCCTTGTGCAACCAGAGGTCTCGAAATTTACGCGTGTATGTTCGTATGACCGAAGTGGTGCGGCTTGGAGTGACCTAGGCCCGAAGCCAAGGACCATGATTCAGGAGGCCTTTGATGTTCGTCGCCTGCTGCTGCTGGCTGGAGAGCGGGGGCCGTATCTTCTTGTCGGCCAATCTCTAGGGGGCATGATTATGAGGGTTTTCCAAGAACGGTATCCCCAAGACGTTGCCGGCATTGTTCTTGTCGACGCCTACAGTGAAGATTCGCAACTGGGCATCAATGGAAAGTTGGAACGTGTGCGGCTGCAAGCAAAGCGCCGCCAAATTCCAGGACCCAGAACCAGTGTCGAGGAATCAGATCAGCTTACGCCGACAGAACGCGCTCAGATAAGAGAGTTTATCGATAAGTACGTTGGCACTCCAAAGATTGAGCCGCCCTTCGAGAAGCTGCCGGAGAATGCCCAGCGGGACCGCATTTGGGCTCTTGGGCAATTGACCTACTATGCATCCGATGATGATTACTTGGCAGAGATTTCCGCGAAGATGTATGCCGAGGATCAGAACAAACGGTTTTCCCTGGGCTCCATTCCTTTAATTGTCCTTACCAGAACAAAGTACGACTACCCGCCTGCATTGCGCGCGACCCTAACTAAGGAACACCAAGAGCAGCAGGCGCGAATGGCTAAATTGTCCACGCGCGGGAGACAGATTCTGGTTCCGAACTCTGGTCATCATATTCAGATTGATGCGCCCGGCGCGGTCGTAAACGCGATTCGGGCTCTATTTGAGACGGTAGCTAACAAACACTGAAGGTGGCTGGGTCGCCAGGACTTGGCGTAGGAAATTTCGGGATGGTTCGCTAGTGGTGCATTCGAATCCGCACGCATCAGCATTGTCCTTCAATGCCGATTACGGGTTTGCGAGGACGGCCTGTCAAAGGTGAATAGATAAGCTACTGGGACTCTTAGAGCAGCAGCCATGCGTTCGAGCTTTTCAAAGGAGGGAGCATTCCTCCCTCGCTCAATCAAGCTGAGAAAATCCACAGACATCCCTATCATCTCGGCAAAGTCCTCCTGACTCTTCCCCAGATCGTGTCGTATCTGGAGGACTCGCAAGCCGAATTGCTTTCGGAGGCTGTTCAAAATTAGCTTGCAACCTGCCGAAAGTCTGGCGTAATGTGATTCCGGGTACCACCGAATGAGATTACGGGTTTGCTCTGAATTACTTACTGCGACGTACCTGGGCGGGTTCAAGGGCACGAATGAGTACAGCCCTAATAAGTAAGGAGCGAGAGATTTCTTCGAATCTCGCTGTTAAGGAGGCTTGGCCTACAAAGGCCTCTTTGTGACCTCGCAGTCGGCTGCAGAACCCATGGAAGCTTCCTTTACAATCCGGCTCTCAACTTTGGCACTAGAGGCGGAAGAAGAGGCTACAACTAAAACTGGTGT
>Ga0157372_10004204_pt1 | contig 15413 bp, 8 predicted proteins | sample C55metaG_FD_115307 | JGI IMG/M metagenome (GOLD analysis project Ga0157372, IMG submission 115307) | Corn rhizosphere microbial communities from Kellogg Biological Station, Michigan, USA - C5-5 metaG | ecosystem: Host-associated > Plants > Roots > Rhizosphere > Soil | place: USA: Michigan... | reverse complement strand
TCCGATCGATGGATATTCATGAGCGCGCCCAAACATCAACGCATATACCTCGACTTCAACGCCAGCACGCCGCTCGCACCCGAAGTTGGAGATGCCATGCAGCAACTGCTCCAGGGGACGTTCGGTAACCCTTCCAGCGACCACTGGGCCGGTCAGCAAGCACGAGAGACAGTTGAAAAGGCGCGATGTCAGGTAGCTGCTCTTTTGGGCTGCCAGCCCGAGGAGATCGTCTTCACGAGCGGAGGCAGCGAATCCAACAATCAGGCACTCAAAGGTGTGTTCTTTGCCGCTCGAAAGGACGGCGTGCATATCATTACCTCGCAAGTGGAGCACCCTGCCGTCATCAATCCATGCCGGTTTTTAGAACGCCTAGGCGCAGAAGTGACCTATCTACCCGTCGATGGGTTCGGGCGGATCGATCCTGACGAGGTCCGACGCGCGATCAAGTCGCGCACGACATTGATTTCCATCATGCATGCCAACAACGAGGTTGGCACTATTCAGCCGATCACTGACGTTGCCCGGATTGCCCACGAACATGAAGTTCTGTTCCATACGGATGCGGCGCAATCGGTGGGGAAAATTAGCACTCGTGTGGATGAACTTGGTGTCGGCCTGCTGTCGGTTGCAGGCCATAAGATGTATGGGCCGAAAGGAATCGGCGCACTCTATGTCCGCAACGGTGTCCGGTTGGAACCGCTCATTCACGGAGCTGGGCATGAGCGTGGGCGGCGCGCGGGCACCGAGAATATCCTGCTTGACGCCGGACTGGGCGTGGCTTGCTCCCTTGCTGAGAGTTGGGTAGGGATGGAGTCAGCCCGCCACCTGCGTGACCTGTTGTGGCAGCTGATAGAAGATCGTTTTAGGGGCGCCGTCGTGCTCAATGGCCATCCTGTCGAGCGGTTGCCTAACACGCTCAACGTCAGCTTCGTAGGCAAAGTGGGATCAGAGATCTTGGCGCGGATGGAAGATGTTGCCGCTTCTACGGGATCTGCTTGCCATTCGGGCTCAGTGGAACTGTCTCCGGTTCTGACGGCGATGAAGATCCCAGCGGAGATAGGTATGGGAGCCATTCGCTTCAGCCTAGGACGGGCCACCTCGCGGGAAGAAGTCGAAGCCACAGCGTCCAGGCTGACAGCCGCCGTCCTCGGGCTCTCGTAGGAGGGCCCGGCGGTCTCGTTCCCCCAGCTGATGCTCGTTCCTAGCCTCCCTGATCCAAGCTTAGACAAACTCAACTCTTTTCCATCCCTGTCCTATTCGCCCGGTTTCCCGCGCAGAGTTCCACGTCGTAGCGAACGTTCCTTCATCAGCACAAAGAACACCGGAACCAGGATCAGCACATGAATGGTTGAGGTAATCATTCCGCCAACAATAGGAGCAGCAATCGGCTTCATGACGTCGGAACCGATGCCGGTTGCCCAAAGGATCGGAATGAGGCTGGCTAAGACCGCACTCACGGTCATGAGTTTTGGACGAAGCCTCTGTACTGCTCCTTCAATCGCCGCTTCGTGAATGTCGGCATCGGTGAGAACGCGGCCCGATACCATCCGCTTATCGAGGGATTCATGAAGATAGACGACCATCACGACGCCGGTTTCTACGGCTATTCCGAACAATGCGATGTAACCGACCCAGACGGCTACACTGAAGTTGTAGTCGAGAAACCATTGCAAGATCAGGCCGCCGGTCATGGCGTAAAAGGTGGGAAATATCAGCACCAACGCCTCTGTTACCGAGTGAAAAATCATATAAAGGAGCATGAAGATGACAAAGAAGACGACGGGAAGAATGATCTTCAGACGCTCCTTCGCACGTAGCTGAAATTCATACTCGCCCGACCACTGGTACGTGTAGCCCGCAGGCAATTGCAGTTTCTCTCGAAGCATTCGGGTGGCTTGGTTCACAAATCCGCTGTAGTCGGTGGTGTTAAGGTCAAGGTAGATGTAGCCGGTCAGCTGCCCGTCTTCATCGCGGATCATCGCCGGACCGCGCGAGAATGAAATCTTCGCCACTTCAGAGATTGGAATCTGCGCGCCAGATGGGGTGGCAATCAATACGCGACTGAGTTCTTCCGGGTTGTCGCGGAAATCGCGCTGATAACGCACATTCATTGGATAGCGACGGCGTCCTTCGATGTTCTCCGCGACGTTCATGCCGCCGATCCCGGACTCGACCGCCTGTTGTACGTCAGCGATGGTCAATCCGTACTTTGCCGCTTCTGGCCGGTTCACGTCCACATTGACATAAAAGCCTTGCGAGACTCGCTCGGCAAACACCGAACGGACTTGCGGTAGCCCAGAAAGGATCTGTTGCACCTGAGCCCCGAACTGCTGAATCTGCTCCAGGCTTGTACCCTGAAGCTTGATTCCTGTGGGCGTCTTGATTCCGGTTAGCGCCATGTCGAGTCGGTTCTGGACCGGCATGGTCCAGGTATTGGTGAGACCGGGAAACTGCAGCTCAGCATCCATTTCGCCGATGAGCTTCTCGTAGGTCATGCCTGGTCGCCACTTCTCGCGGGGCTTGAGCATCACCGTGGTGTCGTACATGTCGAGCGGTGCATTATCGGTTGCGCTGTCCGAGCGACCGACGGTTCCAAAGACCGACTCCACTTCCGGGAAGGATCGAAGGACTCGATCTTGTTCCTGCAAAAGTTGCGAGGCCTGCGTGATGGAGATGCCGGGAAGAGCTGTGGGCATGTAAAGCGAAGAGCCTTCAAATAAAGGAGGCATGAACTGGCTGCCCAGCCGGAAGATCAACGGGAACGTCACCAGCAGGAAAGCCAGGTTGAGCAGCAGAGTCGTCTTGCGGTATTTCAGGGCGAGCCGCAAGATCGGCAGATAGATTGCCTGAGTAACTCTGGAAACTGGATTCTCCGATTCTGGGTGCAGTTTTCCTCGAACGAACATGACCATGAGAATGGGAACTAGGGTGATTGCAAGCAAGGAAGAGAAACCTACTGCCAGGGTTTTCGTCCACGCCAACGGACGAAACATGCGCCCTTCTTGCGCCTCGAGAAGAAAGACGGGGAGGAACGAAACCACAATGATGAGCAGGGAAAAGAACAAGGCCGGACCCACTTGCTTGGCTGCACTAATCAGGATGCGAACCCGCTCCCGCTCAACTGGTTTAGAGATTCCCCGTACCGCGTGATCCACCCCCGGTGAGCCATTCGAGTCGTTTGCTTCGTTTTCGAGCTGGCGCTCGGATAAATGGCGGTAGCCGTTTTCGACCATGACAATTGCGGCGTCCACCAATACCCCAATCGCAAGTGCCAGACCACCGAGCGACATTATGTTGGAACTGACGCCCAGGTAGTACATGGGAATAAACGAGATCACGAGTGCAATGGGCAAAGTGAGAATCGGAATCAATGCCGAACGGAAGTGAAATAGAAAGACAATGATGACGACGGAAACGATGGCAGCTTCTTCGAACAGGTTTCGCTTGAGGGTATTGATGGATTCGCTGATCAGTCCTCCACGGTCGTAGCCGGGAAGAATCTCGACACCCGGAGGAAGCGACGCCTTGATCTGAGCGAGCTTTCTCTTGACACCCTCAATCACGGTCAGCGCATTCAGTCCATATCGCATGACGACAATGCCGCCTACGGTTTCGCCTTCGCCGTTCCACTCCGCAACCCCTTCGCGAGTGTCGGGACCGAAAGTAACTGTCCCCAAGTCTTTAAGCAGAACAGGTGTCCCGTTCTTGGCCATAACCGGAACATTCGCCAAGTCGTCCAGCGACTTGAGGTAGCCGAGGCCCCGGACCATGTAACGTGTTCCGCTCAATTCGAGCACCCGCCCGCCCACTTCGTTGGTGCTCGACTTCACACGATCAATCACGGTGGAGAGCGGGATGCCGTATGCAAGCAGCTTCTCTGGATCGACGTTCACCTGGTACTGACGCACGAACCCGCCAATACTCGCGACTTCCGCTACGCCCGGAACGGTTTCCAGCTGATACCGCAGGTGCCAGTCCTGCAGGCTTCGCAGGTCAGCGAGACTGTGGGTGTGGCTCCGATCAACCAACGCGTATTCATAGACCCAGCCGGCGCCGGTTGCGTCGGGTCCGATCATGGGATGGACGATCGGAGGCAACCTGCCGGCGATGGTTTGCAAATATTCAATGACTCGTGAACGTGCCCAATAGATATCAGTGCCGTCTTCAAAAACAACGAACACGTACGAGTCATTGAACATTGTCTGCGCGCGCACTGCCTTTACCCGGGGTGCGGCCAGTAATGCCGTGACGATTGGGTAAGTAACCTGGTCCTCGATGATACTTGGCGGTTCACCCTCCCAATTGGTATGAATGATCACCTGGACGTCGGATATGTCCGGCAGAGCGTCAAGCGGGATATGGCCCAAGGACCAAATCCCTGCGAGCACAAGTAACGCCACCCCGGTAAATACCAGAAAGCGATTGTGTGCGCACCATTCGATAATTCGGGAGATCACGGCGTACCTCCCGTTGCATTCACTGACATTTGTTTGTTGGCAATCACCTGCCCGTTCTGTTGTGCGCGGATCGTGACTTCCCAAGTGCCTCCTGAGCCAAGATCCCCTTGGCCTTGGTACATTCCCTCGCCTTGGTCGCTGGCCTTGAGGGTCGTTCTCATCGCAGCCATTCCCATGGCGGGCATCGCCGCCATGTAGAAGGTCACGGTCACGTCGGCGCCAGCGATGGGCTTTCCGTCCTGGGTGGTGAGTTTCACGCGCACCATGTTTCCGCCCCTGTGTGGAGGCGTGGGATCCGTTGCCAGCTCGACGTTCGCCTGCGGCAGGGCATTCATCGACGCGGCCTGGCCAGCTCCGGGAGGCGGGGGGGCAAAAGCGCCGGCCGCGGCTTGCAGTTGCGCTTCGGAATCGATTAGGAAATTTGCCGAGGTCACGATCTGTTCACCAGCCTTCAGTCCCTTGCTGACAACGATCTGATCGCCCGCCAGCGGCCCGAACTCAACCTCGCGAGGCTCGATGCTGCCTTCGCCCTGATAGACGAACACCAGATTTCTGGTGCCGGAATGGAACGACGCCGAGGTCGGCACGACGAGTTGATCCCCCAGGGGCAATTCCACGCGAACGTTCACGTACATCCCTGGCCGAAGCTTCATGGCGGAATTGGGAAAAACCAACCGCACCGGCAACGTGCGGGTGTTCATGTCCAACTGCGGTAGGACGGAATCCACTCGCCCCTTAAAGAACCGGCCGGGGTAGGCGTTCAGGGTGATTTCTGCTGAATCGCCTGGCTTGATTTTGCCCGCATCGCTTTGGAAGACTTGTGCGATTACCCAAACGTCTGAGAGGTCGGCAACCGTGTACAACATCGTCTCCGGTTGCACATACATGTTCGGCAGTGCCTTCTTGTCCAGGATGTAGCCGGAAACGGAAGAAAAGATGGTGAGATCTGTAATCGGTTTTCCCGTACGATCCAACTGTTCTATTTCAGCTGGAGAAATTTCCCACTGGAGTAGCCTCGCCCTTGCGGCTTCCAAGAGCGAAGAAGCACCCGAGGCAACTCCATCGACTGTGCTGGTTTGCAGGGATTCGGAGTTGTGCTTGGCAACTAAGTATTCCTGTTCGGTCGAGACCAAGTCAGGACTGTAAATCGTAAACAAGGGCTGGCCTCTTCTAACGAAGTTGCCTGTCGTATCGGCATAGACCTTGCGGATCCATCCCGCAAAACGTGTTTGCACATTAGCCAGCCGCCGCTCGTTGACTTCTACATTTCCGTAAAAGCGAAGCTCAGAATGGACCACTTTCGATTCTGCTTTGCCCAGCACAATGCCGATGCTCTGCATCCGTTGCGGCGTCAATCGGATCGGTGCCAGTGGTGTATCTGGCGCGTTGTTGGCGCCGGTTTCGGCCGAGAAGTTTGGGCTGAAGTCAGACCTGTTCGGCGCAGACGATTGTGGCATCGCCATATCTGTCGAAGTGGGGTTGCTATGCGAATCACCGCGGATGCGGCTTAGTTGCCACCACAAGGCTAAGGAAACCAACGCAAGCGCAACGGTTGTGCTCATGGCGATCCAAAACCATCGGCGATAGAGATTCTGTTCTCGAAGGAGCATGGTTGATCCTTTATCTGGGTTTCCTTCGTGCTGATTCATCGGGAAATTGTGCTGGTTCATGGAATCTCGACTCCAGTCAGGCTTTCCAGCTGTGCCAGAGCTGATTCGTGATCTGCAATCTCACTTCGATATTCGAGGTCGAGGTTCAAGACATCCAAGAAAGAGGAGAGCAAACTTCCAAAATCTTGCCGGTTCGATTGATATGCGGCCAGAGCAGAGCGAAAGGTGGCCTGTGATTGCGGCACCAGACCTTCTTCGTAAATCTCCAACCGTTCTTCAGAAGTTTTGGCCTGCACGTATTGTTGCTGCACTTCCGAGAGCACGCGTTGCAGTTCGGAGTCGAGTTCTCGCCGTGCCTGCTGTTGCTTTTGCTGTGCTTCCGCCAACTCGGCTTTCTGCCGTCCCCGATTAGGGAGCCGAATTCCAAACGTCCCCATGTAGTAATCGCGACTTTGACTCCCGGTGCGCTCATAGGTGTAGGCGAGATTGAAATCCGGTCTGGAATTCTTGTGTGCCAGCTCGACTTGCGTGGTCTGCGCTTGAATGGCAGCTTGTTTTGAGCGGACATCGGGATTCTGCTCACGAACTTTCTGCAAAAGATCAGCCGCGCTGTAGGAAAGCCTCCGTCTGGTGAGCGTTTCGGTGTCAATGTCCGCCGAGTCCTGTGCCCGCCCTACCAGCTGCTTGAGTTGGGCCTCTAGCATCCCTTCCTGTTCGTGGTGGTGAGCGATCTCTTGAAGGATCTTCGTATGCTGCAACTGCGCTTTAAGGACATCCTGCTGGTTGCCCTGGCCTACCCGGTAACGTGCTTCAGCCGCCTGCTCCACCTGACGCAGGACGTCATCGTTCCTTTCTAGAACCTCTAAAGTCTGTTGAATGTATGCCAGACGAAAGTAGGTTAACTTGAGGTTGCCGATTAGCGTCCGGCGGACGGAGTCCGTCTGAGCCTCCATTGCATGCGCTTCGTATTGCGCTACTTGGGCGCGTAGTGGACGTTTGCCGGGATAAGGGAAGTCCTGCGAAGCGCCGAAGCCGATGTAGGCGAAGTCGCTGTTGCTGTAACCGGAGAAGGGCCGCGGACTACCGACCGCGAACTGCTGCACGAACACTTGCGTTTCGGGGAGAGCCGAGACCTGCGCAGGAGCATTCCGTGCGGCTTGCCACGCGTGGAATGAAGCCGCAAGTTGCGGGTTTTGTTGCTCGGCTTCTCTTACTAATTCACGCAGAGCGGTCGGAGTCCCAAGATGCGGTGTCGTGGCAGGAGCTTCAGCTCGACCATGCGAGCTCGGGGGATTCGATGGTTGCTGAGCTTGAGCGTTGCTGCCGACAATGAATGCTCCAAGGAGCAGAGCTGTACTGGTTAGCGAATGATGAATACGATCGAAAAACCTTCGGTGCGAGCCAATGCCTTGCATCTTTCCTCCGCAAACTCAAACGAGTGGGCGCATGAATGCGTATGAATACACGGAATGCCTAGTAGCTCTGAGGAGGGATAATCAGATTCTGAGGACAGTTGTCAGGACAGAGGAAGGTCCAGGTGGGCTGTGAGTTGTCGAAGGGTTAATGCCTGCGAGAACCGGAGTCAGCTCAGAAGCGAAGCCTAAGTTGGCAACCTCCGCGTCGAGGTCACCGAAAAAATGGTTCAAGTGGAAAGGCGAAGTCTTCAGGGCATGAAGGTCGTTCGGTGAAGTCCGAATTTGGCAGCATTCATGCGACTTGGCCATGCCAGAATGCCCGCACTGTTCCGGCATGCGCTTGCAGCATTCCCGCTCAGCCGTGGTCATTGTGACGCCTGGCCGCACGCACGCCATCACGGGTAGAGCCGCCAATAACACTGCCAGAATCGCAATGCCGGCTTTGGCTGTATGTCTCACAACCATAAGTCTAGTCCAGGCCATCCTTCGAGGCAATGCAACTGTTCCAGAACGCGGGTGAGACACAATGATGGCTTGGCGGCTCAGCGGGCGAACCGAGGTTGGGTGGATGCCCCGTGAGGTGTCGCATCTTAAAGAATCCCAAGGTACTAGCGCGTGGGCCGGTCAGGTACATGGTACGCCCCCCATGACCGGAGCCCAAGAAGTGTTTGTACTTTTCGAAATTGTTCATGCCGATCGCCATCTTCGGATACTCAGTGCACCATTGCAGAGGTTTCCCCATCCAAGAAATTAGTCGGGGTAACTTCATGGTTAATGTTAGCCCTCGTTCGGCGAAGGGTGCTCGCCTCATCGGAGAGGAGGTGTCGCCTCAGCTCTCAGGACGCCCAACCGTCGAGCAGAGTAGTAGAGCAAGGCGATGGCTGGTTGCTGCCGTTCGACGCTTGCATGAAAAACCTCTGGTCTTTCCGCTTATGGTGAACTTTTTTCGCGTCTTGCAGAATTTGGGGATCAGCATAACTCCAAACCATTTCTATTGGCCGGTCCCCGACGTTTCCGAGTTGGAAAAACGTGATTGGTGCAAGTATCCCCTCCCGGGAGGCGTGTCCCTCAATGAGCAAGATCAATTAGGGCGGGAGTTGGCTGCATTCGCGGCCGAGTGTGATTTCCAGAGTGGGCCATGCGACGATTGTGCTTATCACTACAACAACGGGTATTTTGAGGCAGTTGACGCCGAGGTCGCCTATGGGCTCGTACGACGCTCAAAGCCTATTCGCATCGTGGAAATCGGCACTGGTTACAGCACGCGTGTGTTGGCCGCCGCCCTAGAACGAAACGCCGCCTGTGATGGAGTTGAGGGCAGCCTTGTTTCCATTGATCCTAGCCCGGAACGGCTTCCTGGCGCACATTGGAACGAGCGGCTACAGCAGGTTCCGCGTGCAGTACAAGATGTTGAGCTTGAATTGTTTGATGAGCTCGCAAGTGGAGACATTCTCTTCATTGATTCCAGTCACGTGGTGGCGACGGGAAGCGATGTAACACGGGAATATCTTCAGATTCTTCCGCGGCTTCGCCGCGGCGTATTGGTGCACATTCACGACATTTTCTTGCCGTTCGACTATCCTCGCGACGCAGTGTTGAACAAGCTTTGGTTCTGGTCGGAGCAGTACTTGCTCCAGGCGTTTCTCAGCTTCAATCGAGAATTCGAGGTACTGTGTGCAGCGAGCGCCATGCAAGCGTGTCACCCTATGGCGCTCGAGCAATGTTTCCCCAACTGGCGGCACAGCTATCGCAACATGCCGAAATCGAAGCGCCGTTTCGTGCCCACCGCGGACGGCGATCGTGTTTGGCCTTCTAGCTTCTGGATGCGGCGAGTCTAGGCTTCAACCTTTTCAAAATACTCGGCAAGATTCGTGTGCGATTTATGGAGTTGAGGAGTGTCGGACAATTTCACCTTTTGTGTACTACTTGGCCGTTGTGAACTTCATATTCCACGTGGAATGGCCGCTGGGTTGTTCTGCCCTGCCAATGCTCCTCAGCGACGACGCGCTCGACTTGGGCGAGGCGATCAGATGTAGCCGGATGAGATCGGAAATATCCTTTGAGACTCTGGACGGCAAGTTCCGAGAGCTCCTGTTCGGGGTTCTTCGCGTGAATTACATATTCCGCGTGGAGCTCATTGAAGCTTTGGAACAACGTCATGGCGCCATAGGGCGAATACCCGCCCAGTACCGCCAGATGCAATCCTTCCCGATCGGCCTCCAGTTCTTCGTCTTTGCTGTATCCGACCTCCCACGCTTGCAGAGGTATCTGAACCAGTTCGCCGACGATCCCGAGTTTCAGTTTTCTGAACTGCGCTTCTATTTGGACCCGCTCCACGCAATGGTAATGATCAATGTGTTCGATCTCGTGCCCGGCAATGAATGCGAGCTGGTCCTCACTGGACATGAGATCGAGCAGGCCCTCACCAAAAAAAACGTGGCCCCCGGGAAGCGAGAAGGCGTTGACCATGGAGTGATCGGGGATTAGATGGAACTGATAGGGTAGCCGCCGGTGTGCGTGGGAGGAGACCGTTAGGCCAACCTTGGCCACATAGTCTGCGAGGCCCTGCTCTTCGGGACTGAGTTTCTCCTGGAAGGCCGAATATCTCGCGGCGAGTTCATTGCCGATTTTGATTTCCTCCTCATCCGAGATCCGAGTGAAGTGCATGGGGGCGCGCGTGATATCGCGTTGTACATCGGCCGCCACCGCCAGCAAGGCATTGGGCGAGACGGAGCTTTTCTCGCGGCGGCGCTCGCTGACGTAGATCGCAGCCACCGCTATCCCCAGGACGGCGGAAAAAACCACGGCGCGTTTCATAGGAATTGGCGAATGGTATCGCGATATTTGCTGTACAGAAACGATACCGCGATCAGGGCGGCGCCAAGGATCATAAACGTGACATAACGGTCTCTCGGGGAAAGACCCCAAGCATCCATTACCAACACCTTTCCGACGCAGACCAGAAGTAGAATCAAGCCGGTCAGCCGGAAGCTCCTCTCATTCACCGCCATTGCCAGCAAGATAATCAGCATTCCTTCCAAACCCCATGAAACCGTTACCATGCCAGCACGCATCTTCAGGGCGAGCATTAGCGTCAAGAGTAGGATGGGCGCGAAGAACATGACCTGCTCAGGACGAGCAGGAATTGCAGCCAGCCACTTCCTGGAGTTTGCCGGCGGCTGCCATCGCCCACGCAGCCGAAACGCGAAAGGCAAGCACAGCAGGAGAACGGCGACCCCCGAACCAAGCACGACGAACCTGCCGGTCCAGGTTCCCTCGCTAAAGTAGCTGGCTCCGAACAAGTTGTGCATTAGTCCGCGGGCCAACGACCCCACGGTCAACAGCAGTGCCTGATGCAGGAATGTTGCCCGATTCCACCACATCGCCACTGCGAATAGGGCAAGAACCAGGCAGGCCCATACCGTCACAAGCCAATCACTCTGAAATTGGAAATACAAAAGTGCCACGACAGTTCCCGTCCCCAGATATCCGACTAGCGTGTCAGCCCGGAGCCGGGAATCCTCCTCCGAATTCTTTTCCCCAATCTGCGAATAGACGAAGAAGAGAATCAGCGTGATGGGCAGCACCGTGTACAGACGCGGTCCCCAGAGGTCTCCCGGAGTGCCCGCAACCAAATTTACAAAGAAAATACGAGCGAATGCTGCCAACAATGCCACGTACGACTGAAAGCGGAACTGCTTTACCGAGCGCATCAGCCCGTACTCGAACAATACAAGGCCAAACACGGCCCAGCCGATGGCCACCGTGAGCGGTTGCAGTTCATACCACATCAGCACCGCAGACAAGGCTGACGCAGCCCACGAATACACATGATGAAAGCCCTGCTCGCGCCACGAGTCGGGCATGCGACTCAGCTGAGAGAGCGCATAAAGCACAAGCGCAACAATTGCAACCGATAACAGTCGTACGCTGATGCCATGCCACGTGTAGGTAATGGGAAGATTCACCACGACGGCACGAACCAGCCCCAGACCGGCCAAGCCATGAGCTTGCCAGCCGAGATCATGGAAGTCGAAACGCCGATCAACTACAGCTAACGCTAGGGCAAAGACAGCCCACACCGCTGCAAGCCAGCCACTCGGAGCTTCATACCACGCCAGAAGGGAAAGTAGACCCGTCCCGGCGAAGGTGTGCAGGTACGTGATGGCCCGAGCCGACACGGCTTCTTTCTCCACCGCCTTGCGTGAGAGGAAATAGACGCCCGCCGCAACGAGCGATACGGTCACGATTCGCAGCGAGAATCCCGCCCAAAGCTTTTCTTGCAGCGCGTAATTGAAAGTGAAGGTTCGGACAACGGCCGCTGCTACTAATGCGTTTGCTTGCCAGCCAAGATGGCTGTAGCTCAGGCGCCGCATCGCGAACGCAAGGGCGATTGCAAAGGCAATCCATGCCACTGCGATCCATGCTCCCGGCATTGCTTCGAACAGCACCCAAGCCATAAGTCCGGTCCCAGCCCAGGTGTAAGCTGCGCGGCTCACATTTGCCCCTTCTGCGTTCGGCGCTTTCGTTCTTTTGGAGATCCAGTACAATCCGGCAGCCACAGGCAGTGCCGTTACTGCATGGAGCGGGATCGATTGCCACACATGCGTGCTTCCGGGATCGGCGGTGACTGCCGCTGCGATAGCGAGGGCGCTCAGAATGTGAGCATGCCAGATGAACGCGGAATACGGCAGCTTCCGTGAGATTTCGAACAAAACCACCGCGAACGCGATCGCTGCGAGCCCCTGCCAGAACTCCGGCACTTCGAGATAGATCAATGCGGTTATCAGCGCGGTTCCGACAAACGCGAATAAGTCTCGGAACGTGTGCTGTTTCTTGTCGTCGCGGAGCAACGCCCATTTTGCTGTGAAGTAGAACATCGCCGCCAGGATCGGCAACGTGATCAGGCGTGTCTGGACATGTGCAAACCGGACAGCTTCCGTGTGGAGATTAATGATGGCAATGCGATATAACGCAAGACAGCTGATAACGCCGTACTGCGCCTGAAGGTGAGAAGTGTTCAGCGCCGGGAACTTGAGGCCGCGCGCGGTTCCCGCAAGCACGACCATTGCTCCCGCGAATGCCAATGCCGTCCAATCGTTCGAGCATAGTGCCCACGATGCCGAGACGGCCGCAAACGCACCAACGTAGGAATGCAAAGCCAATAATTGCGGATCACGCCACTGGGCGAACAGGCGCCAGCGCTGCGGAACGAACAGGCAATTGAAATAAAAGACTACGGCGCAAAGCGCGAAAGTTATTCCCGCTGTGAGCACGATGGCTTCGCTGCTCTCCCGCGTTTCGACTAGGTGCCGGAAATCGATGGCCGCCAGGTGCCCACCGACCAATAGTCCCGCCAGCAATCCCAATCGCCGGAATACGACTTCATCGAACATCGCTCCAGAAAGTAGCAACGCCTCGGCGCCGATAAGCCACAGAATTGAGACATTGTTGCCGGAGTAGCGGAACGGCACCGCCGACGCCATCAGTGACGTGCCCACAATCGTTAACAACACGAACGCCTTCCTGCGTTTCTTTGTTATCGGGAGCTGCGCAATACTGAACTCGATCGCGCCAATCGCCAGGAGCGCATAGAACGCCAGCTCCGGGTGCACCGACTGGAATTTCATCGCTCCCATCAATAGCAGTGTGTTCAACAGGGCCGCGATGGTCGACATGTTCTCTTCGGCGGACGATTTGATCTTGCGCACGACATACGAGAAACGGAAAGTCGCCCAGTAGAAGAGAAGCAGAGCGCTACTGACGTGATAATCGGAGAAGTCATGCCCTTGTGCTCCGCCTGAACCGAGAATCCGGTACAGCCAGTACAAGTGGTTAAGGTAGCTGGATAGAATTCCAAATACCTCGAGTTCGTACCAGCCCATCTTGAGAACGATCCCGACAAGCCCGATGGCGAGAACCACACCCGCAGACAGGCTGTACACCGTGTCGTGACTCATGGCCACGGTGCTATAGCCGAGCAGGAACGACAGTCCGGTCACCAGCTGCGATCGATAGCGCAACGTGTGAACCACCATGGCAGCGGCGACCATAAGCATGAGCACGAGATCCGGCACTTCGGAGCTGAGCACGCGCATCGCGGGAACGTTGTACAAGGCATAGGTAGTAAAGAAGAGGAGCGCCCAGCCACCGCCGATAAGCGTGTGCCCGAGGATTCGGTAGCGCTCACGCCGGTCGAGGAAGATCCCACCAGCGAGAAGGCCGAGTGCTGCCGCGTAGGAAGCAATGACCTTCCCCAAGGGACCAACCTGCCCCAGTTCATAAATTCCGAAGCTTGCAATTCCAATGACAAGCAGGGTGATTCCGACCTTATTCAGCCAATTCCTGCCCAGTGCCTCTTCAATAGCGAAAACTGACCGGGTACGCTTCTCAGGTTTTTGCGTGGCCGGCACACGCAGCATGGAAGACTGTGGGGGAGCGGGGGTCCGCGCAGAGGTTTGCGGCCCAGCTGGAGGCCTGCTCGGTGGCGGCGTCTCTCGAGGCATCTCTGGTCTTGCAACGCTCGCAATAGAGGGAATGCTCGGCCCAGTTTCACGAGCGGAAGGCAGATGCTCCCGCCTCGAGGCGATCTTCTCGTCGGCAGCCGGAGATTGGGGTTTTGTTTCCGTAGCGCGCCCTGAAAAGGCCGCACCTGGCGGGCACTTCTCAGTCCCGCCGGCGTGTGCGGTTCCGCACCAGCTGCAGAACTTCGTCTCGCTTGCACCTGGAGCCGGTGCTGTCACCTTCGCCGGTTGCTGGACGGCAGGTGGCTTACCTGGAAGTTCAATTTTCCTCGCCGCAAGGGGGACTGGCTCGGATATCCCAGCTTTGTCCGGGATCCGTGGTTGCTCGATTGGTCGTCCTGCCTCGACCCCCTTGTGAGTCGGTCCGGTTCTTTCGATGATTGGAGACTTCTCGACGCCCGGTTGGGTGATTTTCACGTGCCGCTGTGCAGGAGCATCGACCTGCGGCGGAACATCTTGCCCGGCCCGAACGTTTTGTGTGGGTGCAAGCTGCCGCTTCAACTCCAGTAGCTCGCGATGAAATGCGGCGTTTTGCTCGCTCTGGCTTTCAAGAACTTCGTCGAGCGTTAGCCGTAGCCTTCGCTGTCTCGCAAAAAGTATGGCTATAGAGACTGGAACGGCTAAAAGGAGGCCAAAACCTAACAACGCGAACAGCACGGCCAAGTCATCCAATTGGGACTCCGTCGTATGTGCTCGATTTGCTTAAGCCTACATACTAGAACGCGGCACCCTCGTGACCTTGCATTTTATTCCTAATTGCAAGCCCCCTACTAACTTGCGTTCTATCCCAAGGGACTGGAACCAGACTCCTGTCCGTGGCACTATATGCGGGGCTGGACCAGCCCAGTTTATCGAACTCACTTCAATCCTATGAGCCAAGCTGCAGTTGCGGCAAGCGAGCCTGTACTTCCCGATCATCAGAGCAGTCCAACCTCAGGATTACATCCGCGGAGCTCCCGCGGCTTCTGGTTTCTGATCGCCACCCAGTTTCAGGGCGCATTCAACGAGAATGGCCTGAAAAACCTGGTTGTCTTTATTATTCTCGCCACCGTTGCGCACCAGGCGAGCCGGGATCGTCTGGTGCTGATCGTGGGTACCCTCTTCTCGTTGCCATTCATTCTGTTCTCAATGGTAGGAGGCTTTCTCGCCGACCGGTGCAGCAAGCGTACCGTCACCATCTGGACGAAAGTCATCGAGCTCGCGGTCATGCTGCTCGCGATTGTCGGACTCGCCCGTCAGGATCTCGACCTTGAAATGGCCGCCGTCTTTTTGGCTAGTACGCAGGCGGCCCTTTTTGGCCCTTCGAAATATGGGCTCTTACCCGAACTTCTACCCGAGCCGAAGCTCTCCTGGGGCAACGGCATCATCGAACTGGGAACGTTTCTTGCCATCATCTCCGGCGCCATG
>Ga0157372_10004201_pt1 | contig 15414 bp, 11 predicted proteins | sample C55metaG_FD_115307 | JGI IMG/M metagenome (GOLD analysis project Ga0157372, IMG submission 115307) | Corn rhizosphere microbial communities from Kellogg Biological Station, Michigan, USA - C5-5 metaG | ecosystem: Host-associated > Plants > Roots > Rhizosphere > Soil | place: USA: Michigan... | reverse complement strand
CGTTGCGCCCGCCGGCATGATCAATAACGGTAGTGCTCGGCCTTGTACGGGCCATCGACCGACACGCCGAGGTAGGCAGCCTGTGCATCGGTGAGCTTGGTCAGCTTCACGCCGATTTTTTCCAGATGCAGGCGCGCAACTTCTTCATCGAGTTTTTTCGGCAGCCGGTACACGGTCTTCTCGTACTTGTCCTTGTTCGCCCACAGATCGATCTGCGCCAGCGTCTGGTTCGAGAACGAGTTCGACATCACGAAGCTCGGGTGACCAGTCGCGCAGCCGAGATTGACGAGGCGGCCTTCGGCGAGCAGGAACATCGCGTTGCCGTTGGCAAAAGTATACTTATCCACCTGCGGCTTGATGTTGACGTGCTTGACGCCGGCCAGCGTCTTCAGCGCATCGACCTGGATCTCGTTGTCGAAGTGGCCGATGTTGCAGACGATGGCCTGATCCTTCATCTTCGTCATGTGTTCGAGCGTGATCACGTCCTTGTTGCCGGTCGTGGTCACGTAGATGTCGGCGCGGCCGAGCGTGGACTCGACCGTGTTGACTTCGAAACCTTCCATCGCGGCCTGCAGCGCATTGATCGGATCGATCTCGGTGACGACGACGCGTGCGCCGTACGCACGTAGGCTGTGCGCCGACCCCTTGCCGACATCGCCGTAGCCGCACACGCAGGCGACCTTGCCGGCGAGCATCACGTCCATCGCGCGCTTGAGGCCATCCGCCAGCGATTCGCGACAGCCGTAAAGGTTGTCGAACTTCGACTTCGTCACCGAGTCGTTGACGTTGATCGCCGGCACGAGCAGCTTGCCGGCTTCCATCATCTGATACAGGCGATGCACGCCGGTCGTGGTTTCCTCGGAAACGCCTTTCCAATCCTTGACGACGCCGGTCCAGAAACCGGGGCGATCCTTGGCGACGCGCTTGAGCAGGTTCTTGATCACCTGTTCTTCATGCGATGAAGATGCGGAGTCGACCCACTTGTCGCCCTGTTCGAGCTCGTAGCCCTTGTGGATCAGCAGCGTGACATCGCCGCCGTCGTCGACGACGAGTTCCGGACCCTTGTTGCCCGGGAACGTCACTGCATCGAGCGTGCAATCCCAATATTCTTCGAGCGTTTCGCCTTTCCACGCGAACACGGGCGTGCCGGTCTTGGCGATCGCGGCGGCGGCATGATCCTGCGTCGAGAAGATGTTGCACGAGGCCCAGCGCACCGAGGCGCCGAGATCCTTCAGCGTCTCGATCAGCACCGCGGTCTGGATCGTCATGTGCAACGAACCGGTCACGCGCACGCCCTTGAGCGGCTTGGACGCGGCGTATTTCTTGCGGATTGACATCAGGCCCGGCATTTCGTGCTCGGCGATGTCGATTTCCTTGCGCCCCCAGTCGGCGAGCGACAGGTCGGCGACCTTGAAATCTTCGTTGGTCTTGAGAACAGCGTTCATTGGCGAAACTCCGTTGGGTTGGAGGGCGCCCTTGCGTTTGCAGCGATTCCTGCCGAGCGTCTCTCACCAATAATGGTGGATGCAGCGCCCCTCGGCAGGAGGCGAGGGACGCGCATTATATCGCTTATTCGCGATGGAGCGATATATCGGTCGCTAGGGTTTGCTATGGCATCGAGCAGCCGCCGATCTTGACCAGATCGGTGCTACCGGAGAGGCCGGTAAACGCATGTGCTACCTCGGAAAGGTCGAATTGGTAGTCAATCCTGGCTTTGTCGCAGCCTTGCATCGACAGCGTGGCATGACCGACCTGCACGGTGTCCAAGGTTGCGGCAAAGTCAAATGTGCCGCCCAGCGTGCGATAGATCGGCAGGGTGACTTGCCCGTTGGTGGCCGTGGTCAGATCGCCTTGCAGGGTGAACCAATGCTGATGCCCCGGATCATCGGCAAGATTCGCCGGATCGAATGTGAACCATGCCGCGAACACGAGACCGGCATAGTTGTTACCGGCCGGAATGATCGTCAGCTGCAGCCCCTGGCCGGAGGTGCTCGGCTCGAACCACGAGCCGCTCTGGCGCGCATCGAAGCCCTGCGCTGCCATGTTCGAATTCTGCGCCGACACCATGGTGCTGTCTGCTAATTCGCACGAACTGGTCGAAGGCGAGATCCGCGTTAACGAAATGGTTCCGCCAGCAGCATTGTTGACCCCTTGCACGAACTGGTAGATCAGCAGCCCGGAATTGCAATCGGTGAAACTCAGATGTGCCGAGCCTACTTTGTGCGTGTCGACGACACCGACATTAAAAGTGCCGGGATCGGTCATGTAGATGTCCAGCTCGACGCTGCGCGCGCCGGGCTCCGATGTACCCTGCAACGCATACCAAGCCAATTGCGCGGGATCGGCACCGCCATTGAAGCCATAGGTGAACCATGGCATGAATACGACATGAGCGCTGGCGATGTAATCGAAAGTAAATCCCTGACCATCCTCGTAAGGCGCGTACCAGGCGCCCGCAAGACCGGCTTGATCGACGCGCACGGAAGAGACTGGTGTTGCGGCAGCGCCGATCGCGTCAACACGAAAGCGCTCACCGGCGGCAGGGTCGAACGTGTCATGCAGGAAACGCAGAGTGCCATCGGCGGTCATCGCCATCAATGACCCATAGTCGCAACGCTGAGTACCGCAATCCGGCATGATCCGGCGCAACAAGGTGGCCATTGGCAGAATCATTGATTTTGATTCCTTGTCCCCAGCTGAGCAGCAAACCGGTTATCGGGTCGAGGACCGGGATCGTATCGGCTGCGTCAATGTCGAATTGGTCGAGCACTCTGCCATCGGCAAGAGAGCGTTTCTGCAGCACGGTCGGGCCCGAAAACGTGGAGCCAGAGCCGAACACGTAGGCGACTCCGTTGCTTATCGGAATGGGTTCGTTCTGTACACCATTCAGGGTTTGCGGCGTCAGCCAACGCGTTTTACCAGCTGGGCTGAGCATCCACAAATACTCGGTTGCATCGGACAGGCTGCCGAGCATTGGAGTAAGCAGCGCGCTCCCATCGTCCGCAACCGACACCGAGCCGTCGAACTTGATCTCGCTGGCAAGAGGGCTGTGTGTCACGTACAGGTGTATTCCGTACTTGTCCCATGCTGTGACTTCGCCGCCAGACTGCAGATCGGAGATCACCGTAGTGCCGTTTTTGCCGATGCCGATCTGATTGCGATTGACGAAGATCTCACGGGTCAGATCGATGTTGTGCTCCAGCTCGCCGTCGGCGCTCAACACCAGTAATCGGCTGTCGTGCGACTGGGGCGCTATGACTGCGATGACTTCGTTGTCATCGAGCAGCGCGGCTGCCAAAACGGGGGCGTTCGCGTCATAGCTCCAGAGCACTTCGCCACTGTCTGTGGAGCGACATTCGATCGTCACGCTGCCGTTCGGTTCGGCAGCAGCGCAGATGCGATCCGCGCCGAGCGTCCATTCGCGCAGGGAACGGTAATTCGCGTAGTGTTGTTTCCAGATGAGCTGTCCGTCCGGCGAGATCTTGCTGAGCCAGAAATCCGAATCGTTTGCCGTTGTGACGTACAAAGTTCCATCGACGGCTTGCAATGACGTGTTCAGCCTCGAGCCCGCGCCGAAAATGTCTTGCGTTTCGGGAACTGCCAACGCATGACCGGCCCGGTCCAGGTGCATGAAGTTTGGGTAAGACAAATTCATAGGGTCCGGGTTGGGACCCACCAGTGTGCTGCCATCGGCCAGCACCGCCAACGTGTTTCCTTCGGGCAGATTCGGCGTTGATGTGTTTGCCAGAATGTTTCCATCCTTGTCTAAGCGCATCAGCGCGACATGCGGTACCGCTACGATCAGATCGCCGTTCTCTGATGTCGCGAGCAAGTCGCAGGCGCAATCGTATGGAGCAATGCCGGTGGGTTTGGTGAAACGCAGCATGCCATCGCTGCGTATTTCGTCAACGACCAGAAGGTGATCCAGCGCGACCTGCGTGCCGTCGGGGTACGCCGCGTAGGCCTGTACCGGTTGTTCGCCCGTCGCATACGCGTGTTGCCAGCGCATGCTGCCGTCACGACCCAGGCTCAATGCATACAACCCGGCCGCATTGGTTCCGATCGCGTAAAGGTTGCCATCGCTCCCAAGCGAAACATGGCCGAGCTGGATCGTGCTGTCCGGCGCAGTCCACAGTTTCGTTGACGTAGCGTGCACATCGACACGATAAACGGCTGTTGCGTTCGCCGCGCTGCCGACTGTGGCGAAGTACAGGTCGCCGGTCTGGTTGTCCACCGCGCCTGCCGTAACACTTGCGACCGCGGCGACGCTCTTCGATACCCCATCTGCGGCGAACCGGTAGAGACCGTATTGGGTGTTGACCCAAGCGCCGCCCGTTACATCACGGCCGAAAAAATGGCAATCGGCCGGGAGGTCTTGAGTCCAGAGTGCGGCGGGGCTCGAATCGAACCGGCTCAGTTGACAGTAGGGTCCGGTCTGCTCGCCACCGGTTTCTGCCAGGCTGAAAAAACCGCGATCGCCGGTTTCAGCGGCGGGCGACAAATTAGCATACGGGGGCATGTACTTGGCCCAAATCAGATTCGCGTCGTTGTCGTAGCGGGCGATTGCTCCATCCCTGGTTGCGATCGTCCCCCCTGTCAACCAGAATCCCGAGTCGTCGGCGAGGATCCCCGATACCCCGAATCCGTCCCGCGTCGTGGGGCTGTCGAAATAGGTCCAAGTTGCCGCGAATGCCACGTGGCAGCAGCCGAATATCAGCATCGTCAGTGACGCCAGGACAGCAGATAAGCGCAGAGTACCTTGCATGGAAATCCCGGGGTTTCGGAGCGCCAAGTTTAGCAATCTAGCGGCTACGGCGAGCCGAAGTCGCCAGCAGGCGATCGCGCACGGCTGAACGTCGAGATAAACGATGCTGCGATTCCGGTTGGCGCGCGCCTTCCGGCACGTGGTACGGCCTACGACTGCTCAAACCGGGCGATTTCGTCGAGAATGCGCCGCGCACGCACCAGGCTCGCACCGGCAGCGGCGTCGTCCAGCGTCCGCTGCAGTTCGGGATGCCGCGCTGACCAGCGATGCAAGAGCCAGACGCCGAACATGAGGGCGATGCCGACGGCGACGCCGATATATGCGACCGACGGCGCGTTCGCATACAGATCGATGCCGAAAGCCGATTGGAAAATCAGTGCGACGAATGGAATCCAAAGTATCGACCATGACATTCCGACGACAAACCCCCCGCGCACGTATATGACTCGCAATTGCGCAAGCTGTCGCTGGATCGCGAGCACCGGCGCGGAATAATCGATCCTCGAAATGGACACCAACACGACGGCGCCGAGCAGGATCATCGACAGCCCCGCTGCATGCACAATTAGGCCCGCAATCAGCAGATGTGCCACATCCCGATGTTGCGACCAGAACGCGGCGGCCCACAGCGCCATGAACAAACCGGCCGCTATCTGCACGATCTGTCCCCATGCGAGCGGACGCAGGCGGGAGCGCAGTCTGTCCAGCTGGCTTTCTTTGAGGATGTGCAGGTTGATCGCGGCGTGCTGTTCGAGCCGCCGATCGAGCAGTTGCCAAGCGGATTTCAATTCGTCGAGTTCCATCGTCTTCTCCATCTGTCTCATGCGCCGCTCATGTCGTTGCGCAGGCGCTCTTTCAAACGTCCGATCTTGGTAGCCACATTGGTTTCGCTCAAGCCAAGAATGTCGGCAATTTCGCGATAACTGCGTTCCTCCAGATACAGCAGCAGCAATGCGCGATTGAGCGGATCGAGTGCGTCGATGCAGCGATACAAAGCGCGCACTCGCTCGTCGGATTCGTCAGTGCCATTCGCAGCGACGTCATGCAGTTGTGCGTCGAACGGGACCAGGAGCTGCTCGTGACGGCCGCCGCTGCGCCGGAACGAGAGGGCCACGTTCAGCGCGACGCGATACATCCAGGTCGAGAACGTCCGCTCGCCGTCGTAGCGTGGGAAAGCGCGCCACAATTGCGTGGCGATTTCCTGTGCGAGATCGGCGCGATCGTGCGGATCGCGACAGTAGGCGTTCGCGACCTTGAACACGATGCCGCGATGGCGTTCGAGCAATTCGCGGAATTGCGTGTTCCGGTCTGCAGCGTCCATCAGCAAAGCCTGTTGCCCCATCTGGATAGTCCGATTGTGCACGCGGGTCATGTGCGGGTCGAAGCCGTGATTCGCCCAGGCGCGGGAAAAGTCACACTCGTTGCGGTAAAAAATGGCATATAGTCTGCATTGCAGACGCGAGACTGCCGTTGGCACAACTGATGAAAAAAGTGACGAGGGCGCCGAAGCCCGAGAATGCCGATTTTTCGACACGCGCTCCATCGCCGTTCCTGCTGGCGCTCGAAAGTCGCGCTTTTCTGGAATGGGCGGCGTGCATCGCGTCGTGGCCGCTCTTGAACCTCGCCGCGCGCGGCGATGGCCATCCAGTGCTGGTGCTGCCGGGACTCGCTGTCGGCGACACGACGACGCTGCCGCTGCGCAAGTTCATTGAAGGTCGCGGCTATGCCACCTACGGTTGGGACCTGGGCCTGAACTACGGCCCGCGCGAAGGCATCATGCGCAAGCTCGTCGCGCGTCTGCACCAGATCGAGCGCGACCACAAGCGCAAGGTCAGCATCGTCGGCTGGTCGCTCGGCGGCGCCATGGCGCGCGCGCTCGCGGTGCACGAGCCCAAGCGCGTACGCAGCGTGATCTCGCTCGGCTCGCCGTTGAACGGCGAAGGCAAGTCGACGAACGCGTGGCGCATCTTCGAATTCGTCAGCGGCGTGCGTTCGGACGATCCGCGCCTGAAGAAACTCATGAGCCGCCATCCATCGGTGCCGTCGACCTCGATCCTGAGCAAGAGCGACGGCATCGTCGCCTGGCCGGCCAGCCTGATTCCGCAGACGAAGTTTTCGGAAAACATCGAGGTCGGCGCCAGTCATTTCGGCATGGGTGCGAATCCGGCCGTACTTTGGGCCATCGCCGATCGTCTGGCGCAAGGCGAAGGCGAATGGAAGCCATTCGATCGCCGCGGCCTGCGCGCGTTTGTCTACGACGATCCGCATGCGGACGGCGGCACATACGCGACGTAGATCGCCACGGAGCTCCTTCTTTCGCTTCGTCCGTCAACTAGGATTTGAAAGCCGGCTTTCACAGACTCCGGAGCTTTGAAAATTATCTGTACTTTTTTTCAAGGCCGGATAAACTTGCGAAAGACGCTTTCAAGGCGGGGACGAACGTGAATCCAGCGGATTTTCACGTACCGCAAGCCGGTCGCATTGTCCGCACGGCGGAAGGCAATGCCGCCTTCGTGCCGGCGCCATTGCCGCCGCGGCTGGATTTCGATCTCGACCTCGTGCTTGCGCTGTCGCATGCGGATGCAGCGCTCAGCGAACTGTCCGGTCTCGGTGGACAGTTGCCGAACCCGCATCTGCTGATCGCCCCGTATCTGCGTCGCGAAGCCGTGCTCTCGTCGCGCATCGAAGGCACGCAGGCCAGCCTCGCCGACCTGCTCGCCGAGGAGGCAGGGCAAACACCGCATGCCGCGCCTGACGACGTGCACGAAGTGCGCAACTACGTCGTCGCGCTCGAATTCGGCGTCCAGCGTCTGGACACCCTGCCGCTATCGTTGCGCCTGGTGCGCGAACTGCACGAAAAACTGATGCACGGCGTGCGCGGCGAGAAGGCTACGCCGGGCGAGTTCCGACGCCGCCAGAACTGGATCGGGCCGCCTGGCAGCGTCGAAGCGACGGCAAGCTATGTCCCGCCGCCCGTTTCGGAAATGAAGGAAGCGCTGGCCGACTGGGAAAAGTTCCTGCACCAACGCGACACCTTGCCCGACCTTGTGCAATGCGCGCTGATGCACGAGCAGTTCGAGACCATCCATCCGTTTCTCGACGGCAACGGTCGTGTCGGCCGTTTGCTGATCACGCTGTTCCTGATCGAGCGCGGACGCCTTTCGCAGCCACTGCTGTACCTGTCGGAATACATCGAACGTCACAAGCAGGATTACTACGACGCCTTGCAGCGCGTGCGCACGCACGGTGCGTGGACGGCGTGGCTGCGCTATTTCCTCGAAGGCGTGCGCTGGAGTGCCGCGCGCGCCGCGCGTCAGGCGCGCGAGCTCGTTGCGCTGCGCGAGAAGCTGCGCCGCAAGGTCGTGAATGCGCCCAAGGCGCTGGCGCTGATCGACGATTTGTTCGTCAACCCGTACATCAATGCCGCGCGCGTGAAGATGCTGCTCGGCGTCACCGACCCGACCGCGCGCAGCGCGCTCGCCGTACTGGAGAAGGCCGGTATCATCCGCGAGACCACCGGACGCACGTGGGGCAGGCAGTATCTTGCGCCGGGGGTGTTGAAGGCGATCGAGCAACCCGCCGAGCGCGACGACTAGCAGGGAACGCGGGCATGTCCAAATTGCTGATCCAGAACTACCTCGCCGATCCGTCCAAGCTGCGCCAGGTCGGCGGCACGCACCGCGAAGGCGTGGTGAGCGAGGCGTTCAAGGACCTGCTCAAGGGCTGGGCGCGCTCGCACGATCTCACCTTCGTGCCGCAATACGAAATCGAATCGCGACGAGCACTCTTCGCCTGCCACCACCCGACCGGCACCAGCCACTTGCGCCGCCGCATCCAGCCCCCATCTCGCCGATGTAACGCCTTTCGACCGGAGTCCTCGCGATGCTGACGTTCATCCTCTGGCTGTTGCTGCTGGTGTTCTGCTGGCCGCTGGCCTTGCTGGCGCTGATCCTGTATCCGCTCGTGTGGTTGATCCTGTTGCCGTTCCGGCTGATCGGCATCGCGGTGGGTGGCGTGTTCGCCTTTCTGCACGCCTTGATCTATCTGCCGGCGCGCGTGTTGCGCGGCAGGCCCTGATCAGGCTTCCAGTTCCTGCCATCGCGCATACGCTGCATCAAGTTCGGCCTGCAGCGCCGCGAGCGCCTGGTTCGCAGCCGTGATCGCAGCGGCATCCTGCCTGTAAAAGCTCGGATCGTGCATCGCCTGCGTGCGCGCGGCGATGTCCGCTTCGAGCGATTCGATGCGCGCCGGCAGCAGTTCCAGTTCGCGGACGTCCTTGTAGCTGGGCTTGCGTTTGCTTTTTGCTTCATCCCCGCGCAAGCGGGACTGCGAAGGCATGGATGCCGAAGCGAACATCGGCGAAGCCGATGACCCGGACGGGCGGGCCGCAGGATGCGGCGAGTAATCCAGTGCCTTTTCCTCTCCGGATGTGGAAAGCAACGTCGCTGGATTGCCGCCTTCGCGGGAAGGACGAGCGGGGGTCGTGGCGACCGGTTTTTGTCGCAACCAATCCGAATAGCCGCCGACATATTCGCCGACCTTGCCGTCGCCCTCGAGCGCCAGCGTGCTCGTCACCACGTTGTCGATGAATTCGCGATCGTGCGAGACGAGCAACAGTGTGCCGCGATAGGCGCCGAGCAGATCCTCGAGCAGCTCCAGCGTTTCGATGTCGAGATCGTTGGTCGGCTCGTCCATCACGAGCAGGTTCGACGGCTGCGCGAACAATTTCGCCAGCAGCAGCCGGTTGCGTTCGCCGCCGGACAGTCGCGTGATCGGCGCACGCGCGCGCTCGGGCGCGAACAGGAAATCCTGCAGGTAACCGAGCACGTGCTTGCGTTGGCCCTCGAGCTCGATGTATTCGCGGCCTTCGGCGACGTTGTCGAGCGCATTCCAGTCCTCGCGCAGCGTGGCACGATGCTGATCGAAGTAGGCGATCTCAAGCCCGGTGCCGAGTTCGATTTCGCCGCGCTGCGGCTTGAGCCGGCCAAGCAACAAATGTAAAAGTGTACTTTTGCCAGAACCGTTCGGGCCGATGATGCCAATACGATCGCCGCGCAGGATCGTGGTGGAGAAATCGCGCAGGATCGTTTTGGCGCCCCACGCGTAGTCGACGTGCTTTGCCTCGATGACTTTCTTGCCGGACGCCTGCGCCGTCGCCAGCGTCATCCGTGCGGTGCCGGCAACTTCGCGGCGTTCCGCGCGCTCGCGCCGCAGCGCCTTGAGCGCGCGCACGCGACCCTCGTTGCGCGTGCGCCGCGCCTTGATGCCCTGGCGAATCCAGACTTCCTCTTGCGCCAGCTTTTTGTCGAACAGCGCGCTTGCCTGCGCTTCCGCGTGCAGCCGTTCCTCGCGCCGGCGCAGGTAATTGTCGTAATCGCCGGGCCACGACGTGACCTGGCCGCGATCGATTTCGACGATGCGCGTGGCCAGCGCGCGCAGGAAACTGCGATCGTGAGTGACGAACACGATACCGAACGACGCGTTGCGCAGAAATTCCTCGAGCCACGCGATCGCTTCGATGTCGAGGTGATTGGTCGGCTCGTCGAGCAGCAACAGGTCGGGCGCGCGCACGAGCGCCTGCGCGAGCAGCACGCGGCGTTTCATGCCGCCGGACAAGGCAGCGAAGTCCACCTCTTCGGGCAATTGCAGCTTCGCCAGCACCGTCTGCACGCGCCGATCCAGATCCCAGCCGTGCTGTGCTTCGATCTTGTGCTGCACGTCGCCGAGTTGCTCGAGTTCACCGCTCGCGATCAGATGATGGTAGTGCGCGAGCAAGGTGCCGATGTCGCCCAGGCCCGACGCGACCACGTCGAATACGCTGCCGGCCGTATCCTGCGGCACTTCCTGTGCGAGCCGCGCGATGCGCACGCCGCCTTGCACGCGCACTTCGCCGTCGTCGGCCTTGATCTCGCCTGCCATCAAACGCAAAAGCGTCGATTTGCCTTCGCCATTGCGGCCGACGATGCACACACGTTCGTTCGCCTCGATCGCCAGATCGACGTGCTCGAGCAGCAGCGGGCCGCCGACGCTGTAGTCGACGCGTTGGATCTGGATCAGGGGCATGCGCGAATTCTAACGGCTAAAACAAACGCGCCGCGCGAGCGTGGCTGTGGTTCGTTGGGCGCGTGCCGATCGTCACGGGATCCTCCGGCACATAGACCGCTCGCACACGGTTCCGCGAGACTGGCGGCACATTCTGCTGGCGCAACGCATGCCTCCGATCTTCCGCAATTCCCAAGGACACTTCCGCAACGGCTGGTGGATCCTCGCCTTCGTCGCGATATTCCTCGCCAGCCAGGTTATCTACCGTCCGGTTTCGCACGCTCTGCAGCAGCAGGGATTTACTGGACTGTGGCTGTCGCCGCTGCCGGTGATCGCCATCGTGCTGGTCACATGGCTCTGCACGCGCTTGCGCCGCGAACCGCTGGCCAGCGTGGGCCTTGCGCTGAATGCGCGCTGGCTGCGGCAGGTGGTCCTGGGCACCGTCATTGGTAGCGCGATGATGCTCGTCATTGCCGACCTGATCTACGTCGCTGGCGGCGTCAGTTTCGCAATGGATCCGGCACGCAGCGCACGCGCATTAGCGGCGGGCGCGTGGACTTTCGTGTGGGTGGCCTTGCTCGAGGAATTGCTGTTCCGCGGATTCGTATTCCAGAGATTGATCGACGGCACCGGCAGACGGCTCGCATTGCCGCTGATGGCAGTGCTGTTCGCCGTTGCGCATTGGGGCAATCCGGGCATGGAGGGACCGACCCAGTTCTGGGCGACGCTCGACACGATACTCGGCGCGCTGCTGCTCGGTTTCGCCTATTTGCGCACCGGCAGCCTCGCACTGCCGATCGGCCTGCACTTTGGCTGGAATTGGGCGCAAGGTGCGCTGCTCGGGTTCGATGTCAGCGGTTTTGGTCAAGCCGGATGGCTCATTCCGACGCTTCTCGACAAACCGCAATGGCTCACCGGCGGCACCTTCGGGCCCGAGGCCAGCATCTTCGCGGTCCTGGTCGACGCCACGGCCGTCTTGTTGATCTGGCGGTGGCAAGGCATGGCCCCGCAAGGCCACGCGAAAGCGGCGCTCGCGATCGCGCCTGCACAGTAGGGGCGCCAGCGAAGCTCTAGGGAGTCGCTGCGCAACCGCCAATCTTGACGAGGGCGGTCGTGCCGACGATTCCGGCAAACGCATGCGCAACGTCGGAATCGTTGAATTGATAATCCAGCCGAGCTCTGTCGCAACCTTGCATGGTCAAAGTCGCACGGCCGACTAGCGATGTGTTCTGGGTTGCGATCGCATCGAAAGTGCCGCCGAGGGTTTGCATGATTTGCAGAGATACCGTCCCGCTGCTTGCCGCCGACAGGTCGCCTTCCAGCGTAAACCAGTGTTGATGCGCGGCATCGTCGACGGCACCCGCCGGATCGAACGTGAACCATGCGGCGAAGACGAGCCCGGCATAGCTTGCGTTCGCAGGAATGATCGTCAACTCCATGCCCTGGCCGGAGGTCGCCGGATCAAACCACGATCCACTCTGGCGCGCATCAAAGCCTTGCGCGGCCGGATTGGCAAATTGCGCGGGCGTCGTGCTGCCATCGGCCAGCACACACGGTGACGTGGACGGCGACAGACGTGTCAACGTAATCAGCCCACCGGCGCCGTTATTGGTATCCGCGTTGAACTGATAGAACAACGATCCCGAGGCACAATCGGAAAAACTCAAATGCGCCGTGCCCACATCATGGGTGCCGACGATACCTGCCGCAAACACTCCTGGTTCGGCGGCTTCGATGTTCAGATCCGCACTGGTCGCGCCGGGCGCGATCGTGCCGTACAGCGCATACCAGGCGAGCCCCGCTGGATCAGGCGTCGATTGATACGCGGCGGCATTGCCCGGTGCATAGGTAAACCATGGCATGAACAGCGTTTGCGCGCTCGCGATGTAATCGAGCGTAAAACCCTGGCCGCTCTCGTATGGCGCGTACCAGGCGCCGTCGAGGCCGGGTTGGTCGAGTCGGATTTGCGGTGGGGCACCGCCTGCATTTTTTAACGCAAACACTTGCCGCGTACTCGGCGCGGCGACATTGATGACATCTGCGTCGGCATGCAGACTTCCGTCGGCGGCGATCGCAACGTTGTTCCACTCGCATCCTCCTACCAAATTGCCCGCGCCGGTTTCCGCAGGACAGGATTCGTACCGCGTCGTTCGCACAGCACCACTGTCGGGCGCAAGAGCCGACATTTCCAGCTTGCGATTCGAGAGTTGATTGACAACGACTACGTTACCCGTGAGCGGATCGTGCAGCAGGGTGTTGCCCGGGATATTCGGGTTTTCCCAGAGCAGATCACCGCGCGCGTTACGCGCCTGAATCGATGGCGCATAGACGTTGTATTTGCCGAAAACAAAATAGAAATTTCCGTTTGCGGCCAGCGGCGCGCCGCCGGTGAAAGCGTAATCGGCCTCGCCGTTGCTGATCTGTTTCACCCATAGCGTGCCTCCGCTAGGATTGACTGACCACGCGTTGACCACCGTGGTCGCATGTTCGATGTCAGTGGTATCGAATACGACGAGCACCGAGCCATCCGCAAGCACTTCGACGATTGGCGTATAAAACCCGGAGCTGTTCGCTAACTGCGTGGGTGCGGTGAGGTCGTATACCTTCGTGCCGTTGGCGTCGTAGGCGAGCAGCCGCGTCTTGTCGTCCTGCAGTACGACGGTGAGGCCGCTCTTGGTCATCGAGCTAATCTGGCCCGCAGGCAGACCGGTTCGATGCACGAGCGCTCCGTTCGCATCGAAGCGCAGTTGTTCCCAGCCGCCGCCGTTTTGCTGCCTATGCAGAATCACGATGCTGCCGTCGTCGAGCGCCTGCAGAGGCCAGCCGCCGTAGCCGAAGTATTCCGTGTCGAGAATGGTCGACCATATCTGTTCGCCGGTTTCCGTGCTGAAGCAAGCGAGCAGAACGTCGTAATAGAACTGGCGAACAAAGCGGTTCTGCTCACCGCAGACCCGGTTGCCAGCGGCCGACAATGGGCCTACCCCGAAGTCCAGCGCCACGTGCCAGACCAATTGGCCGGTCGGCGAAATTTTGGCGAGTTCAGGGCCGTTCGGGGCGTCGACCGAAACATACGCAGTGCCGTCATCGGCAAAGGTCGAAGCTCCTCCTCCTGTGCTGCCGCCGAGCACCTGTGTCGTTGCCGGCGCGGTACGCACGTTGCCGGACCGGTCGAGCTCGAGAAAACTGTAGGTGCGCTCGTCGTCCGTGCCCTGGGTGAGCAACGCGTCGCCGTTGGCGAGGGCGACAACGGCGCCGGAGTAGCTTTGCGCGAGCGTGCGCGAGAACAGCAGATTGCCGTCGGAGTCGTAGCGCAGTAGTTGCGGACCAGAGGTGCCCGCGACGACGAGTAGGACGTCGCCTTCTGGTGTTGCGCTCACGGCGCAGTAGTCGTCGGGAGGACCAGGACAGTGCGTCGCGTCCGCAAGTACCCGGTTCCATCGCACACCGCCGTCGGCGCCGATGCGCTGCAGCGCTAGCTGAGTGGGCTGATTCTGGGAATCGACGATATTGTCAACGAAATACAGATTGCCGTCGTTGCCCACTGCCTTGCCGACGATGTTCGAAATCTGCACATCGCTAGCGGCATGCGCGAAACGAAGCGCTCCGTCCCTGGTGAGACTGATGATCGAAAGCGCGCCGGCAACACTTCCTTGCGAACGCGTGGCTGCATAGAGATTGCCGTCGCCGCCGAGCGTAATCGCGGCGAACGTATCGGCATTGGTCGGGTCGGTCCATGACCAGCGCACGGTGCCATGCTGATCGAGCGCCAGAATCGTCGCCGGAGAACCGGCCGCGGCCACGTATACCCCGCCATCCGCCTGCGGGTTGACGGCAAAATCAGCGATCGTTGCGTTGACGCCGACATCGCTCTCGACGCCGTCCGCCGAATACCGGAAGAACAGATCGTCGCCGCCGCGCCGGAGCACCCAGATGCCATTGCGCCCATCGACGCCGAGATCGCAACCTTCGTAGCCGGCGTAGACGATCTGCTGCCAAGGCGAAACGCCATCTGCGGCATATTCGCTGATGGTGCAAAAAGTATAGTTTTCGTTGCCCGTGTAAAAAGGCTGGCCGACCAACACGATGCCGCCGCCCGCGAGCGCGCCGATGCGGCCTCCTGAAAACATGGAGGCTTCGCGGTTGCCACTGGCATGATCGAGGGTGTCGCCCGCCGTGTAGTGCAGAAACGCGTCAGAGCCGATCGCCCAGAAACCGCTTGCGTCCGGCTGCGAAATCGCCACCGGGTGTGCGTCGACGTGCGCCGTCGTCGTGAACTGGTAGCTCCAATCCCAGTTCTGCGCACGGACGGGCGTCGCTACGCCGAGCAGAACGCCAGCCAACCCCAGGGCGAGATTTAGAACGTTGCGCGAGGCGATAACCATGAGTCATTTCCAATAGTAGAAACGCGACGGGCCGCAAAAGCGGCCCGTCGCTACTACATATGCCGAACGGCAACGCTACTTCAGCTTCGCATCGGCGCGCAATGCCTCGGCCTTGTCGGTCTTCTCCCACGAGAACGCGGTTGCCGTCTGCGCCTTGCCGGTGCCGTCCTTGTAGGTGATCTGCTGCGGCGCGCGACCGAAATGGCCGTAGCTCGCGGTCTGCTG
>Ga0157372_10004200_pt1 | contig 15419 bp, 14 predicted proteins | sample C55metaG_FD_115307 | JGI IMG/M metagenome (GOLD analysis project Ga0157372, IMG submission 115307) | Corn rhizosphere microbial communities from Kellogg Biological Station, Michigan, USA - C5-5 metaG | ecosystem: Host-associated > Plants > Roots > Rhizosphere > Soil | place: USA: Michigan... | reverse complement strand
TTGTCCCAGTTCTCCGGCCACCTGTCAAACTCCTTCTGCTCGCCTGTTTTCTTATTTTTCAGGGTGTAATAGAATTTCACATTCGGGTGCATGGCCTTGTACATGTCGGTACCGATCTTATATGCCCTGAAATCCTTTACAGGCATGTAGTTGTAAGTGTAAATAGGGAAAGCGGTGCTTGCCAGGAGAACGATCACGAGCACGGCGTTCTCCAGGCGGGTGTTCGTGAACAGCGGGCTGATGTACTGCCTGCCTGCGAAAAGCACAATGATGAGCACCAGCAGGAACACATCCTTACCGAAGGATTGCCAGGGCGTAAGCGGGATGGCATCGCCGAAGCAGCCGCAGCTGTTTACTTTGTTGAAATAAGCAGAATAGAACGTGAGGAAGGTGAAGAACACGATCATGAGCAGCAGCAGCCAGAGCGTAAGCTTTATCCTTGCCCCCATCAGCAGCATAACGCCGAGCACCACTTCAAAGATGCAGATGAACATGGCGAGCGGAACGGCCAAAGGAACAAGGAAATGCGTGCCGAACACCTCGAAATATTCTGTGAGCTTGTAGGAAAAGCCCATGGTATCATTGGCTTTGATAAGGCCGGAGAAGATAAACAGCAATCCGACTACGATACGGCAAATGGTAGTTATGATCTTCATGTCTATTCGCTTAGTTTTATCAGTGCAAACACGGAATAATTGATCATGTCGTGGAAGTTGGCATCGATCCCTTCGGAAATGATCGTTTCGCCTTTGTTATCCTCGATCTGCTTGATGCGCAGGATCTTCATGAGGATCAGGTCGGTAAGCGAGCTTACACGCATATCGCGCCAGGCCTCGCCGTAATCGTGGTTTTTGTTTTCCATCAGCCCTTTGGCTTCAGCGGAATACTTGTCGTACAGCTTGCTTACTTCATCCGCAGGAAGCTCCATGCGGCTGTCGTTCTTCAATGCAAGCTGGATAAGGCCGATGATAGAGTAATTGATGATACCGATGTATTCGGAACGGATATCGTCGATGATTTTTTGAGTACCTTTATCCTCGATGTTCCGGATGCGCTGTGCTTTGATAAAGATCTGATCGGTAATGGAACTGGTGCGCAGCACACGCCATGCAGTTCCGTAATCTTTCATTTTTTTAATAAAAATATCTTTGCAGGAATTGATTGCTGTATCGTATTGCGTAGATGTCTTATTCATAATAAAAAATCAGAGAAGCGGAGAGCTGGAGAATTTGGATTCCGCCATTTAATTCAACAATTCTCCATTCAATAAATCAACAAATCGTTAATGAGCGCACAAGATACATTTTTTTCTCTGAAAACAGAGCGGATTTTTGACCAAAAGGCTAATCCGGTGATAATGGGTATTTTAAATGTAACGCCCGATTCTTTTTTCGATGGCGGAAAATACACGCAAGAGGCCGCATGGCTGGAACAGGCGGGGAAAATGCTGGAGGAAGGTGCGGGTATTATTGACGTTGGCGCCTACTCCAGCCGGCCGGGCGCAGAGCACATCAGTGAAGACACGGAATCGGCGCGGCTGCTCAAGGTAGTGGCTTCGCTCCGGAAGCATTATCCCGGAGCTCTTATTTCGGTGGATACCTTCCGGGCCGCGATCGCGGAAAAGGCGGTGGATTCCGGTGCCGACATCATCAACGATATTTCGGGCGGTACGCTTGACGACAGGATGTTTGAGACCGTAGCCCGCCTCAATGTGCCCTACGTGCTCATGCACATCCGGGGAACACCTCAGAACATGCAGGAGCAGCCGGTTTACCGGGATGTGGTGAAGGAAGTGCATGAATTCCTTGAAACAAGGCTGAGGCGACTGAACGAGCTGGGACTGAAAAAAGTGATCCTCGATCCGGGATTCGGCTTTGGAAAAACAACGGAACACAACCTCGAGCTGTTCCGTAACCTGGAGCTGTTCGCAAATTTGAACGCGCCGCTCCTGGTCGGCATTTCCCGGAAATCAATTGTGAATAAAGTGCTGAATATCAAATCAAAGGATGCGCTTAACGGAACAACCGTTTTAAATACGATCGCACTTCAGAAAGGCGCAAAGATCATCCGCGTGCACGACGTGAAGGAGGCAAAAGAAGCGGTGACCCTGGTACAGAAAATAAAAAATGCGGATGAGTGATCCGCATTTTTTTCCTGACTTATAAAGTTCATTACTTCTTCAGAATCTTCTTCACAGCCATTCCCTGCTCCGATTCAATTTTAACGATGTAAAAGCCTTTTGGCAGCTCATCCACGCCGATATAGGAGTTTAGCTGAAAATGATCGACTACCCGTACAAGCTGTCCCTGCACATTGATGATGCTCACCGTAGCCTCGGTAAGGTCCGCCGAGGAGGTGCTGATGTTCAGCCTGTCTTCCACCGGGTTCGGAAAAATATTGATCTGGTTATCCAGTGAAAGCTGGTCCGCAATGCCCGTAGAGAGGTCTTCTGTGACCGCTAAGGTGGAAAGCTTAATGATATCGCCGCTTACGGCATTGTTGGCATTTGTGACGTTGAATGCACCATAGAACGTGAAATTACCGCTGCCTGCAACAGGGGCTGTCCAGTTAAAGGTCCATGTAGCGGTGCCCGAAGGAAAAGAAGTGCCCGCCGATTTATGGGTGATGTACTTTCCGCTGCCGATCACCTGCGTGGTAGTGGAGCTGGTAACAACAAGCGTCCCTTTCTTCACGCCGGCTGTAGTTTGCGGTGAGATTTCAAATCCGAACTTGGTTTTTCCCGCCTGCGTGATGCTGGCAGTAACCGTATACGTTTGCCCGGGAACATAACCCGTAGCCGGAATAGTGGATGTGATAAGGCCCGCAACCGTAGTAGCGGCCGTTCCCGTATGACAGGCGGTGCAGTTAGCGCCGTCGGCCGGAGAGCCGGTGCGTGAAACCGGTGCGCCGGTGGCATTGCCGGTTGCATCCGTGGTAAGCGCGTTGGTTGCTATTAATCCTGCCGTTACGGCAAAAACAGAGATTACAAATTTTGTAGTTTTTTTCATGCTTCAGTGATTTATGCCGGCAAAAGTACAGTTTAATTCCTGCACTGCCAATCACAAATTACGTCATTGCTGGTACTTTTCCCGGCTTTGCTTCCTGAATTCCTCGGGCGCTATGCCGGTGTTTGTTTTAAAGAAGCGGCTGAAATAGGAAGGATCGCTGAAATGGAGCTGATAGGCAATTTCCTTGGCGGTGATGGCCGAATGCAGCAACAGGCGCTTGGCTTCCAGCACCAGCCTGTCCTGGATCTGCTCCCCCGCCGTTTTGCCCGTGAGCTTTTTAATGCTTTCGCTGAGGTGATTCGGAGAAACATTCATAAGCTCGGCATATTCATTCACCTTGTGCAGCGTAATGAACTTCTCCTCGAGCAGGGCGTTGAACCTCAGCAGCAATTGCTGCGCATTGGCGTCGGCCTTTCCACCCGTGCTGCTCTGCATGTGGCTGCGGCATTTCAGGAGCAGGATAGAAATGAATGCGCCCAGCAGCTTGTCGCGGAAAGGACTGCTGCCGCTGAATTCAGCCTCCATGCTTTTAACAAGCGCCTCCACTTCTGAAAATACTCCGGCGGGTAATGAAAGCACCGGGTGCGCTGTTTTGTTGAATGCCGGAAAATCGTTCAGCACAGCGGTGTCGGTGGAGTTCAGGAACATGAACTCCTTGGAGAAAGCGATCACATAGCCTTTTGTATCCGGGCTCCTGCTGAGGGCGTGCACCTGTCCGGCCGCCACAAAATGAATGCTCCGCGGCCCTATCTCATGCACATCGAAATCGATCATGTGTTTTCCGCTGCCGCTTGTAAAAAGCAGCAGCTCGTAATAGCTGTGACGGTGCGCTTCGTTGGTGGAATAATCCGAAGGCGCATTCAGCGCAATGATCCTGCAGGAGGTGTCATCGGTTTCAACAAGGTCGTGTATCGGGATCTGGGTCGTCATCAGATTTCTATCTTCAATCCGTCGTAAGCGAGACGGATATTTTCCGGCAGCTCCTTCTCCACTTCGGCGTGGAGGCCAAGCTGATGGCTGATGTGTGTAAAGTACGCCATTCCGGGCTTCAGCTCCTCCACCAGGTCGATGGCCTGCTGCAACGTAAAATGTGAAATGTGCTCTTCCCTTCTAAGCGCATTCAGCACAAGCACTTTGGAGTTCTTTATTTTTTCCTTCTCCTTCGCGGAAATATAATTGGCATCGGTAATGTAGGTAAAATCGCCGCATCGGAAACCAAGCACGGGCAGCTTGTAATGCAGTACATCTATCGGGATGAACTCCACGCCTGCAACACGGAAGGGCTCGCTGCCAATGAGGTGCATCTCCACCTCCGGGATGCCCGGGTATTTGAAGTCGCTGAAGATATAGGCGAATTCCCTGCGGATGGCATCCTGCACGCGCTGCGATGCAAACACATCTATTTTCTTTTTCAGGATAAAATTAAAAGCGCGGATATCGTCAAAGCCCGCAGTATGATCCTTGTGCTCATGAGTAAAAAGCACCGCTTCCATCGTTTTTACCTGTTCGCGGAGCATCTGCTGCCGGAAATCGGGGCCCGTATCGATCACGAAATTTTTGCCCTGCTCCCCGATCATGATGGAGCTGCGCAGGCGGTTATCCTTCGGGTCGGTGGAAGTGCACACTTCGCAGGGACAGGCAATAATGGGAATGCCCTGGGATGTTCCTGTACCTAAGAATGTGACCTGCATGGTGCGCAATGATTTATTGATAGGGTAAATATAAATCTCATCGGCCTGAATAGCTAATTGTTTTAGAAAAAAAATGACGGGCTTCTGAAAAAATTATTAAGTTTAAACTTTCTAACAGGCATTTATGTTCAGGCGTTTCTGGAACTCATTATCTTTTATCGGGGTGAGGCCGGCGTATGACGACAAGCTGATCCGGCGCATTGCGCTCACGAACCAGTTCTGCTTCATCACGCTGTTCATCTGTATTTTCAGCGGACTCAATAATTTTCTTCTCGGGGATACGTATTCGGCGGTTATCATCGAGTTCTACGCCTTCCTGTGCCTGATGGTATTCTGGATCAACGGCGTGGGCTATCACCGGGTGGCTACCTCGTTCCTGCTGATCGCGATCTCCACCATCATCTTCTTTTTCGACTCTTATTCCGGACTGCTTTCCGGCACCTTCCTCTATCATTTCCCGCTGATCCTGGCCATTGCGTTCATGCACGACTTCCGGGAAAAGAGGCTGCTCGCCTTTCACCTTGCGTTGCCGATGGCTTACCTCCTGATCAACCTTTGCACACATTACAGCCTGTTCGCCTCTCCCACGCTTACCGATGATGTGCGCTACCGGATGTTCTTCTTTAACCTCATGTTCAGCGCCGCTGCTATCGGCTTTTTCATGTACCTCACCATTGCCAACAACATCCGCGAAAGCAAGGTGTTCGAACAGCGGCTCAACGAGCGGAAAGCAACGGAGCAGGCCATTAAGCATGCCTTATCGGAAAAGGATATTTTACTGGCGGAGATCCATCACCGGGTGAAGAACAACCTGGCGATCATCGCAAGCCTGTTCAACCTGCAGATCAGCACGGTGGAAAACGAAGATGCGCGGAACATCCTGCTCGAAAGCAAGAACAGGGTAAAATCGATGGCGCTGATCCACGACCGGCTTTACAAAAGCGATAACATGACGGATGTGGATTTTGCCAAGTATACCAAGGAGCTGATCGACGAGATCCAGTACTCCTATCCTACCGTTTCCAACGCGGTGACCGTGAAAACGCACATCAGCAATGTGCAGCTGAATGTGAATACGGCAATTCCCTGCGGACTGATCCTGAACGAGCTGCTGACCAACTGCTACAAATATGCGTTCGAGGGCCGTACCGACGGCGTGATCGACATCGAGTTCACCAGCATCGGCAACATGCTTCGCTTAATTGTAAAGGATAACGGCGTGGGATTAAAAACCGATTACAGGGATAGTGAGTCGCTGGGCATGGTAGTGATCCAGTCGCTCTCGGAGCAGCTGGACGGCGATTATAAATTCAGCGTGAACAACGGAACTACGTTCGAATTGAAATTCGAGCAGGTGCTGCCGGTGTAATTACTTACTAACCATTTCCTTCACAGCAAACAGATCCTTCAGCTTCGAAACGGTGTAATCGATCTCCTCTTTGGTGTTGTGCTTGCAGAAAGAAAAACGAACCGATGGACAGCTTACATCGGCGCCGATGCCTCTCAGCACATGCGAGCCCTGTTCGCTGCCGCTTGTACAGGCGCTGCCGCCCGAAGCTGCAATTCCTGCAATATCGAGGTTGAACAGCAGCATTTCGGCATTGCTGGTTTTTGGAAAACGAACGCTCAACACGGTATACAGGCAATTGTCGAGACAGGAGCCGTTGAATTCAACACCCGGAATGGCTTCTTTCAGCTGTTCCACCATGTATCTCTTCAACTCCATAATGTGCTGCTGGTGATGCTCCAGGTCGCGGTTGGCGATCTCCAGCGCTTTTGCAAGCCCGATGATGCCGTACAGGTTTTCGGTGCCGCCGCGCATGTTGCGCTCCTGCGAGCCGCCGTAGATCAGCGGATTGATGGTCACGTTCCCGTTCACATATAAAAAGCCGACGCCTTTCGGCCCGTGGAACTTATGGGCGGCGCAGGTAATAAAATGCACTTTCACTTTTTGCAGGTCCATGTGGTAATGCCCCATGGTTTGCACGGTATCCGAATGGAACACCGCATTGTATTTTTCGCAGATCTCCCCCACTTCCTTCAAGGGCAGCAGGTTCCCGATCTCGTTGTTCGCATGCATCAGCGATACCAGCGTACGCTCGTTCTCGCTTAGCAATTGATCGAGGTGTTTCAGGTCCACATGTCCGTTCGGCGTAAGGTTCACAAAGCTCAGCTTTATGGTGCCGGCATCGGCAAGCGCTTCCAGCGTATGCAGCACGGCATGATGCTCGATGCGGGAAGTGATGGCATGCCGGATGCCCATGTCCTGCACGCTGCAGCGGATGGCCTGGTTATCGGCTTCGGTGCCGCCGGAGGTGAAGAATATTTCGGAGGGGGAAACGTTCAGCGATTTTGCCACCGACTTGCGGGCGCCTTCAATGGCCGCACGGGTTTTACGCCCGAAGCCATGCGTGGAGGATGGATTGCCGAAATGCTCGGTCATGTACGGAAGCATAGCCTCTAACACTTCTTTGTCGAGGGCGGTGGTTGCTGCATTGTCTAAATAAACTTTCATCTGCTAATTACTAATTTTTACTAATTTACTAACCCGTGTCCGCCCCTGTGTATCAAATGGTCATCATCATACTTCATACACAGATTGGTATATTCGTATAGATCGTATTTCGTCGGATTTAAAAATAAAAACAATTTTCCTGATCTTATACCGCAATTTGCTGCATTTTTATCAATTCACGGATGTCGGCCATGATCTTTTTAGCCAGGTTATCCGCGGTAGTTTCACTTTCGCTTTCCGAATAAATGCGTATGATCGGCTCCGTATTGGATTTGCGCAGGTGTACCCACTCCTTGTTGAATTCGATCTTCACGCCATCCACAAGGTTGATCGGCTGTTTCTTGTATTTCTGCTGCACACCTTCCAGGATCCTGTCCACGCTGATCTCCGGCGTCAGCTCGATCTTGTTCTTCGAGATATGATAATCGGGATACGTGGAACGCAGCATCGAGCAGGTTTTTCCGTATTTGGCCAGGTGCGATAAAAATATCGCGATCCCAACGAGCGCATCGCGGCCGTAATGTAATTCCGGGAGGATGATGCCTCCGTTGCCTTCACCGCCGATGATGGCTTTTGTTTCCTTCATCATCTTCACCACGTTCACTTCGCCGACAGCAGATGCATGATACGTTCCGCCATGCTTCTCGGTCACATCGCGCAGAGCACGGGTTGATGACAGGTTAGAAACGGTAGCGCCTTTTTTACCGGCTGCTTTTTCCGCCGGGGTACGCTTGTTCAGCACATATTCTGCAACGGCTACGAGCGTGTATTCCTCCCCGAACATTTCCCCGTCTTCGCACACAAGCGCCAGCCTGTCCACATCGGGATCAACCACAATTCCTACATGCGCTTTTTCCTTTACCACCGCTTTCGAGATGTCGCGCAGGTTTTCCGGCAAAGGCTCGGGATTATGAGGGAATTCGCCGGTTGGCTCGCAGTATAATTTCACTACGCTGGCTACGCCGAGCGCTTCAAGCAGCTGCGGAAGCACAATGCCGCCGGTGGAGTTTACACAATCGATCACCACTTTGAACTTTGCAGCTTTAATGGCGGGTATGTCCACCAGCTTCAGCGCAAGGATCTTGTCGATGTGCTTTTGAATATACGTATCATTTTTAGTGATCTTTCCGAGCGAATTTACATCCGCAAAGGTGTAGCCTTCCGTTTCTGCGATCTTCAGCAGGTCCTCGCCGTCTTTTTCGCTGATGAACTCCCCTTTTTCATTCAGGAGCTTCAGGGCGTTCCATTGTTTGGGGTTGTGGCTTGCGGTGAGAATGATCCCGCCATCGGCCTGCTCCTCGGGAACAGCTATTTCCACGGTCGGGGTGGTGGACAATCCGATGTCAACAATGTTCACTCCCATTCCCTGTAACGTTCCCATTACGAGGTTGTTGACCATTTCCCCTGAAATGCGGGCATCCCTTCCTACCACTACTTTCAGTTTCTGCCCCGGGCCTTTTCTTGCCGAAAGCCATGCTGCGTAGGCAGATGTGAATTTAACAACATCCAAAGGGCTCAGGCCTTCCCCTGGTTTCCCGCCGATCGTTCCCCTGATGCCTGATATTGATTTGATTAAGGCCATACTTCGTTCTTTCCTCCTGTATTTAAGTTTCCAATTTTAAGGGTACAAAGATACGATTTTCGCCGCTGATTGCATAAAAACAGGCATGAAACAATCAACCAGCCGCTGTTAAAAATAATATGGCATTTATAGGGCAATTTTTACTACTTTCGCTAAAATTTGAAAAAAGCAACAATTTATCACCCTGATTGTTGTTTTGTTGTAACTAAATCCAAGAGAGATGAGCGAAGAATTCGGGGAAAATGAGCACAAGGGAGCACAGCATATTTTATTGCTTGTTGACCGGTTTGAGGAGATGATCCAGAATAACAAGCAGTATTTTTTTGATTCGGAAGAATTTGAAGACATTATCGATTATTACATCGACAAGAACAACCCAAAGAAATCATTGCAGGTAATTGAATACGCGATCGGGCAATACCCCTTCTCCACCGTATTTTTCCTGCGCAAAGCACAGATCCTGGCTGCATCCAACCAAAGCCAGAAAGCCCTCGAGATCCTCTCTTTTGTTGAAAGCATGGAACCCTCGAACCCGGAGCTGTACATGACCAAAGGCAGCATTTACAGCCAGATGGGCCTTACCGAGCAGGCGATCGAGAATTACAAGAAAGCAGCGGATAACGCAGAAGAGCTGGATGAGATCTACCTCGCCATGGCCTTCGAATTTGAGAATACCGCCAAGTTCGACGATGCCATCTATTATCTGAAAAAAGCCATCGAGGAAAACCCGGAGAATGAAGCGGCGCTTTATGAGCTGGCGTTCTGCTACGAGCTGAACGGGCAATCGGAAGAAAGCGTGAAATACTATAACGATTTTACCGATAAGCACCCGTATACCGCCACCGCCTGGTTCAACCTCGGCGTGGCTTACAACCGCCTCGGACTGTTTGAAAAGGCGATCGACGCGTATGATTACGCCATTGCCATCCAGGAGGATTTCGCTTCGGCCTATTTTAACAAGGCAAACTCACTCGCCAACCTGAACCGCCTCGATGAAGCCATTGAAGTGTACAAGGAAACGCTGAAGGTAGAAGAGCCGGATGCGATCACTTTCTACTACATCGGCGAATGCTATGAAAAGAAGGAAGATTACGACCATGCCCTGATCTATTACAACAAGGCCATCAAGCTGAACCCGCAATTGTCGGACGCATGGCTGGGGATCGGCATTGTGCTGGATGCGCAGGACAAGACCCATGAGGGAATGCACTATGTGAAGAAAGCGCTGGAGCTGGAAAAGGAAAATGCCGAATTCTGGTACATCTACGGCGAGCTGCAGCAAAAAATGCAGTTTTACGAAGATGCGGAAGAGTCGTTCAAAAAAGTGATCGAGCTCGACCCTACCAATGCGGAGATCTGGCTCGATTATGCCAACCTGCTGTTCGAGCAGGAAAATAAGAACGGCTCGCTGGAAGTGCTGGCGGAAGGCATCAAACACCATCCGCAAAACGCTGCGCTGCAATACCGCATAGCCGCCTGCCTGATGAGCATCGGGCAAAAGCAGGAAGCCCTCAGCTTTTTGCAGGGAGCGCTTACGCTGGATTATGAAAAGCATAATGAATTATTTGAGTATCTTCCCGACCTCAAAGGGAACGCAAGTATCACAGACTTAATTGAATCCTATAAAAAATAGTATGAATTATACATTACCTCACATTCCGGAGCGCCCGGCAAAGCCACGCAACAGTGGGCTTACCATGATGATGGATAAAGGATTAAGCATCCGGCAGGCGGAGGATTTTATTGCAGCCAGCAGCGACTACACAGACATTATAAAGCTGGGATTCGGAACTTCCTACCTCACGAAAGGACTGGAAGAAAAAATAAAGCTGTACAAGGAAGCGGGAATGAAGATCTACCTTGGCGGCACCTTGTTCGAAGCTTTCATCGTACGCAACATGTTCGATGATTATATGAAGCTGATCGACCGCTTAAAGCTCGATTGCGCGGAGGTGTCGGACGGCTCCATCGTGATGCCGCACGATAAAAAATGCGAATACATCCACAAGCTTTCTAAAAATTTCACCGTGCTTTCGGAGGTTGGCTCCAAAGAGGCCGGACTGATCATTCACCCTGCCATGTGGGTTTCCATGATGAACAAAGAGCTGCAGGCCGGCTCCTGGAAGGTGATCGCGGAAGCGCGTGAAAGCGGAAATGTAGGTATTTACCGTGCAAACGGGAATGCGCATACCCTGCTGATCAATAAGATCCTTGCAAAGGTAAAGAAGGATGATATCCTGTGGGAAGCGCCGCAGAAATCGCAGCAGGTTTGGTTCCTTAAATTACTGGGCGCCAATGCAAACCTCGGGAACATTGCGCATGATGATGTGATCCCTTTGGAAACACTGCGCCTGGGCCTTCGCGGCGATACGTTCTTCAGCTATCTGCCGGCAGAACTGAAGCAGGAGTAAATTGGTATAGATTCGTAATTCGTAAATTAGTATAGATTCGTAATTAGCAGATAACATGAAAGAAGTAACCGTATCGGAATTAAAAAAAATGAGAGATGAAAAAGCAGATTTTCAACTGATCGATGTCCGCGAGGCGCACGAGCTTGAGATCTGTGAAATTGGCGGTGAGCACATCCCGATGGGTGATGTGATGGACAATCTCGGCAAGATCTCCAAGGACAAGCAGGTGGTGATCCACTGCCGCAGCGGCGCGCGTTCGGGCGCTATCTGCCAGGCGCTGGAAACACAGGGCTATAACAATGTGTATAACCTGAAAGGCGGCATCATTGCATGGGCGAACGAGATCGACCCTTCGCTTACGAAGTACTAAACCGCTGCAAGTACCAACCACTTAATTTCTAATTTACCAATTTATGGTAGAACTTTTCAGGCATATTTTCGAAAGGGATTTCGAATGGCTTATCGCCACTTACGGCACGGCTATTTACATCGTTCTGTTCATTATTATTTTCATAGAAACCGGCCTTGTAGCCATGCCTTTCCTTCCCGGAGACTCCCTGCTGTTCACGGCAGGCCTTATCGCCAACCCGGGCAATAAGCTGATCCATTCCGACATCGGCCACCTGAATATCTGGTATCTTTTCATCCTTCTCAGCATCGCAGCGATCGTGGGGGACAATTGCAACTACTGGATCGGCCGAAAGGTCGGGCTCCGGATCTTCAACCTGCGCTTCCGCGGAAAGCCATTGGTAAAAAAGGAATACCTCGACAAAACACACGAATTCTACGCAAAGCATGGAACAAAGGCGATCATCATGGCGCGCTTTGTCCCTTTTGTGCGGACGTTCACACCGTTTGCCGCCGGAGTTGGTGAAATGAGCTATAAAAAATTTCTGCCCTACGATATTTTCGGCGGGCTTCTCTGGATCTTCAGCCTCACAACCGCGGGTTATTTACTGGGTGAGGTTGACATCATCCGTGAGCATATAGACCTCGTCTGCCTGCTTATCATCTTCATTTCCGTGCTCCCGATCATCATTGGCGTGTTGAGATCGCGGAAAACAAAGGCCTGATCCATCATCAGCTTATTCTTTACATGCCGGGGAAATATTACAATTTCTTCCCTGCGGATCTTCCGGCTATTAAAAATATTTTTCCCTGAACTAAATATTTTATACCTTTGGGTATTATACCATGTGGTATAATACTATTTAGTATAAAAAAAACAAACATGAAGGACTCTCCATTTATTTACGGCACCACCGTAAGCACTCATTCCTTCACCAACAGGGAAAAGGAAACCGAAAAGCTGAAAAGCAACCTGCTTAACGGCATCAACACCATGATCATTTCGCCGCGCCGCTGGGGCAAATCATCGCTCGTGGAAAAGGTGATCCGCGAGATCGGCAAAAAAGAAAAGAAGACCAAAACCGTGATCATCGATATTTTTTCGGTGAGCAGCGAAGAGGAATTCCTGGAGCTGTTTGCCCGGGAAGTGCTCAAGGCCTCCTCCACCAAATGGCAGGAGTGGATCAACATGGGCAAGGAATTCTTTAAGCACCTGGTGCCGAAATTCAGCGTGGGCTTTGAAAAAACCGATTTCAACCTGAGCTTCGACTGGAAGGAATTAAAGAAGCACAGCCAGGAAGTGCTGGACCTTCCCGAATCCATCGCGAAAAAGAAAGGCATCCGATTCATCATCTGTCTCGACGAATTCCAGAACATCTCCAACTTCGCGACCTACACTGCCTTTGAAAAGAAGATGCGGGCCTGCTGGCAGCGCCATCATTCGGTTACCTATTGTTTGTACGGCAGCAAGCGCCACATGATGACGGATATTTTCAACAATGTGTCGAAGCCTTTTTACCGCTTTGGCGACATTCTCCTGCTGCAGAAGATCGACACTGCAAAATGGATCAGTTTTATCTGCAAAAGCTTTGCAAGCTCCGGGAAGCAGATCCCCGAAGAGGTGGCGGCGCGAATCCCGCAGCTGATGAAAAACCACTCCTGGTACGTGCAGCAGCTGGCGCATTACACCTGGAACCTCACACAGCGCAAAGCCGGCAATGCCGAAATAGAAGCCGCGCTGAGAGAGCTGATCCAGGCCAACACGCCTTTGTACCAGAATGAAGTGGAGAACCTCAGCAATACGCAGATCAACCTGCTGAAGGCCGTGGCCAAAGGCGAGACCAAATTCACCAGCACCGCCGTGATGCAGGAGTACCAGCTGGGAACGCCGCGGAACGTCAGCAAGAACAGGCAGATCCTCAACAACAGCGACCTTATCCACGAGCTGAACGGCGAATATGAATTCCTTGATCCCGCTTTTGAATTATGGTTTAAAAAGCAGTTCTTTAACAAACCTTACAGCAAATAAAACATGCAGAAAAACTACGGGCTCATCGGCTATCCTCTCTCCCACTCCTTTTCCAAAGCTTACTTCAGCGAAAAATTTGAAAGGGAGAACAGGACCGGCTGCGAATATGAATTATATCCGATTGCCGATATCGGCCAGCTTCCACAGCTTATAAAGGACAACCCGGAGCTCTGCGGGCTGAATGTAACGATCCCCTACAAGGAAAGCGTGATCGCATACCTTGACGAGCTCGATGAAACGGCAAAAGCCATCGGAGCTGTCAACTGCATTAAAATTTCTCCGGACTCCCGCTTAAAAGGATACAATACCGATGTGTTCGGCTTCCGCCAGTCCATCAAGCCCTTTCTCGAAACACAGCATGAGCGCGCGCTGATCCTGGGCACAGGCGGGGCTTCCAAGGCTGTGCATCATGTGCTGAAAGAGATCGGGATCGACTGTTATTTTGTAACACGGGATAAATCTTCTGCAAAGAGCGAAAGGGTGTTTTCGTACGAGGAGCTGAACGAATACATCATCAATGCCTTTAAACTCATTGTAAACACAACACCTGTGGGCATGTTCCCTGAGATAAATGCAGCACCGGGAATTCCATATCAATACATTTCCTCCTCACATTTGCTGTACGACCTTGTTTATAATCCGGCCGAGACCGAATTCATGAAGCGCGGAAAAGCGCAGGGCGCCTCGGTTGTAAACGGGCTGTCGATGCTGAAACAACAGGCCGAAGAAGCCTGGAGGATCTGGAATAATCCTTCCTGACACAGGCAAATTCTGATTTTAATTCCGTAATTTTGCAGTATGGAATTCAAGATCATATCGGACTTTCAGCCCACCGGCGACCAGCCTTCAGCCATCAAACAACTGGTGGAAGGTGTTAACCAGAATTTGCCTGCACAAACCTTATTAGGTGTAACAGGCTCGGGGAAAACCTTTTCCATCGCGAATGTGATCCAGCGAACAGGAAAGCCGACACTGATCCTCAGCCATAACAAAACGCTGGCAGCCCAGCTGTACGGGGAATTCAAGCAGTTTTTTCCGCATAATGCCGTGGAATATTTTGTCAGCTATTATGATTATTACCAGCCGGAAGCGTTCATTCCGAGTTCCAATACATACATTGAAAAAGATCTCGCGATCAATGACGAGATCGAAAAGCTGCGCCTCAGCACCACGTCCGCCCTGCTTTCCGGCAGGCGCGATGTGATCGTGGTATCTTCCGTATCCTGCATTTACGGTATCGGCAACCCGACCTCGTTCAGGAGCAATGTGCTGCACATTAAGAAAGGCGAGATCATCAGCAGGAACAAGTTCCTTCACCGCCTCGTGGAAGGCTTGTATTCACGCACCACCGGCGATTTTCTCCGCGGTAACTTCCGTGTGAAAGGCGATGTGGTGGATATTAACCTCGCTTATGCGGATCATTCACTGCGTGTGACCTTCTTTGATGATGAGATCGAAGAGATCGAATATTTTGAAACAGCCACGGGCAAAAAGATCGACACCCTCGATGCCGTAAATATTTATCCTGCGAACATCTTCGTAACCAGCCCGGAAACGATGAAAGGCGCGATCTGGCAGATCCAGGAAGACCTCGTGAAGCAGGTGGATTACTTCAAGGAGCTTGGAAAGCACCTCGAGGCAAAGCGCCTGGAAGACCGCGTTACCTACGACCTCGAGATGATGCGCGAGCTGGGCTACTTCTCGTGCATCGAGGATTATTCACGCTATTTCGATGGCAGGCTGCCCGGCTCAAGGCCCTGCTGCCTGCTTGATTATTTTCCGTGCGACTTCTTAATGGTGATCGATGAGAGCCATGTGACTATCCCGCAGATCCG
>Ga0157372_10004199_pt1 | contig 15419 bp, 10 predicted proteins | sample C55metaG_FD_115307 | JGI IMG/M metagenome (GOLD analysis project Ga0157372, IMG submission 115307) | Corn rhizosphere microbial communities from Kellogg Biological Station, Michigan, USA - C5-5 metaG | ecosystem: Host-associated > Plants > Roots > Rhizosphere > Soil | place: USA: Michigan... | reverse complement strand
GTTCCGTCACACCCGTGTCGTTCGGAGGCGTGCTAACGTTGTCGGCGGTTTCTTTTCTTCAGGTGGCGGATGGGACGGAGGCTGAAATGAGCATTGGGATTTTCATCGAAAAGCGTCGACCGACAGCGCGGGAGATTCTGGCTACAGTTGGTCCCGCGCTGGAAAGGTGGAACGAACTCACTGACTGGATTGTTGAGATCTTTCCAGCGCAGCATGAGTTGAAATTCATGTACGGCAGCAAGTATGGCTGGGCCCGAAGATTTGAGGTGCACGGCACATTGCTGACTGCGTTGTATCCGGTCCGGAACGGTTTCACTGCGCAGTTGATCCTGAATCGAACTGCACTTGAGCAGGCAAGCCTGCTCCGATTGGGCAAGAATGCGCAGCTGGCAATGGAACAGGCGCATCTCTACACGGAAGGCAAATGGCTGTTTATTCCCGTCGAATCGAACCGTGACATGGAGAATATCAAGCGGCTCCTGACAGTGAAAATTGGTAGCGCGAAGTTGCAACGAAGAGGGAAACTAGCGCTGTCAGCGTTCGGCGCTTGATGGAGCGATGGATTTGGCGGCGACGCGTCCGGAGGCACGGAGAAGGGCGCGAAGAGGCCAGTGGCCCTCTGGATCGGGGAAGACGACCTCGCCTTCGCGCTTTATTTCCGGACGATAGTACCAACGCTTGAGCAGGGCGAGGTGGCCCTGGCGAGTAATGGAGTTTGGCTGTTTTTGGGATGCCGAGAGATGCTCGAGAACGGATTCCATGCGGGCCTCGAGCATGGTGCGAGGAACCTTGGCTGTAGCAGGGTGTTGCTGATCTCTGATCTCTGGGGTGTGTTCGCTGTCTTCCGGCAACGGCTCCAATGCCATGGGCTGAGCGAAAAGCGAGCTTGAGCCGGATTGCTCGTTCTGGATGCGCATACCGATCGTGGAGAACGCAACGGGTCCGCGCAACAGAGCGCCTTCGTACAGGAAGACGGCAACCTCATTGGGATTGGTCGAGGCCTGGAGAATTGCGGCGCGCAGCTTGCTCATGGGCTGCACAAGTTCCGAAGCTAGAGCGCGAACGGCCTCGACTTTCTGAACTTTGGCGTGGAGCGCGGCGGCATCTTCGAATGCAAGATTCCCTGAGGCTTTGTCGCGTTCGGAGCGCAAGACGACGAGTTTGCTTTCGCCGCGAGAGGCGAGGAAGTCCTGCACGGCATCGGATTCTTGGGAGTAGCGTTCGTCTGAGCAGCCTTTATAGCAGGGGGCGAGGCACATTTTCATCTCGCTGTAGACGCATCCGGGATGGGTCGGGTCAGGATGGAGATCGTCAGTGCAGCGGCGGAGGAGGAATAGCTTAAGCATCTCCTCTGCGAATCGTTCGGCGGCTGATCGGGACGCAAATGGGCCGTAGGCCCAGTCCGCTTCGCGTTGGCTGGGTTTGTTGGTCACAACAACACGCGGATACGGGTTGCTGCCGAGAAAGCGGACGAACGCGGGAGCGCGGAGGTGCATTCTCTCCAGAGCTTTTGCCCCGTAAACCTCTTGAAGAATTTCGAACTGCGTGAGAAGCGATTCGAAGTCAGAACCGGTAGGGTGGTAGGCGATGCGGCGAACACGTCCGGCGAGTTGGAGGCGGCGTGGATATTTCGGCGAGGGCTGAAGGAGGCGTTCGAGACGTGCACGTAGATTGGGGGTGCGGCCGATGTACGGCTCGTCTTTCGCTTGGGCGCCATAGAGTGCAAAAACGGCGGGGGAATGCGGCAGGTGCGACAGAGCAGGTTTTGCGTCAGCCGGATCGAACGGAACGGATTGCATTTCCACGTTCACGCGCCGCTCCGGTCAGGCACCTGCGATGGTCATTCCGTCGATACGGAGAGTGGGCGCAGCCACGGACCCGCGAAAGACGAGGTCATTGCCGAACGCAGTGATGTTCCTCAGCATCTCGCCGAGATTGCCGGCAATGGTAATCTCTTCGACTGCATGAGTGAGTTGGCCATTCTCGATCCAGAGGCCTGCGGCTCCACGGGAGTAATCTCCGGTGACGATGTTGGTGCCAAATCCCATGAGGCTGGTTACATAGAGCCCCGATTTTATGTCCGCTATAATCTGCTCCGGTGTCTGGGTTCCGGGTTCGAGATAGAGATTGCCAGCGCCTATCCCGGGAGCTCCGGCAAGTCCGCGCGACGCATTGTGCGTAGACTTCATGCCAAGTTTTCGAGCAGCATAGGTGTTCAACATGTAGTTGCGTAGGACGCCATTCTCGAGAAGGACGGTCCTGCGCGAGGGCAGGCCTTCCCCATCGAAGGGCGAGGTGCCGAATCCGCCGACGCCGGTGGGGAGAAGCATCGTATTGTCGTCGATGATGGTCAGAGTTGAGGCACCAATCTGTTCACCGAGCTTGCCGGCCAGGAACGATGCATGCCGCCAGATTGCATCTCCAGAGGCGGCATCAAAGATCGACCCGATCAGGGAGCGGGCTACTTCCGGCGCGAATACAATTGGCACACGCTGGGTGGGAACGCGGCGCGCACCAAGACGCCGGATCGTTCTTCGAGCAGCCTCGGCTCCTACGGACTCGGGGGATTCAAGATTGGCCATGCGGCGGGCGCTGGACCACCAGCCATCGCGCTGCATGTGCCCGTTCTCATCGGCGGCAAGGGGCGCAGCGGAGACTCCCGCGTAGCTGGATCTGTAGCTCCCAACGAAACCTCTCGAATTTGCCAGGACTTTCATTCCGGTCGCAGCGTCGAAACTGCCACCGTCGGAGTTGGTGATGCGCTTGTCGGCCGAGAGCGCGGCGGCTTCAGTCCGCCGAGCAAGTTCAATGCGCTCCGGACCGGGCAGAGAGTAGACGTCGTCGTAGTAGAGGTGGAGATCGTCTGTGACGCTGCCGAACTCGTCTGATTCTGGCAGGCCGACGAAGGGGTCCTCTTCTGTAACTTTGGCCAGCGCCATTGCGCCGTTGACCAACTCGCGAATTCCGTCTGGTGTCAGGTCGCTAGTCGATGCAGAGGCGGTCCGTTTTCCCATGTACACGCGTAGGCCGAGTGCGCGTGAACCGGACTCCTTGAGCGTTTCGACCTGTCCCATCCGCACGTTAACACTGAACTCATCGCCTTCGCGCACCACGACTTCGGCGTCACTGGCGCCCGCCTGCATTGCCTGCTTTACAACATCGGCGGCCAGGGATTGGAGATCGAGGGCGGAGGCTGCTGGGAGCGCTACTGCATCGGACATGGGTCAACCTTAACAAACTGCGTGATAGCGCCGCATCTTGGCCCCAAGTAGCTTGCAGGACACATGAAGTATTCCGATTCAGGGAGGCAGTAGATGTGTGTAGCTAGCGTCCGGTGCCGCCTACAGTCATGCGGTCAAGTTTGATAGTCGGCATGCCAACGCCTACTGGGACGCTCTGGCCGTCCTTGCCGCAGGTACCGATGCCCTCATCGAGCTTAAGGTCGCTTCCGACCATGGAAACGTACTTCAATGCTTCAGGGCCGTTGCCGATCAAGGTTGCATCCTTAACCGGCGCGGTGATTTTCCCGTCTTCAATGAGATAGGCTTCCGACGCCGAGAAGACGAACTTGCCGTTCGTGATGTCCACCTGGCCGCCGCCAAAGTTGACCGCGTACAAGCCGTGCTTGACGGAACGAAGGATGTCTTCGGGCTCATCCTCGCCCGCGAGCATGTACGTGTTGGTCATGCGGGGCATTGGGATGCAGTGGTAGCTCTCGCGGCGACCCGAGCCTGTATTAGCCGTGCCCATGAGGCGTGACGAGAGCTTGTCGGTGAGGTAGCCCTTCAGGACACCGTTCTCAATGAGCACGGTTTCCTGGGTTGGGGACCCTTCGTCGTCTACGTTCAGGGATCCGCGGCGGCCTTGCATGGTGCCGTTGTCCACGACTGTGACTTTGGGGCTGGCGACGGGACGACCAATCAGGCCAGAGAACGCCGAAGTTCCCTTTCGGTTGAAGTCAGCCTCCAGGCCGTGTCCGACAGCTTCGTGAAGGAGAATCCCGGGCCATCCCGGTCCGAGGACCACCTGCATTTCCCCGGCGGGCGCCGGGACCGCTCCGAGTTGAAGAATGGCCCCTCGCGCGGCTTCCCGGGCCAAGTGCTCTGGACTCTTTGTGTCAGTGAACTGATCCAGGCCTGCGCGGCCTCCACCCCCCGCTGAGCCCTTTGTGGTGACCTGGCCGTCCTTGGCAATTACGAAGACGTTGAGGCGGCAGAGTGGCTGGGTGTCGCTCGCGATGGAGCCATCGGAACCTGCCACCAGAATTCGCCGGAGCTCTTCGCTATAGCCGGCGCGAACCTGCGTGACACGGTTGTCAAAGGCGCGAGCGGCACGGTCGGCGCGAAGAATCAGCTCCAGGCGGGCTGCAAGATCGAGGTCGAAGCCGCCGATTGGTACCGGATAGAGATCGCCCGATCTGGTTTCAGTAAAGCCTTGAATCGGCTGCTTGGCAGGGCCCGAGGCGATGAGTGCGGCAGTCTTTGCGGCGTGCAAAAGTCTGTCAGAGTTCAGGTTATCGGTGTAGGCATAGCCGGTGCGTTCGCCGGAGAGGACACGAATGCCGCATCCGGCGCTGGTTCCGGTGCTTGCGGACTTGACGATCTGCTCATCGACACCGAGTGAGGTAGAAGTAACTGATTCGAAGTACAGGTCGGCATAATCGCCCCCCGCCGACAAGGCCTCTCCGAGGCAGCGCTCCAGCAATCGCTCAGTGATCCCAAATTTCTCGAAAAAGTAACGTCTGTGGCTCTGCTGCGGGGAGGTCTCAGGTAGATTCATCGCTTTCTCCAGTTTACGCCCGATGAAGGTTCCCGCCCGGCGGAACGGATGGTTTCCTCACTTGATTCGTGAGCGACGCGTGTTCGTTTCCACAATTCGCGTCATGCTACATTCAGGCCATGAAAAAGCTTATTGCTGCTGTGCTCCTAGTGATGGTGTTCGCTGGTCCAGCGTTTGCCGCAACAACGCATCACCGCCACCATCGTCATCACCACCATCGCAAAGCCTAGTCCGTCCGATCCGTTTCGATCAGGGGAATCGTTGCCGTTCACATGAAAACCCGCAAGGTTGGCCCATCTGCGGAGTGGGCCAGTCGTGCTGTATTCTCCGCCGTTTCTTCTCGGGTGCGCTGGTGACCTCGGATACTATCCGCGGCACGGTTCTCGTGCTACAGTCCAGCCATGAAGAAGATTGCAGTTGCCGTGCTGATGCTCGTGGTGTGTGCCGCACCGGCGTTCGCCCGGCATAGGAAGCCGCACAAAGATCCGCGGGTTGTTGACCATCCCAAGGCTCATCACCCGAAGAACGAGCACCTCAAGCAGGTGCCGAAGAATAAGCTGCCCAAGCACAACACCGGACACTAGATCTTCAATAAGTAAAATGCCAGAGCTCGAAGATCTCCGCTATCCGATCGGCCGTTTTACGCCCGCACTTCCGTCTGAACCGGCAATGCGCGGAGAACAAATCTCAGTGGTGCGGCTGCTCCCCGGCAGCCTCCAGGCAGCGGTCAGCGGACTTAGCCACACCCAACTCGACACACCCTACCGCGAAGGCGGCTGGACGGTGCGACAGCTTGTTCATCACATCGCGGACAGCCATGCTAATGCGTATGTGCGCACCAAGCTTGCCCTGACTGAGGACTGGCCCACGATAAAGACCTATGACGAAGCAGCGTGGGCTCGCCTGCCGGACAGCAAGCTTCCTATCGACGGGTCGATTGCGATGATTTCCGCTCTCCATGAGCGCTGGGTGGCGCTTCTCGAGTCTCTATCAGAGGCCGATTTTCACCGCGGTTACAATCATCCGGAACTCGGACGGCAGGAACTCTCCAGCGTTCTCGCGCTGTACTCGTGGCACTCGCGTCACCATACTGCGCACATCACGAACTTGCGAAAACGGATGTGCTGGTAGCCGAAGTGTCCTCTGGTCATCAGTCAACGTCAGCCTCGAAACTCGCAGAAACCCTCGAAGACTACCTGGTCTCTCACCCCTGCGCTGCCATGATTGAAGATGGCCGCGTTCTATTTGACATGCGGCTGGCGAAGTACTCTGTTTCGGAGTTGCACGGGCGATGCCTTCTCCAGCTTTGGAGCGAGGAGCGCAACCTGGTGCGGACGGTGATCGAGATCCAGCAGCGCGCGCATTCATTACGCGTGATCACGAGACGCATGGGAGCGCCGAAACCGCAGGCGCTGGAACTCGTTCCAACCAGCGATCGGCGGACACCCACCTCACGCGACTCTGCCCGGCGCAACTATCAGCGTCTGCTCGAACGGGTACTCACGCGGGCATTTCTCGGTGCGAAGGTAGACGGGTTTCGCTCCGCGATGGATCTTGAGCACAGCTTCGGGCCGGCCTATGTGAGAGGGCGGCTACTGCGCGGTACGGCTTCAGACGCTGTTATCGGAATTAGCCAGGCGGAGTCCTCGGCTGCGATTGACGGCATTCTAACGCTTGGGATTCTATGGCTCGATTTCTGCCGCGAGAAGGCTGATGTGCGTCGGCATTTCGGTGGCTTGAAAGTGATCGTGCCTGCCGGGACGTGGCGGAACACAGCTGAACGAATGGCGTGGCTGAATTGTTCGGCGGCTGAGTTCCAGCTTTATGCCCTCGACGAGCCCACCGAGAAGTTGGAGCTCATTGATTTTCGCGATAGTGGAAACCAGGTCGCTCGGCTCGTACACGCGTTCTCTCATGAAGCGGCTCTGGAGCGGTGTGAGGCCGGAATCGCCAGAGTGATGGCCCTTCTGCCTGACGCAGCAAAGTTGCGGGTGGAAGTGCGGCCGCGATCTGCGACAGACGTTGGCCTTCTGCTACATGGACTCGAATTTGCGCGCGTGTGTCACGGGGCGTCGACTCATTCGTTCACGCAGCAGGAAGAGATCACATTCGGGGCGGGAGCGAACGAAACGCCGCTTAGGCCTGAAACTGAGGGTTTCTGCCGCGAGCTTTGTGCCCGGCTCTTTGCCAGCCGGCATCGAGACGGAACGCACAATGATCCGCTCTTCAGGATGCAGCCGGAACGGTGGCTTGACTCTCAATTCCGGGCAGGTATTGTAGAACTTCTCCCGAGCCTGCGCGGCGAGCCGGTCTACTCGCAGGTGCCAGCGCTTTCGTCCGGAGATCGAGGCATGCTCGATCTGCTTGCCGTCGATCGAAACGGCCGATTGTGTGTTATTGAGCTGAAGGCTGACGAAGATCTGCAACTGCCCATGCAGGCTCTTGACTACTGGATCAGGGTGCGTGCGCTCAATGCCGACCGGCAGCGTACGCCGATCGGGGACCGGCTTCTGTCGGCGTTCGAACGCGAAGGATATTTTCCGGGCACCGGAATCTCAGAGCTTCCGCCGAGCCTAATTCTTGCAGCGCCAGCCCTCCGCATTCATCCAGCAAACCTGCCTGTGCTGCGCTATCTCTCGCCTGAAGTTGAATGGGAACTCATTGCATTGAGCGAGCATTGGCGGCACGATCTGAGAATAGTCTTTCGCAAGCGGTCTTCCGATCCGAAATAGCGAATAGAAAATGTCATCGAGTGACAAGGGCATCTGACCTGGTTGCGCACGCGCATTCCTCCAGATCTGCGAGCAGCGCGTCGACGCGCTTTCGATCCGAATCCCAGGCGAACATGATGCGCGCGGCACCGCCGATAAACGTGTAGAACTTCCAGCCGCGCGCACGCAATGCACTCAGGATTTCCTCTGACGCGCTCAGAAAGACGGTGTTGGCGTCAACTTTTGAAACCACCTCGAGATTGGCTATGTTGCGTACGTGCTCTGCGAAGTATCGTGCAGATGCGTTTGCATGTTCAGCATTCTTGCGCCACGCCCCGCTCTCAAGCATTCCCACCCATGGGGCTGCAAGGAAGCGCATTTTCGAGGCGAGCTGTCCTGCCTGTTTGCAGCGGTAATCGAAGTCGACCGCCAGCTTTCTGTCAAAGAAAATCACCGCCTCGCCGATCGCCATGCCATTCTTGGTTCCGCCAAAGCAGAGAACGTCGACGCCGCTCTTCCAGCTGAGTTCTGCCGGGGAGCAACCGAGACTGGCACACGCATTCGCAAATCGCGCGCCATCCATGTGGAGAGACAGGGCGTGCTCCCTGCACGCGGCGGAGATGGCCTCAAGCTCCGAGAGCGTATACACCCGGCCGGTCTCGGTCGGCTGAGTGATAGTCACAACGCGCGGCTTGGGATAAGGAATGTCCTGACGCTTAGTAGCTAATTCGCGGATGGATGCCGGCGTGAGTTTGCCGTCCTCAGCGGGTGCCACCAGCAGCTTTGATCCATTGGAAAAGAACTCGGGAGCGCCGCACTCATCGGTCTCCACGTGCGAAGCGTCGCAGCAAATCACGCCGTGATAGGACTGGCAGAGCGAGGCCAAGGCCAGCGAGTTTGCTGCAGTCCCGTTGAATACGAAGAAAACTTCACAGTCGGTTTCGAACAGTTGGCGAAAGGCGTTTGCCGCGCGCGTGGTCCACAAATCGTCCCCGTAGGCAGTGGCATGTCCGTGATTGGCGCTTTCCATTGCTGCCAAAGCCTCGGGACAGATTCAGGCATAGTTGTCACTGGCAAACTGCTGAGCAAGATCGTCCACTTCTGGTCTCATTTTCCTCTTACTCAATGATAGGAGCCGAAATGCATGCAGGTATCACTTTCAGGTCCTCCGAGGCTGGCTGATGTGACCCGTGTTAAGGGCATTCTCAAGCCTTGCCGAGGTTTTTAACCTTTGGGCCAAGATTTCCGCAAAAAATTGCCATTCCCTGAAGCATTGTGGAGTGATATAAATCACATAATTCCAGAACAAATAGCGGGAGAATCGTTTTATCCGCTAGCAAGCAACGAGTCTCAAGGTCCTGAAGGGGTCGACGAAGTCTATCCCCCAGGCGGGAGTTTTCCGTCGTGCCCACGCAGCCCGTCTTCGAATTCCGGTCAGCGCCAGCAACACCGGCCCCTGCGTCCCCCAGGCTATCGCGAGCGACGGGCAATGTGGTCTCGATTTGCGATTCTCCGGCTTTTTCCCGGGTCATTGAGCCTGACGCGACCGAGCCAGTTCGGGACGGTCTTGGATGCGCCCGGGCTATCCGTGCGGCATTTGTACTGGAAGGTAGCTTGGGAGCTGCGCTCTACGCGATCTGGCACTTCCGGCATGTCATCACGGCGATTCACCTGATCCACTAGATTGAAGTTCGCACCCGCAGAGTGCAGCCGAGGCCGCTGAGGTTACTTCTTCAGCGGCCTTCGTGCGAAATAGTAAAGCGCGTACGCGAGCAGTGCGAAAGCGATCACTGACACGGGCATGTGGTCCAGGATCGTTCCTCTGGGGAAGTTCAGGATGTCGCGATTCTCCATATAGGTGGCTTCGACCGCCTTGAGAGCCACGCCTATGAGCCCGGCGATGCCTCCGGCGGCGATCAGCCCCGAGGCGAACAGCGACCCCGAGGAAATGTCGCTTTCTGCCTCGCTGTCGCCAGCCTTGGCGGCAGCTCTATCCACAAGCCAGCGAACAACCCCGCCCACAAAGATTGGCAGAGTGGTGCCGATCGGGAGGTAGGCTCCTACAGCAAAGGTCAGGGAGCGAATCCCGAGCAGCTCCACCGCGATCACCAGCGAAACCCCTACAAGCACGAGGCCCCACGGCAGTTTCCGGCTGAGAATGCCATTGATGACCGTGGCCATCAAACGGGCCTGAGGAGCTGGCGCACTCGCACTTCCAATTCCCTGGATCCAGTGGACCTCGATATTGCCCGTCTGGGGTGAGTAGAGATATTTACCGTCCTGAAGCTCTGTGGAGCCAATCGCGTTCAGGAGAATGTACTCAGAGGCTTTGTGGGGAGCGCTGGTCTTGTCCGCCTGGACCACCCTGATCTCGGCGGGCAAATGCTTTTTATCTTGCTCGACAGAGACTCCCGGGTGTGCGGCTTTTAGATCCCAGGGCTGTGCTGCGGCCTGGAACTCCTGCAATCCCGTGTTCATCAGGTTCAGGGTCGACCCAATCACGATGGTCGAGACGACAACACCGATCATCAGTGCGATCTGCTGGAGACGGGGTGTTGATCCAACGATGTAGCCAGTCTTCAAATCCTGCGAAGTGTCGCCGGAGTTTGAAGCGGCGATGCAGACTACGCCGCCGATAGTGATCGCCAACGCGCCGTAGGCAGGGGCGGTCCAACCCTGAACCAGAAATATGGCTGCAGTTGCCATTAAGGTGGCGATGGTCATACCGGAGACCGGGCTTGCTGAGGAACCGACCAGGCCCACAATGCGAGAGCTGACGGTCACGAATAGGAATCCGAAGACTACGACCAGCAGGGAAGCGGCGAGGTTTGCTCCCCATCCGACGAATGCACCCGGAACCGGCTTGAACTCAAGGAAGATGAACATACAGGCGACGATCAGGAGCGAGCCGATGATTACGACGCTCATCGAGAGATCGTTTTCGGTTCGGATTGGTTTTGCCGTTTCAGCTCCGGCTCCGGATTTCATCGACTTCAATCCAGTAGTGAGTGCACTCCAGATTGTTGGGATCGTCTTCAGAAGAGTGATGAGGCCGGCAGCTGCGACCGCTCCGGCACCCATCGGCTTGATATAGCTAGCCCAGAGATCGCTCGGGCCCATCTGCGCGATTGGTACCTGCCCGGGATAGACGGGCTGTGGCAAGGCCTTCCCGAAAAAGTAGATGAGCGGCATGACGACAAGCCAGGAGAAGACGCCGCCTGCAAAGATGACTCCGGCAACCCGGGTCCCGATGATGTAGCCGACACCCAGATACTCAGAAGTTGCATCCGCATTGATGGCCGAGCCTTTGAGAACATGCTGCGGACCGAAGTCAGGCTCGTACCCTGGCGAGCCGGGCCATGCGCGAAAGAGATTGCCGTTCTGGAAGAAGGTGTAGAGGCCTCCAAGGCCTAGTCCAAGGAACACGCGACTGGCCAGCGATCCGCCTTTTTCGCCCGCGATCAGCACGTCGGCGCACGCGGTGCCCTCGGGATAGGGAAGGGCGCCATGTTCCTTGACGATCAGCTGCCTGCGAAGGGGGATCATGAACAGAACGCCGAGCCATCCGCCAATCAGGGCGAGCATGAAAATGCGCGAATACTCGAGGTCGAATCCGAGGAAGACGAGTGCCGGGAGCGTGAAGATGACGCCAGACGCAATCGACTGCCCTGCGTTCCCAGTCGTCTGAACAATGTTGTTTTCGAGGATAGAGGCTCGCCCGAATGCACGGAGGATGCTGATCGAGAGCACCGAGATCGGAATCGAAGCTGCGACCGTTAGCCCGGCGCGCAAACCAACGTACACCGTTACCGCGCCGAAGATGATTCCGAAGACCGAGCCGAGAATCAGCGCACGAAATGTGAACTCTGGCGGATGTTGATCGGGTGGAATGAACGATTGAAATTCGGCCACAAGAGCCCCCCTGAACAGAAACACCAAAAGCCTGATAAACCTGAAGGACGAGTTTACGTCATCTCCCCGGAGTTGCGACATTGCAGCCATCACGGCAGAGCCATGGACTTTAGTCCGCGCCCCGTGGTCTCTTGGTGAGGGGCTGTCGTCCGGCTCGCGGCAGTGGAGAGCCTGTTGTATCGTCGGAGCAGTTCTGAACAACAGAATCCCAATACGAGCCCTGCTGGTGTTCTGGCTATTCCTGCTGAGTGCGATTGCCTTCCTCGATCGCACGAATCTAGCCGTTGCCGGACTGAACATCCGGCGCGAGTATGGCCTCGATAACGTTCGGCTTGGCTGGCTATTGAGCGCCTTTCTGGTCGGTTATGCAGGTTCGCAGGTACTTGCCGGGTGGATAGCTGTGCGTCTCGGCCCGCGTCGAGCTCTGACGGTGGGCGTCCTATGGTGGGGCGTATTCACGTTAGCGACTGCCGTTGTTCCTCCCACGGCCAGCGGTGCTCTCTGGATCCTCATCGCGATCCGGTTGGCGCTGGGGGTCGGTGAAGGGATCATCTACCCGACCTCGAATCAGTTCGTGGCTCGATGGATCCCGGTAACCGAACGCGGGCGAGTGAATGGTGTCATCTTTGCGGGAGTGGGGGCAGGCTCGATGTTGACTCCGCCGATTATTGCGGGAATCATCGTGGCATACGGATGGCGCGCTGGGTTCTGGTTCAGCGCAGCAATCGGCATCGTTGCCGGTGTCGTCTGGTACGGGATTGCGCGCGACACTCCGGAACAGCATCCGTGGGTGTCCCGCACAGAACTCGCCAAAATTCGGGCAGGGATTCTCGCGGATGATTCACTCAGGCCTCCGATCCCGTGGAACGCAATGCTGCGCAGTCGGTCAATGATTCTTCTGACTTTTTCCTGTTTCTGCTTCGGCTATATCGCGTGGATTTTCCTGGGGTGGTTCTTCCTGTACATGGCGCAGGCGCGGCATCTGGACCTGAAGGCGAGCGCCCTGTACTCCATGATTCCGTTTGCGGCGATGACCACGTTTTGCCTGATCGGGGGCGTGCTGAGCGACGGGATTGTCAGCCGCTATGGGTTGCGCACCGGGAGAGTTGTCCCGTCGTTCGTGGGACTCATAGTTTGCGGAGGCCTGTTGATCGCCGGATCGCATGCAGCGAATGCCACATTGGCGGCCCTGACACTGGCGGCCGGAGTAGGCGCGCTGTACATCTCACAGAGTTCCTACTGGTCGGTGACTGCGGACATTGGGGGCAGGAATGCGGGCGTTGTGTCGTCCATAATGAACACCGGCGCGCAGGTGGGCGGTGCTGTGACGACAACTCTAACGCCCTGGCTGGCTAACAGGTTTGGATGGTGGGCAGGATTTCTCGCGGCAGCCCTCCTCGCATTTGCAGGCGCATTCGCCTGGTTGGGGGTGGATCCTGAGACTCAGCTTTCGGCTTCCGACCAGGTGCCCGCGTCCGCGATCGACAACGCCCCACGTGCCGGGTGAACGCTCAGATGTAACTCAGAAGTTTCGACCGCTTTGTTGCTTTCAGGTTCGCGTACCATCGGCAGGGAAAATACAGGAGCGCCAGGCACACCGTGTAAACGAGGTAAAGGAGGGGCAGGCTCCACATGTATCCGGACGGGAAAGGGCCGGGATCGACAGGGTGATTCGTGAAGAGCCACGAATCAACATGTCCCTCGCGGACGATTGAGACGACGCACGCAGCGAGATGGATAAGCGGGATGTGGAGCAGGTAGTAGAACATCGGAACGCGGCCGAAGGTTTCGATGATCTTGGCGAGTTGTCCGGTCCATCCCTCGACGATTGTCCAAAGTAGGAACATTGGCCCGACGGTCATGCAGAGGTATTCGAGCGACGCCGGATATTTCGCTGTGTTGAGGAAGCTGAAAAGCGTGTGCCGGTCCCACGGGCGAGGATCGCCGTAAACGCCAGCTAACCGCAGGACGATGTAGAAAACGGTCAGGCCGCAACCAAGGCTGAGATAGATCCGACGGCGCTTGTCCGCTGGGTTTTGGGTGACTTGGCCGAAAGCGTAACCTGCAAACATCAGTCCGACCCAGGGAACGAGAACGTAAAGGATGAGGAGCGGCGGTCCTGACTTGCCAACCTCTACGGCGCCACCAAAGTAGATGATGCGCAGCAGCCAGTTCGGTCCCTCTGGCCCGAAGGCATGTCCCAGTTGAGGGCGGAAGAGGTTCGTGAGATTGTGAAATGCGATTAGCGCAATACCAACGGCGGCGATGGCCGGTCTCGGCAAGTAGATGGCTCCGGCTAACGCGATCATGCTCCAGCCGAGCATCCAGATCACGCCCGCAAGAAGGTAATGCTGGAAATCGAAGTTGAAGGTCCAGGCGACGCGCAGGAAGGTCAGTTCGAGGAAGATGAGCCATACCCCGCGCGACGCCAGGAATTTGGAGAGAGACCACCGATCGGAAAGCTTCCGTCCGTAGAGCCAGGCTGACGTTCCGGCGAGAAAGACGAAAGCAGGGGCAACGAAATTCGTGATCCAACGTGTGAAGAAGACGCCAAAGGTGGGTCCACCGGCGGGAACGCCCGAGTAGACGCGTACATGATCGATCGCCATGAGGATCATGGCCACGCCCCGGACGATGTCCAGCGATGTGATTCTGGCGGTTGTGGCAGGCGCCCCGAGCGCGTTGGCAGAAGCAGCGGAGACGGCGGAAGCCGGCATGGTGGTTTCCTTTGTGGCAAGCAGGGTAGCAATCGTGTCCGGACATTTCAATGTTTTGTGACGAACGATTCGAAGCCAATCGCCGGAGCCGGAGCTGTTGAGCTACTTGGCACGAGACGCCTTGAACGCGTAGCTTAAGGGGCAGGCAAGTTCCCCGGAGTTCCATGCAGACAAGCCTTACTGAGAAGCAGACGACAGCGGTCAATCCCGCACTCGCCGGGAAGAGTCCTATCAAGCGCCTCCTGGCGCTCGATGTGGTCCGCGGCATCACTATCGCGTTCATGATTATGGTGAACAACAACGGTGGCCCAGGTTCGTGGCACTTCATGAACCATGCCTACTGGAACGGCCTTACTCCGACGGATCTGGTCTTTCCGACCTTCGTGTTTGTGGTGGGCGTCTCGGTTGTCTTTGCGACGGAAGCAAGGCTGGCCAAAGGTGCAGCGAGAGCGCAACTTGCTAAGCACACCGTGATTCGCGCGATCGTGTTGATCATCCTTGGCATCATCGTCAACAGCTTCCCCTTCTTTCACCTCGCGCACATGCGGTTCTACGGCGTACTGCAAAGGATCGCGGTCTGCTATCTCGTGGTCGGACTGTTCTATCTGTGGGATCAGCGGGCTTCGACCAAGTGGATTGCTTTGGCAGGATGTCTTATCGGCTACTGGGTTCTTGTGCGCTGGACTCCGATCCCGGGCATCGGGCTGCCCGGACGAGACGTTCCATTCCTGGACGTCGAGAAAAATCTTGTCTCCTGGATTGACCAGCATGTGTTCCCGCACCATTTGTATCTGTATTCGCCCGATCACAATGTGCGCGACCCAGAAGGATTGCTGAGCGATCTGCCGGCGATCGGGACCGCACTGATGGGAATTCTTGCTGGGATCTGGCTGAGATCGAAGAGATCGGTGAGCTCCAAGACAGCCGGCCTTGCGATCGCATGTCTCTGCAGCCTGGGAGTGGGATATCTGTGGTCGCTGGCGTTTCCGCTGAACAAAAATATGTGGACGAGTTCGTTCGTCCTGGTCGCAGGCGGATACTCGCTCGCACTGCTCACCTTCGCCCACTTCACGGTTGAGCAGATGAATTGGCGAAAGGGCTGGACCTGGCCGTGGCTCGTTTTCGGTTCCAATGCGATTGCAGCTTACATGTTCAGCGAACTAGTGCCAGGCATCCTCTACAACATCCATGTGACTGGACCTAATGGCAGGCCAACGGAACTGCTTACCTGGATCGCGATGCATACGGTGGCTCATATTCCGAATCCGCACTGGGCAGCCTTTGCATTCTCCGTGTCCTT
>Ga0157372_10004198_pt1 | contig 15419 bp, 9 predicted proteins | sample C55metaG_FD_115307 | JGI IMG/M metagenome (GOLD analysis project Ga0157372, IMG submission 115307) | Corn rhizosphere microbial communities from Kellogg Biological Station, Michigan, USA - C5-5 metaG | ecosystem: Host-associated > Plants > Roots > Rhizosphere > Soil | place: USA: Michigan... | reverse complement strand
TTTCGGGTCATCAGGGCCGCAGCCTGAAACTAAAATGGCAGAAACTGAAAATAATAATAAAGCTCCTTTTAAAGTAATAGGTTTCAATGTCATTTCAACGTATGTTTTATAGATGATTTGGTTATTTTATCCTTCACCCGGTATTTTGAATGAAAGTCCAAAAATAACACTTTATCTAATAAAACAAACAATTCGTCCGAACATTTTTACAGAAAAGCGGTTTTTGAAAGCCGCTTACAGGAAGTGATTGAAAATGAGGTTTTTGAGCAAACAAAAAGCAGGTGCGGAAATTATCCGTACCTGCCTTCGACAAACCCGTATAAAATTTTATTGGACGATGAACTTTCCTGCCGAAAACTGCCTCTCCCTGCTGCTGATCGTATACATGTAATTTCCTTTGGCTATGCCGGAGATCATCACCGTGTTCTGTGCCACATCACAGCTCCATACTTTTCTGCCCGAAGCATCAAACACATCCAGCCGCAATCCGATTACTTTCGAAAGATCGCCCTCCACCGATATCGCAGCGCTTCCGCTGAAAGGGTTGGGGTAAACCGCAGACTGGAAAAGCGCCGCCACATTTTCTGTGATCCCGGCAACGCTCACCGATTGTGATAGCGCGATCCGGTCGATGTACAGGTTCGGCAGCACCCAGGTACTCATGTTCACCAGGTTGTATTTGCTCGAATTGAACATGATAATGATCGAATCAGGCGTTTCCGCCGGCACCAGGTAATTGATGCTTACCGTAAATGACGTGTAGCTGCCTGTTGCTGAAAGGGCCGCGGTGCCGAGTCCCACCGTATCGCGCGTTTGCGTTGCGGCATTGTATTTCTTCAGGATCACGGTCACTTCCGCCGAATCGCCGGGCTCCGCATCGGTATATTTGTAAAATCCGCTGATGCTGATGGGTTTTGCTGTAAACGGCGTTCCCGATTCAATGATGTTGTAGTAATTGTCGGGCTTCTGCCCGTTCACCATAATCCCCTGCGCAATGCCGCAGCCGAAATATCCCTGGATCCGCGTGGCGTAATCACCCTGGTAAGCATCGCTGCTCTGGTGCGTGGTGTTGCAGTACATCGACCACCACTGGCTGGGCAGCGTGTCGGATGAATAGCTGCCCGCAACGTTCCAGCTTTCGAAGCCGGCATTGGAAAGTGTTTGTGCGCTTAAGCTGACGCCTGTCATCATCAATAAGCCGATCAGTATTTTTTTCATGTGCCTTCGTTTTTTGGTATGATGCAAAGTTAGGCCGGGCAGCAGGGCGGGGCGAGAGACAAAAAAAGGCAATGCTGGTACTTTTTAAGGATATTTTACGGAAGGGAATGAATATCTTTGTGTAAAATAACCTGTTGTGGAGAAAGAAAAAGATTTTAAAATGATCGCCAAGACCATCTTTGGCCTTGAGGAAACACTGGCTACGGAACTGCTCCGGCTGGGCGCAAAGAACATCGAGGAGCATAACCGCGCGGTGAGCTTTGAAGGCGATATGGGATTCATGTACAAGGCGAACCTCTGCCTGCGTACCGCCCTGCGTATCCTCGTGCCCTTTGAAACGTTTGTGGTAACCAACGAGCAGTCGCTCTACGATTCCATCCAGAAGATCAACTGGTCCGATTACATGGATGTTACCGATACGCTGGCGATCGACACCGTGCTGAACTCCGATCTGTTCACCCATTCCCAGTACATCTCGCAAAAAGTGAAGGATGCGATCGTGGATCAGTTCAGGCTGAAGTTCAATGAGCGCCCTTCGGTTGACCTCGATAAGCCGACCATCCGGATCAACGTTCATATTTATAACGATACCTGCACCGTGGCGCTCGACAGCTCCGGCGAATCGCTGCACAAGCGCGGCTACCGCGATAAAACCAATCTTGCGCCGATCAACGAGGTGCTTGCTGCGGGGCTTGTATTGCTGAGCGGTTGGGACAAGCGTACCAATTTTATCGACCCGATGTGCGGCTCCGGAACTATTGTAATTGAAGCGGCGCTGATCGCGAACAACATTCCCGCAGGCTATTTCCGCGAGGATTTCGGCTTCCAGCGCTGGAACAAGTTCAAGCCTTTTAACGAGGACCTGTGGAACCTGATCTTTGATTCGGCAGTGAACAAGATCACCGACCATCAGCAAACGATCATCGGAGGAGAGCTTTCGCCGAACGTTGCGAAAAAAGCGAAGGAAAATATAAAGCTTGCGAAAGTGGATGATGTGGTGCAGATCCGCAACTGCGATATGAAAGATTTTGAAGTGCCGCCGGGAAGAGGCGTGGTGGTGATCAATCCGCCCTACGGTGAACGTATGGTGAAGGACAACATCGACGAGCTCTACAAAATGATGGGCGATACCTTCAAGCAGAAATTTTCCGGCTACGATTGCTGGATCCTGAGCTCGAACCTCGATGCTTTGAAGAATGTGGGATTACGTCCCTCGAGAAAGATCACACTATACAACGGACAGCTTGAGTGCAAGTTCATGAAATACGAAATGTACCAGGGAACGAAAAAGATCCATAAGCTGGAGGGCAGGGAGCCGGGAAGCAGGAGGCAGGAAAGTTGAGGTACGTTCCAATTCGTACATTCGTTTTAATTCGTAATTCGTAACATGAAAAAGATCGCAGTACTTACTTCCGGCGGTGATTCACCGGGCATGAATGCATGTTTGCGTGCGGTGGTCCGCACGGCCATTTACCACAAAATGGAAGTGATGGGCATCATGCACGGTTACGATGGCATGATCCGCGATGAGTTCATTAAGATGGATGCGAAATCGGTGGCGAATATCATTCACCGTGGCGGTACCATTCTCAAGACCGCTCGCAGCAAGGAATTTATGACCGACGCGGGAAGGCAGAAAGCCTTGCGCAATTTGCAGAAATACGGCATTGAAGGCGTGGTGGTGATCGGTGGGGACGGCTCATTCAAAGGCGCAATGGAATTTAGTCTCACAGCGAAAATTCCTTTTGTTGGTTGTCCGGGCACGATCGATAACGACCTTGCCGGAACAGATTATACGATCGGCTATGACACGGCGATCAACACCGTGGTGCAGGCCGTTGACAAGGTGCGCGATACAGCGGAAAGTCACGACCGGCTGTTCTTCGTGGAGGTGATGGGCCGCGATTCGGGAATGATCGCGATGCTGGCGGGAATTGGCGCCGGGGCGGAAAGCATCCTGATCCCGGAAACAAAAACAGACATTCAGCAGCTTGTTGAGCGCCTGAAGAACAAGCGGAAAACGAAGAATTCGAAGATCATTATTGTGGCTGAAGGCGATGAGGCGGGTGGTGCATTCGTGATCGCCGAGCAGGTGAAAAAACAATTGCCCGATTACGATACCCGCGTTACAGTGCTCGGGCATTTGCAGCGCGGCGGGAGTCCGTCGGCAATGGACCGCGTGAACAGCAGCCGGATGGGCTATGCAGCAGTGGAAGCATTGCTGAAAGGCGAAAAAAATGTGATGATCGGGATCATTGACAAGAACATTGTGTACACGCCTTTTGAAAAAGCCACCAAGCAAAAGCAGAAAATGGATCCCGACCTCATCCGCATGCTCGATATACTTTCCATTTAATGATCCGTATTAACCGCTATTTATACGTCGTGATCCTGCTTTGCTTCTTTCTGCCATTCGCGGAAGGATGCAAATGGAATTTAACTTCGCCGGAAGAAAAAGCCGAGCTGGAGAAAAAACGGGCCGACAGTGCTGCGCTCGTAGCTTCCCTGCCTCCCGACAGCCTGGCGTATGAAGCGCCTGTGGAAACGGTTGATGAAGTAAATGCACAGGAGCCGGAAAGCTCGACCTTCAATAAAGCAGCATCGGCTCTGCTGCTGCCCGGCGGCGATTACAGCGGCATGCTGCTCGTGATGACAGGCTGGAAAACCATCAGCGGGCTGACAAGTATTGTTCCCGCATTCATACTGCTGCTGGCGCTGATCGCAATGACGTTCAGAAAAGCTGCTCCCCGGCCAAAACGTGTCTTTATCATGTCGGCACTATTGTCTTTTTTCCTCGCTGTGATGATGGCATACTCCTTTACTGATCTGATGTACGGCTATTGGCTGACGCTGATCATTACAGTGACAAATACGATCATCGCTTATATCAATTATAGGAACCAACAAAAAATAAGCACCGGCGGAACCGAACAATTTTCCGTTCCGGATGTTAAAGGATAATCATGATGCTGAAAAAAATACTTTTTCTTTTATTCATTCCCCTGCTGATCGGCGGCTGCACGTTTTTTCGTCCGGGCCCCTCCAAGTTATACAAGCGCGCTTTAAAGAACGGACCATACGATGTGATCATTGTGCCGGGTGTTCCCTTCGATGGCAATCGCTGGAGCACAGCCATGAAAGGCCGCGTGATCTGGGCGGATTATCTCATCAAGCAGGGCATCGCCAAAAATGTGATTTTCTCGGGAGGCGCTGTGTATTCGCCCTACGTGGAAGCAAAGGTAATGGCGCTCTATGCGGAAGCGCTGGGAACGCCGAAGGATCATATCTTTATCGAGGACAAAGCGGAGCACAGCACTGAAAATATTTATAATTCCTACCAGCTTGCGAGAAAGCTCGGTTTTCAAAAGATCGCCGTGGCATCCGATCCTTTTCAGTCGAACCTCCTGATGGGCTTTACCAAGCGAAGGTTCAAGCTCCCGATCACGCATATTCCGTATGTGATCCCGATCCTTTCCACCATCGACGATGTGGACCCGAAGATCGTTGCTGATTCCGCCAAAGTGGAGAATTTCAAATCGATCCTCGAAACGCAAAGCAAATGGCACCGCTTCCGCGGCACGCGCGGAAAGAACATCAAATATATTAAGGAAAAGGATTGATTTCTTTGAGCCACAGATTCACAGATTGTAGTTTAAAGGGACGTCATTCCGTGCCACGACACGGGATCCTCATGAATGTTAACGCGATGAATTAACCCGGCGTGAAACCAGTTCCCGATACTTTCGCCGAAAAGGCGAAAACTCGAACTGACATCAGGTATAGTATGATTTTAAAAGATAAAAATCTGTGAATCTGTGGCGCTTATGCCTTCTGCAATCGTTTTCAACAATCACCCACACAGCACTTTTTTTATTTAGGTTTGTAAGATGAGCCGCACAACCTTATTCGTGGATGTTATCCTGCCGCTGGCCGTTCCCAACCTGTACACGTACCGTGTGCCGTATGAGCGGAACGATGAAGTGGCGGTTGGCAAGCGCGTGGTTGTTCAATTCGGAAAAGGAAAACTATATTCTGCGCTCATCCGCAACATCCACGAAATTCCTCCAAAGCAATATGCTGCAAAATACATTGACGCGGTGCTCGACGAGCATCCCATTGTAAATGCAAAGCAGATGGAGCTCTGGGAGTGGATGAGCCAGTACTACATGTGCAACATCGGCGATGTGATGGTGGCGGCATTGCCCGGCGGTTTAAGATTAGCAAGTGAAACGCGCATCATCCTGAACGCGGAGTACAAGAATCAGCTGGAAACAAAAGAGCTGAGCGAAAAAGAATACGCGATCATCGAAGCACTGGAGGTGCGCAATGTGCTTAGCCTGAACGACGTTTCCGAGATCATCGACCAGAAAACAGTTTATCCCGTGATCAAGGTGCTGATCGAAAAAGGAATTGTGCTGATCCAGGAAGAGCTGAAGGAAAAGTTCAAGCCGAAGATCGAAAGCTTTGTGCGCATTACGGAAGAGGCGGACAAGGAAGAGCGGCTGAAAGAGATCTTCGATTCGCTCGAGAAGAAAGCGCCGAAGCAGCTGGATGTGCTGATGTCGTACATTAACCTCTCAAAGCGCTATTCCGGCGACCGCAAGGAAGTGAAGAAGTCGGAGATCCTGAAAGCGGTGGAAGGCGCTGAAGCTGCGATCCGCTCGATGGTGAAAAAGAACATCCTGCAGGTATACGAGCGTGAGGTGGGACGCTTATCGGCCTTTGAAAATGAAAATAAAGTTTCGCAGCTGAACGAGAACCAGCAGGAAGTGCTCGATTCGATCCGTACGCAGTTCGGCTGGAATGAGGCAGATGGGAAAGGGGAAACGGAAAAGAGTATAAAAGAAGTGGTATTGCTGCACGGCGTTACTTCCTCCGGTAAAACAGAGATCTACGTAAAGCTGATCGAAGAGGCCATTGCCAAAGGCAAACAGGTGCTGTACCTGTTACCGGAGATTGCGCTCACTACGCAGATCATTAACCGCCTGCGAAAATATTTCGGAGATGCTGTTGGAGTATATCACAGCAAGTTCAACGAGAACGAGCGGGTGGAGGTGTGGAACAAAGTGCTGAAGCACAATTCGAAGGAGCATGATTCGGAGTTCAAGCTTGTGATTGGCGCACGCTCCGCGCTGTTCCTGCCTTTCAGCGATCTTGGCCTGGTGATCGTGGATGAGGAGCATGATACATCCTTTAAGCAATATGATCCGGCTCCGCGCTACAATGCACGCGATGCGGCCATTTACCTTTCGCATATTCACAAGGCACGAACGCTGTTAGGATCCGCCACGCCAAGCATCGAAAGCTATTTCAACGCGCAGGACGGCAAGTACGGCTTCGCGGAAATGACAAAGCGCTTTGGCGGCGTGCAGATGCCGGAGATCCTCGTGGCCGATGTAAAGGAAGCGATGAAGCGCAAGGAAATGAAATCACATTTTTCGCCTTTGCTGCTGGATACCGTAACGCTTGCCCTCGATAAAAAAGAGCAGGTGATCCTTTTCCAGAACCGGAGAGGATTTGCCCCGCAGCTCGAATGCAACATGTGCGCCTGGGTGCCGCAGTGTGTGAACTGCGACGTAAGCCTCACCTATCACAAAGTAAGCAACCAGCTCCGCTGCCATTATTGCGGATATGCTGCAAAGCCGCCCTCACAATGCAATGCCTGCGGTGATACAAATATGAAGATGAAAGGATTCGGGACGGAAAAGATAGAGGAGGAGCTGTCCATCTTTTACCCGAAGGCACGCATCGCGCGAATGGACCTCGATACCACGCGGAGCAAATTCGCGCACCAGCATATTATCCAGGACTTTGAGGATGGCAAGATCGATATCCTTGTCGGCACGCAGATGGTCACCAAGGGACTCGACTTCGACAATGTGAGCATGGTGGGAATTTTAAATTCCGACAGCATGCTCAACTTTCCCGACTTCAGATCATTCGAAAGAAGCTTCCAGCTGATGTCGCAGGTGTCGGGCAGGGCAGGGCGTAAAAACAAAAGAGGAAAGGTGATCATCCAGTCGCAGAACCCCGATCACAGCATTATCCGCGAGGTGATCGCGAACGATTATTTATCGATGTACACCAACCAGCTGCTCGACAGGAAGAATTTCAATTATCCGCCATACTATCGCTTAGTGGAGCTTACGCTGATCCACAAGGACCAGAACATGGTAAATGCAGCTGCAAAATATCTGGCCGATGAATTAAAGGTGCATTTCGGAAAGCGCATCCTCGGCCCTGAATTTCCTCTGGTAGCAAGGGTAAGGAACCTGTACCACAAAAACATCATTCTGAAAGTGGAGCGCGATGCGTCTATTGTGCAGGCAAAGAAAATAGTCTCAGAACTTTTAATTAACTTTAAGAATTCGGATTATAAATCGGTGCGCGTGCAGATCGATGTAGATCCGATGTGATCAACAAAATCATACGCATGAAAAAATTTAATTTAAAGCATTCCCACTCCCTATTTATTGCAGCAATATCCGTCGGTTTCTTTTGTGCATTGCTTGCCAACTCATTAAAATCGCTCACCGAATATTACGAGGAGAAATTTTTCCGCATCTCCGGCGAGCATTCTTTTTTGTTTCTCGTGCTGCCCCTTGTCGGGCTTTTCGCAATTTACATCCTGCGCCATGCGCTTTTTAAGAACAAGGCTAACAAGGGCCTCACAGAGATCTTTGATGCGGTGAACCACCGGGCTGCCACCCTGCCTTCCTATAAAATCCCTTCCCATTATTTTAACGGGCTGCTTACTGTTGTTTTCGGCGGCTCCACGGGGATCGAGGTTTCCACCGTGGTTGCGTCGGCTGCGGTAGGCTCCATGGGAAATAAAAAATTCAGGTTGCTCAAATTATACAAAACGGAATTGATCTGCGCGGGAGCGGCGGCAGGAATTACCGCATTGTTCAACAGCCCACTCGCCGGCTTGCTGTTCTCCTTCGAAGTGATCTCGAGAAAAATATCGGGGCATTCGGTTTTGGTGCAGCTCAGCGCGGTGGCGTCCGCTTTCCTTTTCAATTTTCTGTTGCATGAAAAAGCATTGCTGCTGATGAGCGGGCTGCATTGGAAATATTATGCGATCCCCTATTTCATCCTGCTGGGTGTGCTTGCCGGACTCAATTCGGTGTACCTTACGAAATGCGTGATCTCCATCAAAAAGCTCTTTTTAAAATTCAAAAACGAGCAATATAAAATAATCACTGCCGCCTTGCTGGTGGGTGTTTCGCTGCTGCTCTTTCCTGCCTTGTTTGGCGAAGGTTCACACACCATTAAGGAATTGCTGGGCGAGCCTTCACAAGAATATACAGGAAGGGCGCTTATCATGTTTGTCTTGTTATTGCTGCTTAAGCCTGTGGTTACATCGCTCACGCTTTCGGGCGGCGGTGATGGCGGCATATTTGCGCCCAGTCTCTTCATCGGTGCCATTCTCGGCTTTGTGGTGGCTACCGTTCTGAATCATTTTTTCAATGTTGGCGTGGTTCCGCTGAACTTTACGCTCGTAGGGATGGGAGCGGTGCTCAGCTCCAGTATCCATGCGCCTTTTACGGCGATCTTCCTGATCTGCGGACTCACCGGAAATTATGCGCTCATCATTCCGCTGTTCATTGCCTGTATCATTGCGAAGTTCGTTTCTTCAAGTATTCTGCCCTATACGGTATATACTTACAAAGCACAAAAGGTGTAAAAAAGCGGGCAGCTCCATTACGAAGCTGCCCGCGTTCACGCTACCCCCACCTAATTTATTTTTATTGTAAGAGGGCTCAGTTTTACCGCTCCGCCGGGACCGATGGCCTGGATCTCCTCAAACATAACCCTTGAGTTCTTTTTTACAAGCTGCAGCTGCTGCTTCATCTCGGGAGTGAGCATATTGCTGTTTGAAAAAAGGTCGTAGCTTCCGTTGGCAGTGAATACCACCATTTTAAAAGAAGTCACTTTTGCGGGAATATCATAAATGAAATTCTCATATTGTGCGATGAGTCCCTGCTGGGCGTTGGCTGCGCTTTTCGACATGTTGCCGCTGTCTGTGATCTCTCCGAATTTCGCCTTTGGCTTTGGAATTTGTTTTACCCGGAAGCTCATTGTTCCCATATTTTTCTTTTCGCCGTTATCCATTGTTGCGTAAACATTCAGGTCGACTTTTGTTCCGCCCGAAACTTTTACGTTGTATTTCCCGCTGCCGGTCGCTATCAGGGTTCCGCCGCTGGCCGATACGCTCAGCTTCTCAGTCGGGATTCCCGGAACAGAAATAGAGATCGGATTATTAAGTCCCTGGTACATTACATTCATTGCATCGAGCGAAACAGTAAGCGAAGGCTTTGCCACAATGTATTGTGATTTGAAAGGAAACACTGATTCCTTGCCTTTGGCGGAAGTGATCCTGATCATTCCTTCGTAATCAACAATGCCTTCTTTGTCGGCTTTCACTGTATATTTTCCCAATCCGTTCTTCACATCCAGCTTTAAATTTTCCCCGATCGTGATCTCGGGCTTTTTGGTTTTGCTGAATGCGGCGATAAAAACATCTGCCTTGTATTCATCGCCCAGCAGTACATAATTGCTCTGCGGAACAACCTTGGCTGCAACGGTATCAAATTTCATCACTTCGCCATCCGTTTCCTTCAGCAAATAATCCACCACCAGCGATTCCGAATTCTTCACATCGTTCTTCAGCTTCGAGAGAATGGTGAGGCATGCAACCAGCGGCCTGTCGTAGAAATTGTACAACTCCCAGTTCTCTTCGCTGGTGGCCGGGTCGTCCGTATTGATATCCACTTTTACCGTCTTCCTGTCGGCAGGCAGGATGTAGCCGGTGAGCTGCTCGCGGTACTTGATCAGCTTGTTCTTCAGCTCACGTGATGCGCCTTTGGAGCCGTCCTCCGAATCGCCGATCATAATGTGTGTCGGAATATCATATTTGTCCTTGTTCTCGATGTTCTGCATCTGCAGCGTATCGGCCACGGATTTTTCCACCTTTTCCGTTTCAATGATCATCTGCTTTTGCAGCTCATCGATGTAGGCCACCAGCTGCTCCGATTCCTTTTTTGCATCCTGCGCTTTTTTCCAGTTGGGTGTTACGAGCACAGGGTCCACGGTTTTGGCAAGGTCAAACTCTGCATACAGTTTTTCATTCCGTTCCGTAAAGTTGAGGTTGGAGTTTTCCAATCCTTTGTTAACGATCACAAATGCATCTAAAATGTCTTTTGAAACATTGAGTGCAAGCAGCGCTGTGAGTACCAGGTACATCATGCCGATCATTTTCTGCCTTGGGGATTCCTTTGCTGAAGCCATAGTAATTAGTGTTTAGAGGATGAATGAACAATTGCTTGTGAACCGGTTTCGTCCTCATAATGCAGCTATGGAAAAAAAGATACAGGTGAAAATAAAAAAGCACCCTTCCCTGGCGGAAGAGTGCTTTAATAAAGGAGTAGCTAAAGTGTTAGAGGGATGTTCCCGCAATACTACCGTAAGTGTTCTGTGCTTTCATCTGCGTTTTTGTTTTAATGATCGTTTGTGGAATGTGATGCACAAATGTCTTTAAACAAGGCAGGCAGTACAATCCCCTTCGCAGGGTATATTGATATCCGTACTGGTACGTAGATGTGAAAAAGAAGTGATTAAAGCGGGGTGTCAGGAATTGATGCGGACACCGATCAGGCAGATGTCGTCCACCTGCTCATGTTCGCCTTTCCAGTCGTTCAGCGATTTCCGCAGGATATTCTCCTGCTCCTTCATCGTTAACTGGCTGATGGAAATGAGCAGCTCTTTCAGCTGCCGGTACATGAACTTTTTTCCTTTTGGCCCGCCAAACTGATCGGGCATTCCATCGGTAAGCGTGTAAACAACATCGCCGCCGCTGAGCTGAAAAACATGCTCGCTGAAAGAAACGGTATCATTGTCGTGCTTGCCAACCGGCATTTTATCCGGCGCAAATTCGATGATCTCTTTATTGCGGACTACCCATACCGGGTTGTTGGCAGCAGCAAAGCGTATCTCCTTTTTTGATCTGTCGAAGCATACGATGCTGCAGTCCATGCCATCCTTTCCGCCATCGGCGCTGCCGTCGTTCGAAAGGTGATCGATGATCTTCCTCCGTGTATAGTTGAGGATCTCATGCGGCGCAGCAAGTCCTTTTCCGTTCACCGCTTCGTTGAGGCAGGAGATGTTCAGCATGCTCATGATCGCGCCGGGGACACCATGGCCGGTGCTGTCGGCAGTTACAAAGGCGAAGCTGCCATTGCTCAACGGGGAAGCCCAGTAAAAATCGCCGCTCACGATATCCTTCGGCTGGAAGAAAATAAAATAATCATCGAGGTAGCTGTCGAGCAGTTTGTTGCTTGCCAGCAGCGAGCGCTGGATGCGCTGCGCATAGTTGATGCTGTCGGTAATATCCTTGTTCTTGCTTTCAACGATCTGCTTCTGGTGTTCGATCTCTTCTTTCTGCTTCACCACTTCGGCGGTGCGTTCCTTCACCGTTCTCTCGAGCTGTGTTTTTGCAGCCTTCAGCCGCCTGATGCTCAGCTGCACCATGAGGTAAATAAAAAGTATGAATGCGATAACGTAAGCGATGTACGCCCATACAGTGCGGTACCACGGCGGAAGGATCGTGAACGAATAGCTCGATTCGATGCTCTCCGTTCCGTAAATGTTTTTTGCTTTTACACGGAATGTATAATTGCCTTCCTTTAAGTTGGTGTATTCCTTCAGGGTTTTATGATCCCATCCAGACCAGTCGGTATCGTATCCCTCAAGAAAAATATTGAACACATTATTTTGCTCATCCCCGTAAGTGGTGGCAGTATATTCAAACACCAGGGAACGGAATGAATAGTCGATTGCCGGAATAAGCTGCTCCGGCTGCGAAAGAACGGGTACGCGGATGCTGTCTTTCGTTACAAAAAAGCTGCCGCCGAACAGGAGCGAATCTTTCCCGATGCTCACAGTGCGGATGTGCGTGTAGAACGGCTGCGAGAAGTCTTTCCGCATTCCCGCATCGTAACGCAGAAGTCCGTCGGGCCCGCCCAGCCATGTGATCCCGTTGTTATCGGGGAAGATCGCATGGATCTCGCTTTCGCGGATCTTGCCGAAAGGCTTGGAATACCATGTGTAGGATTGATCCCGTTGAAGGCTTGCAATTCCCGTTTCTTTCGGGCCGTCGGTATACAGCCACACGGTTGAATCGTCTTTCGGTACAAAGCGGTAGACCTGCCGCTGCTGCAATTCTGCTTTTAAGAAGGAAGAGGGAATAAATCGCCCGGATCTCTCATCAAATTCGTACATCCCGTTATACGTTGCGAAGATCACGCGATCCCGGAAATGACACGGAATATTGTATTGCATTTCGGGAAGGCCGCTGGTGGTATCATAATCGCGGATGGTGTAATGCTGCTGCCACGCTGTGACAAGGCTGTCGGAAGCGTTGTGTGTGTTGTTAAAGCTTACTTTTAAAACGCCGTCGAAGGGTGTGCCCAGCCAGAGGTCGCCGTTGCTGTTTTCCGCGATGCTTCTTATTTCCTTGTCGATCCCTTTCAGGTAATCTTCGCTGATCCATTTGCCCTTTTCATAACGCAGCGACGAAATCCCGTCACCCATTCCCATGTAGAGCCTTTCGGGGTTGATCCGCGACTGGTGGAGGACATAGCTAAAGCCTTCCTGCAGGAGCGTGCCTTTGATCCCTTCAATTTTATAAACACCCGCTTCGGATGATGCAATTAGAAAAGTATCTTTTTGCGCAATGAATTTCCGGAGCGAACGGGCCTGTGAGGAGACTCCCCGGACCGGTTCGAAATGATCGCCTGCTGCGGCAAACACGCCGAGCGACGTGGCGGCATACAATGTGTTCCTGAATTTAATAATATCCCATACCGAACCGCTCAGCCCCTGCGCATCGTGAAGAAAGCGGAGGGGCGCGGAGATCTCGAGCCGTGAGATGCCATTGTCGAGCGCCACCCAGAGGTCGTGCTGATTGTCGGTATTAATGCTGTTCACAATATCGCCGATAAGTCCGTTTCGCTTATTTAACGATTGTATGATGTTCCCGTCCGCATCGGTGATCAGCACACCGTTCTGAAGGGTGGCAAATGCAAATCGTCCGTTCTCCAGCGCGGCGCCCTGGTATACCTGCCCGTTGATCAGCGAGGCATTCACCCCGGCATCGAGGAAGCGGACAGAAGCGCCCGATGTTGCAGGATTCATTAATGCCAGTCCTTTTTCACGGGTGGCGAGAAGGATCTTGTTGCCCGGATAAGGAAGCATGCTGTAGATCCGGATGCCGGAAAGCAGTTGTCCGTCTTTCACCAGCACAAGCTCATCACCCACAAGATGCTTCAATCCTTTTTCACGGTCATTGATATAGAATTCGTTGTTCACATAAAAACTGAAATGGAAAGAGCTTTCGGGTTTCCATGTTTTAACGGAATTACCGGAGATGCGGATGAGCTTGTTAAATGTTTGAAAGTAGATGCCTTCGGGTGTTACATAGGTTTTCCATACGTCCGCAAAATCCCTTTCGGATTCAGGCAGCCTGCTCAGCAGCGAATGATATGTTAACGTTCCTTTATTATCAGGGGCGAGAAAACCGAACTCTCCCACAGCGCCGATGTAAATGATCCCCACGCTGTCGATCGCGATGGAGCGCACAAGCGAATTGTTGGCAACGGGAAACACCTTCCAGTGGATGCCGTCGTATTCAAGCACGCCGCTGGCATTCCCGAAATACATGATGCCGCGCTTGTCCTGTGCAATGGCCCAGTTGTCGGTAGACGCGCCGTATTCTTTCGGAGAATAATTTTTAATGAAGGGAAGGCCTTCCGGTTTTTGGGAAAAGCTAAAAACAGGCAGCAGGAAAAGGAAGCATAAAACAACAGCGGCTATTTTATGAGTATGTTTCAAAGCGGCAGGTTTAATAGTAAAGCCAGGCATATCAAAACAAAAATAACATAATAAAAACAAAACCCATGAGATTTGTCTCATGGGTTTTGTTCAACGGATCGTGGCTGTATTATTTGATGATGACCACTCTCTTCACCCAGGATCTGTTTCCTTCATAGAAATGAATGAAGTAAACTCCCTGGCGGTAATCTTCAGTGCTCACTGTTTTTTCAAATACACCGGAAGTGCTTGTATTCACTATCCGTTCAATGAGCTTGCCATTGGCATCCCTGATCTCGATCTTCAGGTTCTCCATATCGGCTGTCAAGCCTGAAATGTTGAATTCATCTTTGGCCGGATTTGGATATACATTGAATGTATTAACGTTGTCAATCGTATTCGGAGTTCCGGTAACCACAAAGCCGCTGCCTTCTCCGAAATTCCGTCCATGCCCGCCGGTGCCAACCGTATGGCCTTTCCCGCCGTTCACGCGGATCTCAGATTGGTCGCTCGGATAACCTACGGAATAGCGGATCCACGTTGCGCCATCGTCTGCGGTCGTGTACACAATGCCGTTTGTTCCCGCAGCCCATGCCGAATCCGGACCAGCCACCTCGATGCTGTTGAAGTCGATATCGACGCCGGTTAAGGAAGGCGACCAGGTTGCTCCGCCATCGGTGGTTTTAATGATGATCCCGTTTGTTCCGGCAGCATAGCCATTCAGCGCGGAAGAGAACCTTACATCCTTCACATCGAAGCTGAGCGGGGAAATTTGTGGCGTCCACGCAGATCCGTTATAGGAAAGGATCGTCTGGTTATCACCAACCGCAACTGCAGTTCCGCTGCCTGTTGCAAACACATTGTTCAGGTGCTCCGCGGTTCCGGAGGTTTCCGGTGTCCATGCAGAGCCGTTGTAACGCTGGATCGTTCCGTTCGTTCCAACGGCATAGCCATCGGAAGAAGAGTAGAAGGACGCGCCGTTAAACGTTTCTGTTGTTCCCGTTGTGAAAGGTGTCCAGGATGCTCCGCTGTTTGTCGACAGCAGGATCGTTCCATTCTCACCTGTTACAAACCAGTTGCCCGGAATTACGCAGGCGCTGGTGAGAGGCTCCAGGTTCCCTGTCGGCAGCGGGCTCCAGTTGTTTCCGCTGTCGAGGCTGATGAGGCAGTTACCATCGCTTAAGCTGAGAATCCCTGTTTGTACATCCACGAAGGAAACTCCTGTGATGTCGAGCGCGGTGCCGGTATTCATTGCCCAGCTTGGGAACAATTGCTCCACTTCCACGTAGTTTGGCTTCGTGATCGTTTTCGAGCATCCCGTGCTGTCGGTC